>DSLFC04102__coassemble_817_pt1 | contig 27388 bp, 23 predicted proteins | sample DSLFC04102__metabat2_low_PE_004 | metagenome-assembled genome bin DSLFC04102
GTTTCCCGTACTCCAGTTCCTCAAGCTGGGCGCTTAGCAGGCGGACAGGCGCGTTCTGTGGTATGGCGATTTCCGAATTTAGCGCAAAAACCAGTTGACCGTGTCGCTCAAATATTTTATACTGGTCTTGCTTTTGATGAGTTTGTTTCATACCTCTATCTTAAGCGAAAAGACGAGGTTTGGATACCCCTTTGGGGTTCCTTGCCTCGCCTTTTTTTGCGGGGGTGTTTTGCAACGCGCCCGTTCGCCGTTTTTGCCGCCATGGGGGGGAGCATTGGGCGAAGCGGGGCAAGCCTCCTTTTATCCCCTCCAATAGGGGAGGATTGACCGCAGCCAAACGCAGCCTGGGGGCCCGGCATGCCGGGCCCCCAGGCTGCGTATGGAGCCGGGGCGTAAGCCCCGGCGAACCGGTTGGGGCATGGGGGCAGTCTCTATTTCCCCCGACGCCGGTGGGCGGTGGACTTGACAGGCCGGGGAGAGCTTGCCTCAGGTCAGTCCTGGGACGGGGCCTGGGCCATGGCGGTCAGGAAGGCGGCCACGTCCTGGAATACCTGCAGGTGGCCCGGCTCCAGCAGAATTTCGTGGCGCATCCCCGGATATACCTTGACCTCCACCTGGGGATAGCCCGCCCGAACCATGCAGGCGGCAGCCTGGTCTAGCTGGGCCCGGGAAACCATGCAGGGGTCCTCCGCGCCGGAGATGAACAGCACCTTGGCGGCGGCGGAAGGGACCCAGCCGTCGGGGGCGTAGGCTTCCTTCATCAGGGTGAGCAAGGCCTTGTAGCCGTTCAAGGTGAACAGAAAGCCGCACAGGGGATCCTCCTCATAGGCCCGCACCGCCTGGGGATCGGAGTTGAGCCAGGCGAAGGGGGAGCCTTCCTGGGCGAAAGGCTTGGACAGGGGACCGTTGATGAGCCGGTTCACCAGTTTCGAGTGAAAACGTTCTCCCCGCAGCAGGGTAAGCGCCTTGACCAGCGCCAGCCCCGCGTCCGCCATGGAATTCTGACCGGGGCAGCCGCATACCACCAGGGCCTGGGGTATGCCGTAGCGCCGGGCATAGGCCCGCACCGCCAGGGACCCCATGCTGTGGCCGAACAGGCACAGGGGCAGGCCGGGGAAGCGCTCCTGGAACCCCAGCGTCAGCTGGCGCAGGTCCTCCACCAGGCCCCGGGCTCCCGCCGGCCCAAACCAGCCCAAGTCCTGGGGGCTGGCGGCGCTGGCCCCGTGGCCCCGGTGGTCGTTGATCAGGCAGGCGTAGCCTTCCCCGGTAAGGAACTCCAAGAAGGGCGTATACCGTTCCTTGTATTCGGCCATACCATGGGCGATTTGTACCAAGCCCCGGGGATTGCCCTGGGGCAGGGCCAGCAGCGCCGAGAGCGTCAGGCCGTCGGCTTGAGAAATCAGGCTCAGGCTTTGTGTGCGCACGTTTTTCCCTCCTGGTTGGGCGGCGGAACCGGAGAGTGTGGACGCCGGAACGCGCCGCCATGGTCAAAGGGGCCCTCACATCATCGCATACCGTGCCGCCGATAAGTTCGCGGAGCGCCGGGGCCGCCGGAAAGCCGGTCCGCAAGTCCGCCTTGGAGGAAACCGCCTGCCCTATCGTCCTCCGCCCTTATGCCCGCCGCAGGGTAAAGGAGAAGGCGCTGCCCTTGCCCGGCTGGCTTTCCACCCATATCTTTTCCCCCATCAGCTCGATCATTTCCTTGGCGATGGACAAACCCAACCCGGAGCCCAGCCCGGAATGGGCCTTGTCCACCTTGTAGAAGCGGTCGAACACGTAGGGCTGGTCTTTCTCGTCGATACCTATGCCGGTATCCGCAACCGTTAGGGTCACCTGCTCGGCGTTCCACTTGGACAGAATGCGCACCGTCCCCCCCTCGGGGGTATACTTCATGGCGTTGTCCAGCAGGATCACTAGCACTTGTTCCAGGCGGTCTGCGTTGGTCAGCACCATGGGGCAATCCTCCCCTACTTGGGGATCGAATGCCAGGGCATGGTCTTCCGCCACCGAGTGGTATTTTCCCGACAATTCCTCCACCACCTGGGCGGGAGAAAGCAACTGTATGGTGATGGCGATCTGGCCGCTTTGCAGCCGGCTCAGCTCCATCAGGTCGTTGATGAGCCGGGATAGGCGCATGGTTTCCCGTAGCATAATGGAGTAGTAGCGCCTGCGGGCCTCCTCGCCGGTGACCATGCCCTCGTTGAGGGGCTCCAGCAGCGCCCGCATGGCGGTGAGGGGGGTGCGCATTTCGTGGGAAACGTTGGCCACGTAATCCCGGCGGGTACGCTCCAGCCGTTCCGATTCGGTAACGTCGCTAAACAGCCCTACCGCTCCGGCGATTTGATTATCCTCCGCCGTCAGGGGGCTGATGCGAATCTGAATCATCCCTTCTCCCACAGGCATAGTCCGGCAGACTTCCTTTCCCTGGGCTACCACCTGGTCGAAATCCTGCCACACCTGCGCGTCCCCGATCAGCGCCATGCGCTCGTCCTGGTCCTCCCCCGGATCGCCCTGAGCGGGGCGCAAGCCGCTGAGCATGGCCAGCACCGCCGGGTTGTGATGGGTCACGTGGCCCTCCTGATCCACCGCCACGATGCCCTCCCGCAGGCCGTCCAGGGCCTGTTGCAGCCGGTTGCGCTCCAAGGTCAGGGCGGCGATGGTGCGGTTCAGTTCCCGGGACAGGTAGTTCAGGGATTTGGCCAATTGGCCCACCTCGCCCCGCTGGCTGGTATCCGCTCGGGCCTCAAAATTGCCCCCGGCCATGCCCACAGCCACGTCCCGCATTTGGCGCAAGGGCCATACCAACCGGCCCACCACCCAATAGATCATGGCCGCCACGAAGGGCAGAGAGAGCAGCAGGGACATGGCCAGCGCTCCGTTCAGGCTGCCCATGGCGATGGTGGCCTCGTACAGGGGCACCAGCATCAACACGACTCCCGCCGCCTGATTTCCTTTCTCCATGAGTACGCCCACGCCCACCATGGAACTACGGCGCAGGGCGGCGATCTGGCTGGTGCGCAGTTCGCCGCCGCTGAGCACCGCCAGGGCGGCTTCGGACATGGCGGCCAGGTAGTCCTCCCTCATGCCGTCGCTGGACATGAGCACGTTGCCCACTTCGTCGGTGACCACCACATAGGCGCCCAGCAGCATCTCCCCGTCCTCGTTTACCTCCAAGACGGCATTGATGATGTCCTGGGCTCTATCTGTGTCCAGCTGATCCTCGAACTCCACCAGCACCGCGCCCAGGGCCCGGGCTCGGGGCAGCAGCTCGTTTTCCTTGATGCGGGTGAAGATGGAGGTGGCGATGTAGTTGTAGATGAACGTTGTAAAAAGCGCGGTCATCACGATTGTCAGGATGACCACGCCGAATACCCGGGTAAAGAGATAGCTTTGCCTCATTGCTCGACCTCGAATTTATAGCCCACCCCGTACACCGTTTTGAGCCCCCAGGGCACGCCCTCCTGGGGCAACTTCTGGCGGATGCGCTTGATGTGGGTATCCACGGTGCGGGTGTCGCCGAAGTAGTCGTAGCCCCATACCCGGCTGAGGATCTGCTCCCGGGTGAATACCTGCCCGGCGCTGGAGGTGAGCATGTGCAGTATCTCCACCTCCTTGGGGGTGCAGGGAATCACCTGGCCGCAGGCCTTGACCTGGTAGTTGCTCAGGTTGATCTCCAGCTGGGGGAAGCGCACCACCGATTCGTCCGCCGCTGCCGGTTCGGAGAACCGGCGCAGCACCGCCCGGATGCGGGCCAGCACTTCCCGGGGGGAGAAGGGCTTGACGATATAGTCGTCCGCCCCCAGCTCCAGGCCCAATATACGGTCGATTTCCTCGCCCTTGGCGGTGAGCATGATGATGGGCAGCTTGCTGCTCTTGCGCACCGTGCGGCACACGTCGGTACCGGGCATCTTGGGCATCATCAAATCCAAAATCATCAAATCCGGCTGCTCGGACTGCACCATCTCCAACGCCTGCTCCCCGTCGTAAGCGGATACGTGGCCGAAGCCCTCCGCGTCCAGGTACAGGCCCAAGGATTCGTGCACCACCGGGTCGTCGTCGGCGATTAAGATCAGCGGACACATGGCCATTGTACATTCACCTCTGTTTCCATTATAATCGACCCCGCCGCCCCTGGCAACCGCATTTCACAACTTGTCATATTGGCGCCACGATTGTTCCGGCCTCCTCCCGATACTTATTACAAAAGTATTGCAAATTATTGCCTGACGTGATATAATGGAAGATGTTGGGGGCTTTAGCCTTCGGTGAGGAGGGGAAAACATGCGGGTGGTGGTAGGCCTGTCCGGAGGGGTGGATTCCTCAGTGAGCGCGCTGCTGCTGAAGGAGCAGGGGCACGAGGTCATCGGGGTATTCATGAACAATTGGGAGGAAGAGGACGAAAACGGCGCCTGCACCGCTCAGGTGGACTGGGCCGACGTGGGACGGGTAGCGGACATCATCGGCATCCCCTACTATTCGGTGAATTTCGCGGCGGCCTACCGGGAGCGGGTGTTTGCCTATTTTCTGGAAGAATACCGCCGGGGCCGCACCCCCAACCCGGACGTGCTGTGCAACCGGGAGATCAAGTTCGGGGAGCTATTGCGCCTGGCCCGGGAATTGCAGGCGGACAAGCTGGCCACCGGGCACTTTGCCGGGGTGCGCCAGGACCAGGCAGGCTATCACCTGATGATGGCCGCCGACCAGAACAAGGACCAAACCTATTTTCTGTATCTGCTCAACCAGAACCAGCTCAGCTACGCCCTGTTCCCCCTCACGGACCTGCCCAAGGCCGAGGTGCGGCGCATCGCCCGGGAAAAGGGGTTGCCGGTGTCCGGCAAGAAGGATTCCACCGGGGTGTGCTTCATCGGGGAGCGCAGCTTTAAGCCCTTCCTCATGCAGTACCTGCCCGCCCAGCCCGGGGACATGGTGACCCCGTCGGGCCAGGTGGTGGGCCGCCACGACGGGCTGATGTTCTATACCCTGGGCCAGCGCCGGGGGCTGGGCATCGGCGGCGGCGGCGACGGCCGGCGCTGGTTCGTGGTGGGCAAGGATATGGAAAAGAACCGGCTCATCGTGGAGCAGGGGGAGGATTCGCCCCTGCTGTACAGCGATAGCGCCGCCTGCATCCAGGCCAGCTGGACCGCCCAGCGCCCCCCTGCAGCCGCCGGAGAAACCATGGACTGCCTGGTGCGGCTGCGCCACCGCCAGGCCCTGCAAAGGGCCCGGCTGCGGGTGGAGGGAGAGGACCGGTTTACACTGGATTTTGAAGCGCCCCAGCGGGCGGTAACCCCCGGCCAGGCGGCAGTCGTCTACCGGGACGGGGAATGTTTGGGAGGAGGAACCATCCAATGAAGAAAAAAGCGTTGCCTGCCCTGGCGCTGGCCCTGGCCCTGTGCCTGGCCTGCCAGAGCGCCCTGGCGGCGGTGAGCGAAAAGGTGCTCTCCCGGGCCATAGAGATCATCGGCCAGATGGAGAGCGGCCACAACTACGCCACCGTCATCGTGGACAGCAACGGAAAAATCAGCGCCGGCTTCATGCAGTGGAATGCGGGCCGGGCGGCGGCCCTGGTGGAAAAGGCCATCCAGGCATCGGGGGAGGACATCGACTTTGACGGCACGCTGTCCGCCTCCGACAAGGAGTGGGTGAGCCAGCTGCTGTCCAGCCCGGCGGGCCGGGAAGTGCAGGATGCCCAGGCCCGCTCCGACGTCACCGGCTACATCGAAAAGGCCATGAGCCTGGGTATACAGGATCCCAACGCCCTGTGCTATTACGCGGACATCGTCCACCAGGTGGGCACCGGGGCCATCAAGAAATACCACGTGCTGGCCGCCGAAAAGGCGGGGGGCTACGAAAACGTGACCCTGGAGCACCTGTACCAGGCAGCGCTGAACTACGCCACCTATACCAAGTCCCGGCGCACCAAGGTGTATAACCTGCTCAAGTCCGATCCCATTTCCGGCTCCGGCGGACAGCAGAACCAGGAGAATCAGGAGAGCCAGCAGGCCCAGAAGCCCACCGCCCTGCGCATCAGCCCCGCCTCTGCGCAGACTCTCACCGTGGGTCAGACCTTGACCCTGTCGGTGGATTTTCAGCCCGCAGGGAGCTCCCAGGCGGTAAAGTGGAGCAGCAGCAACAAGAAGGTAGCCACCGTGAAGGACGGGGTGGTGACGGCGGTAAAGGCTGGCAAAGCCTATATTCGGGTCCAGAGCGAAAGCGGACTGAGCCACCGCATCGCGGTGACGGTAAAGGTGCCGGCGGTGGAATCGCTGTCCCTGTCCGGAGAAGCCGCCATGAAAAAGGGGAAAAGCCAAACCCTGGCCCTCACCCTCTCCCCCCAGGGCAGCACCGCCAAGGTGAAGTGGAAAAGCAGCAACAAAAAGGTGGTCAAGGTGAACCAGAAGGGCCGGGTCACCGCCCTGAAGGCGGGCACCGCGGTGATCCAGTGCCAAACCGCCTCGGGCCTCAAAGCCCGGTTCACCATCACGGTGACAAAATAAGCCCGCCGCCGTCCGGCGTCCTGAAAGCGCCGGACAGCCCTGGCGCAAACCACAATCCCCAACCCCTCTACAGAAATGAGCCAACCGGCCTGGAGATAAGGCCCCCCCGGCGGGGGCCCCATCCTAGGCCTTTTTGGCCCGAAGGGGGCGCCGGAGCTAGTCCTTCCTCCGCTCCAGCAAATCGCACAGGCACATGACCACCGCGAACAGCACTCCGGCCACCGGCCACACGATCCAGGTTCTATGCCACCCCTGGGTCCAGAAGCTCCACAGCAGGTATAGGGCGGTGGCGCTGAGCCAATAGGCGGTGGAGACGGTTTCCTTGAACCGGCTCCGGCGCTTTTCCCGGGGCGTGAACTCCCCCTCCTGCAAGAGCTTTTGCATGCTGGCCCAGCGCACTCCCGCTACGATGAAAAAGACCGCGCCGGTTCCTGCCAGGAGCAGGGTGGCGGCCAGCATGGCGGCGGTAAAGAATCCATCGTCCATGAAGAGCCCGGCGAACAGCGGAACGGGGGAAAGGACGCAGGTGCAAGCCCCTATCACATTGCATCGGGTATAGGTACTTTTGAAGGCCCTTTGTTCTTCCCGCACCCGGTCCGCCACGCCGTATTCCACTTCAAAGGGTTCCTGGTCCAAAAAAGCGTAGGGCTCGTTTCTCAGGCCGCAAAAGACGAACAGGGCGACCGCCGCTGCAGCCAGCGCCAGCAGCGCGATGAGCCCCGCCGCCGCTGCGGCGTTTTCCGAGATGGGATGGGCCGGAAGCTCTGCCGCCGCGCCCAAAAGCAGCAGGGGGATCACCCCGATCACGCACAGAAAGGTACCCGCCCCAATCAACAGGGCGGCCTTCTTTCGCCATTGAAGAAAGGCCCTTGCCTGGGCCAGGGTCACCCGCTTGACAGGCGGGCTGCTTTCCCCGGGTAAAGCCGGGTCCCCTATGTCCTCCTTGAGCAGATAATCGGTGGTTACGCCGAACAGCTGGCTCAGCGCCAGAATCTTGTCCAGATCCGGGAGGGCCTGGCCGCTCTCCCATTTGGATACCGCCTGCCGGGACACCCCCATTTGCTCGGCCAGCTGTTCTTGGGACCAACCTTTCTCTTTTCGAAGACCGGCGATCTTATCCGCTACAATCATGCTCTCATCCTCCGCGCCTTGGAATGGACGGTCCGCCGCCCTGGAGCGTGGAACCAGTATACCGTTTTTTTCGGTTGCGCGCCACCATGGGGCCCTTGCAATTGGGCAACTGCCGGTTGCGGCAGCATTTTTTTCCGGTTTTTTCCCCGCTGCGCCCATGGTATGCCGGCAAGGAGGCGAGGAAAGGCGGTTCGGGGTCATCCCTCCGGGGACATGCAAGCCCCTGGAAGCGCGTGCGGGCACCCTTCCCGGGAGAGCCCCAACGGCGCCATTTTTTCCTTGACGCCCCTTCGGCGGCGGTGCTATAATCGGAGAATCTTATACAAGGAAGAGGGGAACACCATGCAAGGACATACCTGCCCCCAGGGCTACGTGCCCATGCTGGATTTGCGGGCCACCCAGCAGGCCATCAAGGTGCTCAAGGACTGCTTTCAGCAGCAGCTGGGCGCTTCCCTGAACCTGACCCGGGTATCCGCGCCCCTGTTCGTGCGCAAGCTCACCGGCCTCAACGACGACCTGAGCGGCGTGGAGCGCAAGGTGGCGTTCGATCTGAAGGAATTGCCCGGGGACGAGGTGCAGGTGGTTCAGTCCCTGGCCAAGTGGAAGCGCCACGCCCTGGGCCGCTACGGCTATCCCGTGGGTTCCGGCCTGTATACCGACATGAACGCCATCCGCCGGGACGAGATCACCGACAACCTGCACTCGGTATACGTGGACCAGTGGGACTGGGAAAAGGTGCTCACCCGGCAGCAGCGCAATTACGATACCCTGATGGACGCCGCCATGCGCATCCACGCCGCAGTGCTGGAGGCCGAAACCGTGCTCCACAGCCGCTATCCGGTGCTGGCCCCCCGGCTGCCCGCCACCCTGGCCTTTATCAGCAGCCAGGAGCTGTGCGACATGTACCCGGAGCTCACCCCGGAGCAGCGGGAGGCCGCCTTTGTGAAGGAGCACCGGGCCGCCTTCGTCAGCCAAATCGGCTGGCCCCTTTCCGACGGCAAGCGCCACGGCGACCGGGCCCCCGACTACGACGATTGGTCCCTCAACGGCGACCTGATCTACTACCACCCGGAGCTGGACTGCGCCCTGGAGGTGTCCAGCATGGGCATTCGGGTGGACGCCCCCGCCATGTTCGCCCAGCTCAGCGCCGCCGGGGCCATGGACCGGCTCAACCTGCCCTTCCATCAGCAGGTGATGCGGGATCAACTGCCCCTCACCATGGGCGGCGGCATCGGCCAAAGCCGGCTGTGTATGCTGCTGCTGCGCAAGGCCCACATCGGCGAGGTGCAGTGCTCCACCTGGCCCGACGGCGTGGTGGACAGCTTCGCCGCCAAGGGCGTGCCCCTGCTGTAACCCCATCGATCCCCAGTGCCCCGGACTGGGACTTTAGTCCCGGCCCGGGGCTTTGCATTAGCTCTGCCGCCCCGGACAGGGTGTTGCGCCGGGCTGGCTTGGAACCGGGCTCCCGAAACCATAGCGCCCCGCAGCCCGGTCCGAATACCAGGCGGCGGGGCGCCGGGTTGAAATCAGGGAAAACCCGATAGATCCAGCCGCCTTACGCCTCCAGCTGGAACAGCTTGCGCATCAGCAAATCGCCGTTTTCCAGGATAGGCGCATCGGCGCAGGCGGCCTCGGTGAAGGGCCGGGGCGCACCGGGGCGGCGGCTGTCGTAGATGGCGAAGGGCACCGGGGTGCCGTCGTGGGTGCGGGTGGAGAGCAGGGTATAGTGGTCGGGCATGAGCATCAGGCGGAAATCGTCCACCTGGGGCATCTGCTCCAGCAGCGGCTCCACGATGCGCTGGTTCAGGCGGCGCATGGCCTCCAGCTTGTTTTCCAGGCTGCCGTCGTGGCTCATCTCGTCGGGGGCCTCCAGGTGGACCAGGGCAAAATCGTACCCGCCGGCCAGGGCTTCCACTGCGGTCTGGGCCTTGCGGCGGTAATCGGTGTCCAGCAGGCCCGTGGCCCAGGGATAGTCCGGGGCGTCCAGGCCGCCCAGGCGGGCGATGCCCTTGACCAGGGGCACGGCGGAGATCACCAGCCCCTTTTTGCCGTATTTCTCCTGGAAATTGTCCAACCGGCAGGCCGTGCCCGCGCCCCAGAACCAGGCGCAGTTGGCCGCCAGCTTGCCCTGCTCCCGGCGGGCCTTATTGATGGGGTGCTGGTCCAGCGCCTCAAAGGAGGCCCGGTACAGTTCCCCCAGCAAACCGGCGCAGGCGCCCTGGGGCATGTGCGCCCCCACCGGCTGGCCCACGATGTCGTGGGGCGGGGCCAGGGTAAAGCCCTCCTCCCGGGTGGGCAGCACCGCCGCGTGGCGGAAGGTGGGGGTGGGATAGATGGTCAGGCCGCAGTCCCTGGCCAGCTGGGCGAAGCGGCCCTGCTGGGTCAGGTACTGGGCCAGGGCGTAGGCCTCCTCCCCGTCGATGCCCCCGCCGTTATGGCTGAGCATCTTGCCCTGGGGAAAGCCCGCCTCCTCAATGGCGGCCAGGTTCATGCGGAAGCATACTTGCCCCTCTTCCAATTTGACGCCCATGCCCGCCGCCTCCAGGGGCGAGCGGCCGGTATAGACCTTGGGGGTATCGTTGCCCAGCAGGGTGAGGAAGGCGGTGTCGCTGCCCGGGGGCAGTTGGGTGGGGCAGGACCGAAGCCGGCCCAGTTCGCCTCCGCCTACGATCTGAAAGCCCTTGGGGTTTAAGTATTCCAAGGGAGTCTTGCCGCCCAACGCCTCGATGGGCAAATCGGCCATGCCGTCGCCCACCACCAACAGGTATTTCATCCTGCGCCCTCCTTCGCTTGCCAAACCGCCCCGACTGTATTATAATGGGGGCGGAAAATTTCCCCGATATTATAGCACAATCCGGCGCGGTTGACAATTTTGCGCCGGTTGGAAGGAGATTATTTTCATGCAATCCCAGCCTCAGCCCCAGTTGGCCGCCATGCTGCGCGGGCAGATGTTCGAAGGTTTCCTGCTGGTCAAGGCCGCCGAGCAGCGCACCTCCTCCAACGGCGGCAAATACCTGGACATGACCCTGGCCGACCGTTCCGGCGAGGTGAACGCCAAGATGTGGGACGGCGCCGCCGCCGCGCCCAAGGCGCTGTCGGTGGTCAAGGTGCGGGGCATGATGCTGGAATACAACAACCGGGCCCAGCTGCGGGTGGACAAGATGCGCCTGCCCGAGGAAAAGGATCCGGTGGACATGAACCTGCTCATCCCCTGCGCCCCGGAACCCGCCGAAGTCATGCGGGAAGCGCTGTACAGCCGGGCCCGGGAGATTCAGGACCAGGGCCTGCGTCAACTGGTGTTGGCCCGGCTGGATGCAGCCGGGGATAAGCTCAACTACTACCCCGCCGCTCAGAAGCTGCACCACGCCGAGCGCAGCGGGCTATTGCACCACACCAGCACCATGCTTCGGGCCGCCGCCGCCATCTGCGCCATCTATCCGGACCTGGACGCCGACCTGCTGGCCGCCGGGGTGATCCTCCACGACCTGTGCAAGATTACCGAGCTCAGCGCCAACGAGGTTGGCTTGGCCAGCGAGTATACCCTGGAGGGGCAGCTGCTGGGCCACCTGGTCCAAGGGGTGGCGGAGCTGTCCCGCACCGGCCAGGAGCTGGGGGTGGATCCGGAACTCTTGCTGATGCTGGAGCACATGATTCTGTCCCATCACGACTTGCCCGAGTTCGGCAGCCCCAAGCGGCCCATGTTCCCCGAGGCGGAGGTCTTGCACACCCTGGACCTGCTGGACGCCCGCATGTTCGAGATGAGCCACGCCCTGTCCGCAGTGCAGCCCGGCCATTTCACCGAGCGCATTTGGTCCCTGGAGCGCAGGCTGTACCGGCGCAAAAACCGCTGACCGGCCGGCTGCCGCAAAACCGGCCGCGCTCAATCGCTTTCCCAGCCCTGGGACCTGCGTCCCGGGGCCTTTTCTATCCTGATCTTAGGCGCTGTGGGCGGTGGGCTTTGCCCCGGCCCCCGGCGCCCCCACCCGTTGGGGGGCGCTTAACCGGGGCGGCGGCATGGCTTTCCCGTCGCGCACCGGTGGGCGGTTCCCCAGGGCGCCTCCTCCTGGGGAACCGCCTTGCCCTCCGAGGGCATAGCCGGGAGGACTGCAGCCGGGGCGAAGGGGCATAGCCTATAGCCTGGACATCAGAGCTCCAGCTCCAGGTTGTAGGTAAGCAAGAAATCGTTGACCTGGAGCAGATACGCCACCATCTGAGGGCCGGTCATCAGCTGCCCAAACCAAGGGGTATCGGCGGCGCTCATGCCTCCGGACATCAGCCGGTACATCTGTTCTCGATCCAGTACCTCCAGGATGGGGGAGGAATCGTCCTCCAGCACCCGGGCCATCTGACGGCACACCAGCTGGGCGTATCCGGGATGGTGGGTCTTGGGATAGGGACTCTTGCGGCGCTGCAGCAGGTCCGGGGGTAGCAGGCCGGCCACCGCTTGGCGCAGCAGCCCCTTCTCCTGGCCGCCCATGTTTTTCAGGGCCCAGGGCACGTTATACAGGTACTGGGCCAGCCGGTCGTCGCAATAGGGGGTCAGTACCTTCACGCCGCTGGCGGCGCACATGCACCGGGCCCGGTCCTGAAGCACCGGCATGAACCACTGGAAGCAGAGCCCTTGGAGCAGCCTTAGCCGGGCTTGCTCCCCCTCCTCCCCGGAGAGGCGAGGCAGGTGGGCGCAGGCCTCGTGATACCGGGCGGCAGCGTAGCCGGGCAGGTCCAGGACCTGACGAACGCTGGGCCGCAGCACCGATTCCCGCAGCGCCAGGGAACCCGACCAGGGGAATCCGTCGGCGGCCATTAGCTGGGACCGATGGAACCAGGGATAGCCGCCGAAAACCTCGTCGGCGCATTCGCCGGAGAGCACGTACTGGTTGTTCCGGCCGATCCGCTGGGCGAATAGCAGCAACGAAGCGTCCACGTCCGCCATGCCCGGCAGGCCCCGGGCGATCATGGCCGGGTGCAGGGCGTCAAATAGCTCCTGTTGGTTCAGGGTTACCCAGTGGTGGTTCACCCTCAGCAGCTCCACCGCCCGCTCAATATAGGGCTGGTCCCGCTCGTGCTGGTAGCTATTTTGCACAAAGTGGTCCTGGTCCTGCTCGTATCCCACCGACCAGGTTTCCACCGGCCCCTTGGCCGCCGCCAGGGCGGTAAGGGCGGTGGAGTCCAGCCCGCCGGACAGCATGGAAGCCGGGCCCAGGCACAATACCCGTCCCAAGGCGTCCTCCAGTAGCGCCCGCACCCGTTCCACCGTGGCCGCTTCGTCCTCTTCATGGGGGCGCGCTTCCAACTGGAAATAGCGCACGATGCGCTGGCCGTGGTCCCCCGCTACCAGCATACATCCCGGCTCCAGGGATTTCAGTCCCGGTATGGGGGTAAGGCCCGGCGTGCGGGCCGGACCCAGGGCCAACAGTTCCCGTAGCCCCTCCCGGTCCACCGCGCGTCGGGCGATGGGCGCTTGCAGCAGGGCGCCGGGAGCGTCGGAAAAGGCCACGCAGGCCCCCCTTGCCAGATAGTAGGCCGCCTGTTCACCCATCCGGTCTCGGGTAATGTATAACTTTTGGGCGTCCTGATCGATTATCACCGTGCTCACAGGCCCCTCCAGGTATTGGGGATAGCGTTCTCCCCACAGCCGGTAGGCGGCCAGGGCCAGCGCACTGGGTCCGCCATCCGGGTCGAAGGGTATGCCCCCCGCCCGCAACCGGGCCGCCAAACTCTTGGCGTCCCGCATCAGCCCAAAGGCGCAAGCGATAGCTCCACCATCGGAAGCGCTGCCCTGAGCGCACAGGGCGTGCCGCCCCAGTATGGCGCAAGGCGCGTCCATCACGTTGGCCATACTCCGGGCGTCCCTGGCAAAAAACATGCCCGCATACTGCATCATCCACCACTCCTTCGCCCCACCCTATGCCCAGCACCGCCGGGGCGTGACCAGACCTGATGTATTACTGTATGCGCCATGGCCTCCCAATCTGTCCGCGAATGCTTCTTTTTTCTATACGCAACCCTGCCCTGCCTCCGGGCCAGGCGGCAGGAGGGCGGCATATATAGGCCGCAGGCGCGGGGGCCATACGCCCTCGCGCCTGCGGCGGGTTCACAGGAGGTATTGCAGGATCAATTCTTCTTGGGGGCGTTGCACTTGGTGCAGCGCACGTAATTGAGCTTAATGGCGGTATTCAGGGAAATCTTGTAGGCGTTCACCGTGCCGGAGCAGGTGCTCTTGCGGTGGTACTTGGTCCCAGAACGGGTGACGTACACGTAGGTGTTCATGTTCTTGGCGCAGGTGGGGCAAGCGGTTTTGCCCTTGGCCTTGGCCGCCTTTACCGTGGTCTTGCTCAGGCCGCTGACGCAGTTCTTATCGCCGTGGTAGTAGGCGCTGGCGTTGCTGGCGTAGCAGATGGTCTGCTTGTCTGCGTAGTTGGTGGTCAGGTTGCTGGCCTTTACCGTCTTGGTGACGCACACGGGACAGGCGGTCTTGCCCCGGCTCTTGGCGGTGGACAAGAGCACCTTCTTCAGGTTGGTCAGCCCCGAACAGCCCTGGTTCTTGTGGTAATACTTGCTGCCTGTGGAAGCGTAGCAGTATACCTTATTGGCGGTGGAGGTTGGGGCCGGCGTAGGCGTAGCGGTGGCGGTAGATTTCTTGGCCACGCATACCGGGCAGGGCAGTTTGCCCGCCTTCTGGGCCGCCAACAGGGTAACCTTGCTGGCGTTTTTCATGCCCGAGCAACCGCTCTTGGTATGGTAATACTTGCCCGCTTTGGTGGCGTAGTAGTAGGTGGTGGATTTGCCCAGGCATACCGGGCAGGGCGTCTTGCCTCGGGCGGTGGCGGTGGCCAACGTCACCTTGGTGGCGTTCTTCATACCCGAGCATTTGGCCTTTACGTGATAATATTTGCCGGCGCTGGTGGCGTAGTACACCGCCTCCTTGGCCACCTGGGCCTTATAACAGGTGGGGCAGGCGGTCTTGCCGTTTTTCTTGGCCGCCGCCAGGGTCACCTTCTTGGCGTCCTTCATCCCCGAGCAGGTACTGGTCTTGTGGTAGTACTTGCCGCCGCTGGTGGCGTACACGTAGGTGGCCATATCCTTGAGGCACACCGGACATGCGGTCTTGCCGTTCTTCTCCGCCGCCGCTTTGGTCACCTTCTTGGCGCCCTTCATGCCGGAGCAATCGCTGGTTTTATGGTAGTACTTGCCGGCGCTGGTGGCGTAGTAGTAGGTGGTGTTGGCGCTGGCGGTGCTGGCGGTGGACACGCACACCGGACAGGCCTTCTTGCCATACTTTTTGGCGGTGGCCAGGGTAATCTGGGTGGCGTCCTTCATGCCGGAGCAATCGCTCTTGGTATGGTAATAGGTGCCGTTGCGGGTGGCATAGTACTTGCCGCTGGAGGTAGACGTGGTGGACTTGGAGCCGATGCACACCGGGCAGGCGGTCTGGCCCCGCTGCTTGATGACGGCCTGGGTGACCTTCTGGGCGCCCTTCATGCCGGAGCAGGTCTTATTGACGTGGTAGTACTTGCCCTTGGCGGTGGAGTAGTAGGTGGCGCTGCTGGTAGTGGTGCCTTTCTTTTCGGCAAGCTTCTCCAGGCAGACCGGGCATTTGACCTTGCCCGCCGCTTCCGCCGCCTTGGCGGTGGTCAAATGGGCGTTCTTCATGCCGGAGCAGGTTTTGGTCAAATGATAGTACTTTCCGGTGTCGGTGCAGTAGTATTGGCCGATGCAGGTGGGGCAGGGCTTCTTGCCCTCCTTCTTGGCCTGGTTCAGGGTATACACTTGGGCATTTTTCATATTGGAGCAGGTCTTATTCACATGGTAGTACTTACCATTTTTGGTGGCGTAAATCACGGTGCCGCTGGTGCCGGTACCGGTGGTGCCGGTGGCGTCGATGGCGGCGCCGGTGTTGTAGCAGGAGGGGCATTCTTTCAGGCCCCGGCTGCGGGCGATGGCCACCGTGGCTTGGATGGCGTTATCCCCCAGGTCCGGACAATCCTTGTCGGAATGGAAATACTGGCCGGTGCTGGTGTAATAGCAGTAATCGCTGGCGGAAACGGTAGAGGTATCGGTGGTGGCGGTCCCCGTGGCGGTACCGGTAGTGCCGGTAGTGCCGGTCAGGTCGGTGGTGTCGCTGCCCACGGCGCTAATGGGGGTAGGCGCAGGGGTAGCGGACACGGTCAGGTCGGCGCTGCCGTCTTGAGGCGCGGGGGTGGTCAGGGTAGAGGTGGGCGGCATGGTGGCGGCGCTTTGGGTCTGGATGGAGTCGGTGCCGGTGCTAAGCATAGCGGTAAACAACCACACCAGCAGCAGCACGAACCACACGCCGGACGCCGCAGTGATGATGGAGCGGATCATGGAGGTGAAGCGCTCCCGCTTCCATAGGATCCAAATGCCCAGAGGCGGCAGCAGCACCAACAGGGCGTACATCAGGTAATCGTTAGTGTACAGGAAGTCGTACCGGCCGCCTTCCCGGGGCGGCGCACCGTAATAGTCCTCCTGGCCGTCGTAGCCCTGGCCGTCGTAGCCCTGGCCCTGGTAGCCGCCCTGGCCGTAGTCCTGTCCATCGTAGCCGTCCTGGCTGTCGTACTGGTCCGCGGCGTAGCCCTGAGCGTCATCCGGCTTTTTGCGTTCAAAAGAAAGTCGATGGATTTCTCCGTCATCCCACTTAAACGCTATGCCGCGCTTGGACCAGTGCAGCTTCAGCTTGCCGATCTGCTTTGTTGCCATTGTATTTCACACCTCTGTCTCGCGTTCGCCCTACCCGGCTGGAAAAAATGGAACGAAGTCCCGATTATCACAGACTAATACAATATAAGTTTACATCATTTTGGCCCATCCGTCAATGATGATTGGACGTATCCCAGGCGGATATTGTTTCAAGAATAGGCTTTTTTTACAAATTATAAGCATCTTTTACGATTTTACTTCGGCACGGCTTTTTCCCTCTTCCCTCGGGGCGGAAACATGTGGTATAATCCGGTAAAGGAGTGATGCTCATGCCCGGCCGCAACCGGCGTTCCCGCCGTTTTCGCTTTGCCTTTCCCCGCCAGGTCCGCCTGGCCATTTCCGCAGGGGTGCTGGCCCTGCTGATCCTGTGCGTGGTGCTGATCCTGCGGGGCTGCGCCGGGGGCGGCGACGCTTCCCTGGATGTTCCCGCCGCCGGCACCCAGCAGCAGGTCCAGGACCAGCCTTCGGCTGAGCAGCAGGGGCAGCCGGCCTCCGGGGACCAGGCTACCGGGGAACAGGCTGCCCAAGGCCAGCTCCCCCAGGAACAGCAGACCTCCCTGGATGCCTCCCCTGAGGAGCAGCCGGCACAGGAACAGGCCGCCGCGCCCCAGCAAACCGCTCAGGTCCTTGAAGGGGAGCCCTTTGGCCAGCGCAGCGCGGTGATCCGCTCCATCGGCGACATCGTGATGCACAATCCCCTGCTCAAGGGAGCCTACAACAGCCAGGACAACAGCTACGATTTTTCGCCCTATTTCTCCCAGATCAAGGACTCCATGGCGGCGGCGGACTACACCGTCATCAACGTGGACGGGCCCATGGGGGGCAAGAAGCACGCTTCCTACCGGGGCTATCCCCAGTTCAATACCCCGCCCCACCTGCTCTACGCCCTGGTGGACTGCGGGGTGGACATGCTGACCCTGGCCAATAACCACGCCCTGGACACCTATTACGACGGGCTCAAGGACACCATCGACAATGTGGAGTCGGTGGGCCTGGACCACGTGGGGGCCTACCGCACCCAGGAAGAGCACGATACCCCCAAGGTGGTGGTCATCGGGGGCATCCGGGTGGGCATCACCAACTACACCGTGGGCACCAACAACATGGCCAAGCGCAGCGACGAGGAGGCTACCCTGTACGGCCTGCGCATGGTAAGCAACTCCAACGCCCCCGACGATATCCAGGCGCTGCGGGATGCCGGGGCCGAGGTGGTCATCGTGTACATGCACTGGGGCGAGGAATACCTGCGGGAAGTGAACAACAGCATCCGCAACCTGGCCAAGAAACTGGTGGCCGCCGGGGCGGACGTGGTCATCGGCGGGCACCAGCACGTGGTATTGCCCTGCGAGTACCTGACCGTCACCGACGACAGCGGCGCCAGCCATACCGGCCTGGTGCTCTACGGCATGGGCAATTTCCTCTCCGACCAGCGGGCCCGGTATAGGGATTCGGGCATCATCTTCGAGATCACCTTGCAGGATAACCCCCAGACCGGCAAGGTGGAGGCTGTCTCCCCCCGCTACATCCCCACCTACGTCCAGCGCACCAAGGGCACGAGCACCTACGACTACCGGGTGTGGCCCGTGGGCGCAGTGCTGGACGACCCGCCCTCCTCCATCTCCCAGGACGTGCTCACCCGCATTCGCCAGGTGTGGCAGGAGCAGCAGGAGATCTTTGCCGGCGGCCCCGCCACGGCGGCCAAAAAATAGCCGCCCCACACGGGACGGCAGGGCGGCCCTGTCCCCGGTTTCCGGATGAGATGGGCCCTTCCCGCCCCGGGATGGCGCGGCCCTGTCCCCGTTTTTTAGATTGAGCAAGCCATTGCCGCCCCGGGATGGCGCGGGCCTGGCCCCCCATCGGGAATCGGGGCGCTGGCCCCGGCCCTGGGGCATGGACGGCCCTTTCCCCGCATAGGCTGGTGGGGGGAGGTGAGCCTATGACCGCGGTGGTGCGGGAGGACGAAACGCTGAACATGCTCTCCGCCCGGCTGGGGGTGCCGGGGTGTATGCTGCTTCGGTGCAACGGCTTGTACAGCCCGGCTTGGCTGCTGCCTGGCCGGGAAATCCTGGTGCCTGAGGACGTATTTTGCCATACCAGCGATTTCCCCTGCCCCGCCGGTGCGCTGCACCGGCCTGCGGGGCGGGCTACGGGAGATGAGGAGCATCCTGCCATACCAACAGATGCGCCAGGCCATCCTGGCCTGGCATGACCGCAGCGCCAGAGACCTGCCCTGGCGGGGCCAGAGGGATCCCTACCGGATATGGGTCAGCGAGATCATGCTGCAACAGACCCGGGCGGAGACGGTGATCCCCTATTACCTGCGCTTTCTGGAGCATTATCCCACCGTGGAGGCCCTGGCCGCCGCGCCGGAAGAGGCCCTGCTCAAGGATTGGGAGGGCCTGGGCTACTATTCCCGGGCCCGCAATCTGCACCGGGCGGCTCAGGTGGTGGCCGGGGAGCAGGGGGGCCGGTTCCCCCAGACGGTCCAGGGCCTGCGCGCCCTGCCCGGGGTGGGCGGCTATACCGCCGGGGCGGTGGCCTCCATGGCCTTCGGCCTGCCCGAGCCCGCCATCGACGGCAATCAGGTTCGGGTGCTCAGCCGCCTGTTCGCCGTCCAGGGGGAGGTCCAGTCCCCGCCGGTCAAGAAGCGGCTGCGGGAACAGGCGCTTCTCCTGCTGGACCGGGAGCGGCCGGGGGATTTCAACCAGGCGCTGATGGGGCTGGGGGCGCTGATCTGCCTGCCCCGCAGCCCCAGGTGCGGCGAGTGCCCGGCGGCCCCGCTGTGCCTGGCCAGGACCCAGGGCCTGGAGCGGCAGCTGCCCCAGATGCCGCCCCGCACCGGCCAGCGGGTGGAGCGGCGGGCGGTGGCCCTGGTGTTCTGGGAAGACAAGGTGCTGGTGCGACAGCGCCCGGACAAGGGCTTGCTGGCCCGAATGTGGGAATTCCCCCACTTTTTGCAGGCGGAGAGCGGCGCGGCCCTGGAGGAGGCCCTGGCGGAGATGGGGGTGGCGCTGAGGGGACGCCGTACCGGGCCCCAGGCCCGCCACGTGTTCACCCACCTGATCTGGGAGATGACCGGGTATATCTGCCGGGCCGCCTCGGGCCAGGTCCAGGGCGGGCGCTACGTGGACCGGGAGCAGCTGGCGGCGCTGCCCATGGCTTCGGCCCACAGGGTATACCGGGAGGAGGCGATGAGCCGGCTATGAAGGTGCTGCTGGTGGCGCTGAACGCCCAATACATGCACGTAAACCTGGCCCTTCGCCAGATTTTGTGCTGCCTGAAGCCGGGACAGGCCAGCCTCTACGAAGGGCACATCAACCTGCCCTTCCGCCGGGTGCTGGAGGATATCGGCCGGGAAAAGCCCGGCGCGGTGGGCTTTTCCACCTACATCTGGAACGCGCCCATGGCCTGGCGGCTGTGCCGGGCGCTGAAGCGGGCGCTGCCCGGCGTGGTGCTGTTCGCCGGCGGGCCCCAGGCCGAGAGTGCGCCCCAGGCTGCTTTCGACGCCTGCGGCGCCCTGGATTACGTGCTGCGGGGAGAGGGGGAGCAGGTGGTGGGCCCCTTCCTGGAGGCCCTGGCCCAGGGCCGGGACCCGGCGGGGCTGCCCGGCGTGTGTTGCCTGCGCCAGGGCGCTTGGGTGGAGACGCCGCCGCCCCCGCCCATGGCCCCGGAGACCTGGCCCCAGGTGTGGGGGCAAGGGCGGATGGCGGGTCTGGAGGGGCGCATTCTGTACGTGGAGACCTCCCGGGGCTGTCCCTACCGCTGCGCCTATTGCCTGTCCGCCGGGGCGGGCCGGGTGCGGGCGCTGGAGGCCGGGCAGGCGGTGGAGCGGCTCACCGCCATGGCCGAGGGCGGCGCAGGGCTGATCAAGCTGGTGGACCGCACCTTCAACTTCGACCGCCAGCGGGCGGCGCAGATTTGGCGGGGGCTCATCCAGCACAGCCGCCGAACCGGGCTGCTGCCCCGGTACCACTTTGAAATCGGGGCCCACCTGCTGGACCAGGAGGCGCTGGAGGTACTGGCGCAGGCGCCGCCGGGGCTGTTTCAGTTCGAGGCGGGCATTCAGTCCGCCAACATCCAGACCCTCCGGGCGGTGGGCCGGGATCTGCCCTTTGAGGCGGTAGCCCGGCCCCTGGAGCGGGTGCGGGCCCTGGGCAATATCCCCCTGCACACCGACCTAATCGCTGCCCTGCCTCTGGAGGACCTGGCCTCCTTCGCCCGCTCCTTCGACCGGACCTACGCCATCGGCGCGGAAATGCTCCAGCTGGGCTTTTTAAAGGTGCTGCCCGGCAGTCCCCTGGCCGGCAGGGTCCGGGAATGGGGTATTGCTTACGAGCCCGATCCCCCCTATGAGGCCCTGGGCACCCCCTGGCTCAGCTTTGAAGATCTGTGCCTGCTCAAGGATGTGGAGGCAGCGGTGGACTGGTACCATAATTCGGGGCGCTATCCTCTGGCCCTGCGCTACCTACTGGGGGCCCGTTCTCCCTTCGCCTTGTTTAGCCATATGGCCCGGCGGCTGCGGGCGATGGGGGCCTTCGATGTCCAGCGCCGGGAGCGGGAGCGGGCGGGGTACCTGCTGGAGATGTTTGGAAGGCAGCCCCTAGGAGAGCTAATCGCCCATGATTTTCTGTCTCGGGGCTTGGGGGCGGAAATTCCCTCGGCGGCCCAGCAGGCGGAGGACGCCCAGCTGCGCTTTTTGCTGCGGCAAAAATTTCATCCGGTGCGGGGCCAGCGGGCCCGGCGCTACATCTGGGACGTGCTGGCCTATGAACAGGGGCGGCCCCTGGTCTGCCGGGAAACGGTGGTCTTTTACGCATAAGGCCGCAGGCTTTCGGGCATACTCCCCCCAGAATATTTAGGGGGAGGATGCGTCTAATATGGAGAAAAAGCCCGACCTGACCGCCCTGCGGCTGCTGCTGTGGGGCGCGGTGCTCGTTGCCCTCATCGGGGCGGCCCTGGCGCTTGCACGCCCGGCCCAGCCTACCGCTTATGCCGACGCGGTGTACGTGTGGAAGGAGGCGGGGCGCGATGTCCAAAGAGCCTTCGGCAAAATATAGGGCCTATAAAAAGCTGGTGGAGCGGCTGACCCCCAACAGCCAGATGCTGCGGCCCTGCCTGCGGGCCTTCTGGGTGGGGGGGACCATCTGCGTCCTGGGCCAGCTGATTACCTTGGCCGGAGAGCATTGGCTGGGCATGAACACCCTGACTTCTCCAGCCTTTACCTCTTGCGTGCTGGTTTTTCTGGGCACTACCCTTACCGGCATCGGGATATACGACCGCATTGGCCACTATGCCGGGGCCGGTTCTATCGTGCCCATTACGGGATTTGCCAATTCGGTATGCGCCCCCGCCATGGAATTTCGCCGGGAGGGCTTGATCCTGGGCCTGGGGGCCAAGCTGTTCACCCTGGCCGGTCCCGTGCTCACCTACGGCGTCACCGCCTCGGTGCTGGTGGGCATCCTGTACTTTATCTTCGACGGGCCGGCCTTTTGACCCGGGCCCATGTTTTCCGGCCCCGCCGCCAAGGCATTCCTTCGGCGGCGGGGCCGGGCCGTTTGCGCGCCCCGGATTCCCGCATCCCCCGCGTTTTTTCATCTTCGCGTTCCCTTGGCCTCCGGGTCCTCTCATTTTTACCCCCGTGTTCCTGCGTTTCCCGCGCTCTCTCGTTCCCCTGGTTCCCTCATCCCCTGGGCTCTTTCGCGCCCCCATTTTCTCAACCCCCGTTTCCCCTCCCCCGGCGTTTCCAATCGCCGCGCCTTTTTCGCCCGGGCGGCTTTCCCCATTTCCGGAGAACGCGGCGCCCAGGGCCCCGATGGGAAAAAGCCGCCTTCCATCTGGGATGAAAGGCGGCTCCGGTTGGTGCGCAGACCCGGGCGGTCAGCGGCCCCGGGCCAGGCGGATCAGGGCCTGTGCGCCTACCGCCAGGGCGCTTTCGTCGATGGCGAATTCCCTGGCGTGGAGGGGATGGCCGGTGCCCAGGCCCAGGTGGAACATGAGGATGGGGAGGCGCTCGCCGTAGAAGGAGAAGTCCTCCGCCAGCAGGGAGGGCTGGGGCGCCTGGACCAGGGAGAAGCCGGACAGCAGTTGCCGGGCCTCTCGATACAGGTCCGGGTCATTGATTAGGGCGGGATAGCCCGCGTCGATCATCAGGCTGGCCCGCACCCCATAGCGGGCCTCCACCGCCTGGGCGCACTGGGCCAGCATACGGGACATGTCCTGAAAGACCTGGGGATCGAAGGTGCGCAGGGTGCCTCCCACCAACGCTTCCCCGGCGATGATGTTCACCGCCGTGCCCGACTTGAGCAGGCCGAATTTGAGCAGCCGGGGAATGGCCGGGTCCATTTCCTGCTCCCGGTCCGCCGCCAGGGAGACGAACCGGGCGGCGGCCTGCAGGGCGTCCAGCCCCTCGGCGGACCGGGCCGCGTGGGCGGAGCGGCCGGTCACCTTCAGGTGGACCTCGCTGGAGCGGGCCATAAAGGGGCCGGGCCGGGAGGACAGCACGCCGGCGGGGAGCATGGGTTCCACGTGGAGGGCGTAGGCCCGGCGCACCCGCCGCCGCTCCAGCAGGCCGCTATGGGCGATCTCCCGCCCCCCGCCTCCCGATTCCTCCGCGGGCTGGAACACCAGCAGGGCGTTCCGGGGCGCCTCTCCCCCCTGGGCCAGCTGGTCGCCCAGGGCCAGCAGCATGGCCATGTGGCCGTCGTGGCCGCAGGCGTGCATCCGTCCCGGGTGCCGGGAGGCGAAGGGGCAGCCCGGCGGCTCCTCCACGGGCAGGGCGTCCATGTCGCTTCTGAACAGGGCGGTCTCCCGGCAGCCGAAATCGAAGTAGGCGGCCAGGCCGCAGCCGGCCACCGTTTCCACGGGAACGCCCCAGGCCGCCGTTTGCTCAAGCAAATAGGCCTGGGTCTTGGGCAGGTCGAATCCCAGCTCGGGGATCTGGTGCAGCGCCCGCCGCCGCTCTATCAATTGATCCAGCAATGCCCATCCCTCCTTAATTCCTACCTTGCTATTATACAGGGCCAGGTAAAGTTTGTTCGAACTCGATTGCAATCCGGCGGAAAACCTGCTATGATGGCAAAAATTATCGAAGGAGGATGCACAATGTTCCAAGGTAGCTTTGTGGCGCTGGTCACTCCCTTTGACGCGCAGGGGCGCGTAAATTTTGATAAACTGGCCCAGCTGTGCAAGTGGCATGTGGCCCAGGGCACCGCGGGCATCGTGGCGCTGGGCACCACCGGCGAATCCAGCACCATGTCCCACGAGGAGGACGAGGACGTGGTGCGCTGCGTCATGGAGACGGTGGGCGGCCGCATCCCGGTCATCGCGGGGGCCGGTTCCAACTGCACGGAAACCGCTCTGATGAAGAGCTTGGCCTATGAAAAGCTGGGGGTGGACGGGCTGCTGCTCATCACCCCCTACTACAATAAAGCCAACGAAAAGGGCATGTACCGGCACTTTGTGGAAATCGCCGATCAGGTGCACACCCCCATCGTGCTGTACAACGTGCCCGGCCGCACCGGCTGCGCCCTGTCGGTGGGCTGCGTGGAGGCTCTGTCCAAGCATAAGAACATCCGCGCCCTGAAAGAGGCCAGCGGCTCCATCTCCTATGCCGCCAAGGTGGCCCGGTATATCACGCCGGACTTTGAACTGCTCTCCGGCAACGACGATATGATCGTGCCCATCATGTCCCTGGGCGGCAGCGGGGTGATCAGCGTGTGGGCCAACATCTGCCCCGCCCAGACCGCCGCCTTGGTGAATGCCTGCCTGAAGGGGGACTATCGGGAGGGGGCCCGGCTCCAGCTCAAGTATCTGGACCTGATCAACGCCCTGTTCATCGAGGTGAACCCCATTCCGGTGAAGGAGGCCATGAACATGCTGGGCATGGAGGTGGGCGGCTACCGGCTGCCCCTGTGCCCCATGGACCCGGCCAACCGGGACAAGCTGAGCAAGGCCATGGAGGTATTAAAGGGCGTATGAAGGTCATTCTGTCGGGCCACGGCCGCATGGGCCGCATGGTAGAGGAAATCCTGACCCAGGCCGGGGATCAGGTGCTGGGCGTTGTGGACCAGGGGCTGTTCGAGGACCCGGCCCAGGTGCCGGGGGAGCCTGAAGTCATCATCGACTTTTCCCACCCCAGCTGCCTGGACTCGCTGCTGGATTTTGCCGTCAAGACCGGCTGCGCCCTGGTGCTGGGCACCACCGGCTACACCCCTGAGCAGATGCAGCGCATCGCCCAGGCGGCCAAGGCCGCGCCCATCGTTCAATCCTACAACTATTCCCTGGGGGTACACCTGCTGAAAAAGACGGTGGAGGCCATAGCGCCCCAGCTACTGGAGGCGGGGTTCGACGTGGAGATCGTGGAGACCCACCACAACAAGAAGGCCGACGCCCCCAGCGGCACCGCCAAACTGCTGCTCAAGGCCATCGACCCAGAGGAAACCCGGCCCCGGCTCTACGGCCGGGAGGGCATGATCGGACCCAGGGGCCACGAAATCGGCATACACGCCCTGCGGGGCGGCACGGTGGCCGGAGAGCACAGCGTGTATTTCTTCGGCGAGGACGAAACCCTGGAGCTGCGCCACAGCGCCGCCAGCCGCCACATCTTCGCCGTGGGCGCGGTGCGGGCCGCCCGGTTCGCCTGCGGCAAGGCCCCCGGCCTGTACGGCATGGACCAAATCGTTTCGGGAGGCAAAGCATGAACGCCCAAGAGATCATTCAATTCATCCACGACGCCCCCAAGAAGACCCCGGCCAAGGCCTACGTCAAGTGCTCCACCGCTTTCGACACCCCCGGCCTTCGGCGTTTCGGCCTGGGGGACATGCTGCTGATGGGGGAATTGAGCCAGATTGAAAAGGTGCTGGCGGACAACGCGGACAAGGTGCAGGACGTGGTGGTGGAGTGCGACCGGCGCAACAGCGCCGTGCCCCTGCTGGACATCGGCCACATCAACGCCCGGATCGAGCCCGGCGCCATCATTCGGGACCGGGTGGAGATCGGCGACCGGGCGGTCATCATGATGGGCGCCGTCATCAACATCGGCGCGGTAATCGGCCAGGAAACCATGATCGACATGGGCGTGGTGGTGGGCGGCCGGGCCATGGTGGGCCAGCGCTGCCACATCGGCGCGGGCGCCGTACTGGCCGGCGTGGTGGAGCCCGCCAGCGCCACCCCTGTGGTGGTGGAGGACGACGTGATGGTGGGCGCCAACGCGGTGGTCCTGGAAGGCGTGCGGATTGGCCGGGGCGCGGTGGTGGCCGCCGGAAGCGTGGTGCTGGAGGATGTTTCCCCCAATGCGGTGGTGGCCGGCGTCCCTGCCCGGGTGGTCAAGATGAAGGACGCGGGCACCCAGGGCAAGACCGGCCTGGTGGACGCCCTGCGCGCCCTGTAATCCTGCCAACACGCCCGGCGTTTGCCACGCCCTGAAATGTGGAATTGCGCCTTGGATTCAGGACGCTTAGGAATATCGTGATGTCCTGAGCGTATAAGAGTATACCGCAAAAGGAGGTTTTTCCATGAATCAGGCTTTGGAGAATTTGCTCACCCGGCGCTCCATCCGCGCCTATCAGGACAGGCAGGTGGAGGAGGCACTGCTGGATCAGGTGCTGGAGGCGGGCATGTACGCCCCCACCGCCAGGGGGATGCAGTCCCCCATGATCGTGGTGGTGCGGGACAAGCCCACCATCGCCCTCATGTCCCGGCTCAACGCCCAAGTGATGGGCAGCACCGGAGATCCCTTCTTTGGCGCACCCACGGTGCTGGTGGTGCTGGACGACAAGACCAACCCCAACGGCGTTCAGGACGCCAGCCTGGTGATGGGCAACCTGATGAACGCGGCCCACGCCTTGGGCCTGGGCTCCTGCTGGATCAACCGGGCCCGGGAGACCTTCCAGCTGCCCGAGGGCAAGGCGCTTCTGGAAAAATGGGGCGTGCCCCAGCGCTACGAGGGCCTGGGCAACTGCATCCTGGGCTACGCCGCTCAAGAGGCCTCCGCGCCCAAGCCCCGCAAGGCGGATTACGTGCTGCGGGTGTAGGGGCGTAGAAGGATAACCCATTTTATATGCGAGGAGGACCTGGTTTTATGAAGAAGTTGTTGGCGCTACTCTTGACGGTGACCATGCTGTTGGGCGGGGTATCCGCCTGGGCCCAGGAGGATGAGGCCGGTGTTCAGGCCATGCTGCCGGTGCTGGACAGCGTGATGCGGGCCATGGTGGAGATGGATTGCAGCTACCAGCCCCAGGACAGCGCTTATTTCTGGATGGTGCTGTCCCTGCTGGCGGTGAATTGGGGGCAGGACAACCTGCTGTGCGAGATCGAGGAAAACGAGCTGAAGGTGCCCCGTCAGGTAATGCAGGAGTACGCCAGCGCCGCCTTCCTGGATTACGACGATCTGCTGCCCATCCCTGCTGAGAGCGAGACCGCCATGGTGCGCTACGATGAGGCGTGGGACGCCTATTACGTGGGCCTGGGCGACGTGGGGGACAGCTATACGCAGATCGCCAGCGTTTCCCAGCTGGAGGACGGAAGCACCCAGGTGGAAGTGACCATGGGCAGCTATGACGTGCCCCAGATGTACACCATGCAGGCCGTTCTGGCCCCCAACCCTTACGCCGACGGCATGGCCGATCCGGTGTACCTATACAGCGTGAGCAGCGCTTCCCTCGCTTAAACCATATGCCCGGGAAGGCGCGGCGTCCCCGCCGCGCCTTCCCGGCCGTCTTGCCGCGCACAGTTCCCGTTTCTTTGAGAAGCGGGGATTTTTTCGTGCCGGAACGGGGCCGGCGGAAGAGGAGAACGGGGAATCCGCCGCCTTTCTCGATCATGCGCCTCGGTTTTTGCTTTCCGCTGTCCTGGCTTTTTCGCTCCAGAACCTGCGTCCAGCCCCATCCCGGCTTCCCCCGGCGTAAGCGCCGCCGCCCTTCGGCGGCGGCGCTTACGCGCCCGGGGGGCGCTGCCCCCCGGGACCCCCCGCAACGTCCTTACCCCAGCTTTTTCCGGTTTATCCCCGCTTTTACTCCGGAGCGCCTCTGGCATTCGCTCGTAAT
>DSLFC04102__coassemble_848_pt1 | contig 25410 bp, 17 predicted proteins | sample DSLFC04102__metabat2_low_PE_004 | metagenome-assembled genome bin DSLFC04102
CCCGCCCCCTCCAGCCCCGGTTCCCCGCTGAAAGCGGGGAACCGGGGCGCTCCTAGCGGGCCGGCGAGAAACCCTAATTGCCGTTGGACGCCGGGAAACGGGCAGGCGGCTGCCGCCCCGATCCCTTGCGGGAAAGGGGAGGCGCCAGTTGGCCGGTTTTTCCCGCAATCAGGTCTCGATGACGTGCAGTTCCCGGTCCAGGGCGTTCAGCGTTTCGCCGCCGTCCTCGGTGACCGCCACCAGGTCCTCGATGCGCACGCCGAATTTGCCCGCCAAATAGATGCCCGGCTCGATGGAGAATACCATGCCCGGTTGGGCGATCAGGTGGCAGGCGGCGGAGCAGTCCGGCGGCTCGTGGACGGAGAGGCCGATGCCGTGGCCGGTGCGGTGGAGGAAATAGGGGCCGTAGCCCGCGTCCTCGATGACCTTGCGCGCCGCCCGGTCGATTTGGCTCATGGGGATGCCGGGGCGCACCGCCGCCCGGCCCGCCTCGTTGGCCGCCTTGACCACTTCGTAGACCTTGCGCTGCTCCGGGGTGACGCTGCCGAAGAACACCGTGCGAGTCATGTCGCTCATCATGTGCTCCAGATCCAGGCCCAGGTCCAGGATCACCGCGTCGCCCTCCCGCAGGGGCGTGTTATCGCTGCTGTGGTGGGGCTCGGCGCAGCCCTTGCCGAAGCACACCAGGGGGGTGAAGCTGGCGCCCCGGGCACCCAGGTCGACGGCCTGCTGGGCATACCGCCGCCCTACCTGGGCCTCGGTATCCCCCAGGGCCAGGGTTTGGGGCAGGGCGCCTACCACCTGGTCGTTCATCCGGGAGGAGCGGCGCATGGCCTCCAATTCCTCCTGGTCCTTGAGCATCCGCGCCCGGTCCACCGGCTCGGAGCCCAGCACCATTTCCAGGTCCGGCCGCTTCTGCATCAGCTCTATGGTGAAGCGGCTGGGCCAGAACTTGTCGATACCCAGCCTGCCGGTGCGCAATCCGGCGGCCAGAAGACCCGTGGGGTCGTCCACGTCGTCGAATTCCTTGAGCCGCAGCCCCGGGCATAGCCCCTCCAGGGCGAACATCCGGTTGACGTACAGGGTGCAGCAGCCGTCGATATCCACCTTCAGGGCCAGCATCCGCTCTCCTGGCTGCACCCACAGCCCTGTCAGATAGTAGATAGATTCGGTCTGCGTCACCAGGATCTGCTTCAGGTTCAGCTCCTCCATGTTGCGCACTACCCGCGCCAATCGCTTGTCCTTCATGGCTCATCTTCCTTTCCGCACCGTATGATCCAATAGCCCTTGTCCTTGGCGATACACCGGGTATCGCCGGACAATTGGGATAAATACTTCATGGCCGAGGCCGCGCCCTGCTGTTTGCGGATCACCAGGTACAGCGCGCCGCCAGGCGTCAGGCGGGCCATGGCTTGGTCGAAGAGGGGGTATATTACCCCTTTGCCCGCCCGAATGGGGGGATTGGTCACCACCGCCTGGAACTGGCCCTCCACCTGCTCAAAGCCGTCCCCCACCAGCACCTGGAGGTTGCGGGCCCCGTTCTCCTGGGCGTTGCGCCGGGCCAAATCCGCCGCCCGCCGGTTGATATCGGTGAGCACCCATTGGCTTTGGGGGTTGAGTAGCGCCAGGGGAATGCCCAGCGCACCCCAGCCGCACCCCAAGTCCAGGATGCGCCCGGACAGGGGTGGCAGGCTTTCGATGAGCAGCCGGGTGCCCTGGTCCAGTCCCGCCTTTGAAAATACGCCGGAATCGGTATAAAACCGCAGCGCCAGCCCGCCCACCTCCACCGGATGGGACTTTACATCGTGGGCGCTCTGGGGCTGTGCGGTATAATAATGCTGGTTCATGTTGCCTCCCATCGGGTGAGCTGGCACAGGGCCGCGCTTTCCTCCGGCGTCAGGGGCCGGGCTTGGCCGGGGGCCAGGGCGCTGTCCAAGGTCAGCGGGCCCACCCGCTCCCGATGCAGCCGCGTTACCGGACAGCCCAGCGCCCCAAACATGCGCTTGACCTGATGATATTTGCCCTCGGTGACGGTGAGCCGCGCCAGATTCGGCTCCAGAATTTCCATCTTGGCCGGACGGGCGGTAAAGTCCTTGAGGGCGATCCCCTGGGCCATACGGGTTACGTGCTCTTGGGTGAGCCGCCCCTCCACCCAGGCCAAATAGCTTTTCTCTACCGTAAACCGGGGGGAAATCAACCGGTGGGCCAACTGCCCGTCGGTGGTAAACAGCAAAAGCCCTGTGGTGTCCCGGTCCAGCCGCCCTACCGCGCACAACCCCCGGCGGCGGCATGCCTCCGGCAGCAGGTCGAATACCGTCTTGAACCGGGAATCCTCCTGGGCGGTGACCACCCCGGCGGGCTTGTTCATCATCAGATGCAGGGGGCCGGGAGGCGCCAATTCCCGCCCGTCCACCGTCACCCGCTGGCCAGGCGCCACCGCCTGACCGGGCCGGGCTGCGGTCTGATCCTCCACCCGCACCCGGCCCTGGAGAATCAGGGCCCGGGCTTGAGCCCGGCCCATGCCGGTATCGCTTAAATATTTATCCAGCCGCATTGCCTTCACCGGGTTTATGATACCATGCCTGGAGGGAAAAGGCAAGGGGCAGCCCCCTATAGGCGCACCCTCTTTCCTGCCCGCTCACTCTGCCGGCGCATAGATTTCTCCTGACGGCACGGCGTTGGGTTCACGGCCCTTTCCGGGCCGAGGGGTAGAGGGCCGAGATCGAAAAGGGGGCGGAAAAAGGGGCGCAAAACCGGGCAAAAAAAGGGCGCGGGGCGGCGAACCGCTCCGCGCTTTGTATCCAATGCTTCTTTGTCAAAATCAGATTTCCACCACGCCCTCGAAGTCCTTTTGGGCGTCGCCGGTCATGATGATGCCGGAGGGGCCCTGGTGGATGACCATATTGCCGCCGATCAGCTTAACGGTGATGTCCCGGTCGAAGGGGCAATAGCCCAAGCGCACGGCGGCGGCCACCACGGCGCAGGCGGCGGTGCCGCAGGCCCAGGTTTCGCCAATGCCCCGCTCCCACACCCGCATGTTCAGGGTGGTTTCGTCCTCCACGCTGACGAAGGAGACGTTAGCCCGACGCGGGAAGATTTCAGCGCATTCCAGCAGAGGGCCTACGGTTTCCAGGGGCACTTGGTCCACGTCCTCCACAAAGCTGACGCAATGGGGATTCCCCACCGACAGGCAGGTAATGTTGTAGGTATGCCCCGCCACGGTATAGGGGACATCCACGATTTCCCGGCCGGGCAGGGTGACGGGCACGGCAGCGGCGGCAAACTGGGGCTGGCCCATGCCCACCGACACCGAGTACACCTGCCGCTCCCGCACGAACAGCTTGAGCTCGTGAATGCGGTTGCCGGTCTCGATGTGGATGACGGTATGCAGCGCCCTGCCGCTCTCGTAGAGGTATTTGCCCACGCAGCGCATGGCGTTGCCGCTGACCTCGGCGGCGGAGCCGTCCCGGTTGAACATGCGCATCCGGGCGTCGGCCCGCATGGATTTTTCGATGAGCACGATGCCGTCCCCGCCGATAGCCCGGCGGCGGCTGGACAGCCACACGGCCAGGGCCTCCGGGTTATCGATGTGCTGGTCGAAGCAATCGAAGTAGATGTAGTCGTTGCCGCTGGCCCGCATCTTGACGAAGCGCAGGCGCTGCCGGGAGGCGGGCAGGTGGGCGATATCCAGCAGCTCGATGTTGCCCGGATTGTAACCGCTGAGGATGGCGCCGAACAGGGCGTTGGCGGTGTCCAGGCTGGTGAGGCAGGCGATGCCCCGTTCCACCGCCTTGCGGCGCATCTGCACGCTGTCCCGCTGGGGCAGCGCGCCCTTGCTGGAGGTGGAGATCACGTACTGCACCTTGCCCTCGTCCAGCAGGCGCATGATGTCCTGCTTGCCCTCGTGGAGCTTGCCCACGGCGATGGCGGGAATGCCCGCCCGCTCCAGGGCCGTGGCGGTGCCCTGGGTGGCGTACAGGGTAAAGCCCAGCTCCTTCATGGTGCGGCACAGCTTGACCGCTTCCCGCTTATCCCGGTCCCGCACCGCCACCAGGGCGCCGCCGGTATGGGCCATGTGTACGCCGGAGGCCAGCAGCCCCTTGTACACCGCTTCCTGCATGGTGCGGCCCACGCCCAGCACCTCGCCGGTGGATTTCATTTCCGGGCCCAGCAGGGTATCCGCGTCGGTGAGCTTTTCAAAGGAGAACACCGGCACCTTGACGGCGCAGTAGGGGGCCTGGCGGTACAATCCGGTGCCATAGCCGATATCCTTGAGCTTCTCCCCCAGCATCACCCGGGTGGCCACGTCCACCACGGGCAGGCCGGTGACCTTGCTGATGTAGGGGATGGTGCGGCTGGCCCGGGGATTGGCCTCGATGACGTATACCTCGCTCTGGTATACCACGTACTGGATGTTGATGAGGCCCACCGTATTCAGGCCCCTGGCCAGCTTGGCGGTACACTCGATGAGCCGCTCGGTGATGGGGCCGGTGAGGTTCCAGGCCGGGTACACGGCGATGGAGTCCCCCGAGTGGACCCCGGCCCGTTCGATGTGCTCCATGATGCCGGGGATCAGCACGTCCTCCCCGTCGCACACCGCGTCGATCTCCACCTCGGTGCCCATCAGGTACTTGTCGATGAGGATGGGGTCGGTGATGCCCTGGGACAGAATCAGGTCCATGTACCGGCGGATTTCCTCGTCGTCAAAGGCGATGATCATGTTCTGGCCGCCCAGCACGTAGCTGGGCCGCACCAGCACCGGATAGCCCAGGGTATGGGCCGCCTCCAGGGCCGCCTCCACGGTATGCACCGAGGTGCCCTGGGGCCGCTTGATGCCGTGGCGCTCCAGCAGCGCGTCGAACTTCTCCCGGTCCTCTGCCGCGTCGATATCCTCCGCCGCGGTGCCCAGGATGGGCACCCCCATGCCCCGCAGCGCACGGGTGAGCTTGATGGCGGTCTGCCCGCCGAAGGCCACCACCACCCCGTCGGGCTTTTCGGTGGCGATTACCCCGGCCACGTCCTCCGGGGTCAGGGGCTCGAAGTAGAGCCTATCGGCGGTGTCGAAGTCGGTGGACACGGTTTCCGGGTTGTTGTTTACCATGGCCACTTCCCAGCCCTGCGCCTTCAGCGTCCACACGCAGTGCACCGAGGCATAGTCGAACTCGATGCCCTGGCCGATGCGGATGGGGCCCGAACCGAACACGATGGCCCGCTTTTTGCCGGTGGGGCGCTGGGCGATGAAGTCCTCCGCCTCGTTGTGCTGGTCAAAGGTGGCGTAGAAATAGGGGGTTTGGGCGGCAAATTCGGCGGCGCAGGTGTCCACCATCTTGTAAGAGGGCAGCAGGGGCTGGGCGATTTCGCAGCCGCTGAGGCGGCGGATGGCCTGGTCGGTATAGCCCATCTCCTTGGCCTGGCGGTAGGTCTGCTGGTCCAGCTGCCCCGCCTGGAGCCGGCGCTCCATGGTCAACAGCGCCATCAGCTTTTCCAGGAACCACTCGTCCACCATGGTGAGCTGATGCAGTTGCTGGACGGACACGCCCCTGGACAGGGCCTCGTACAGATAGAACAGCCTTTCATCGGTGGGCTTGGCCACCCCTTCCAGCAGCCGCTCCAGAGGCAGTTCGGCCAAATCCGCCCGGCGCAGGGTATCCATGCGGATCTCCGCGCCCCGCACCGCCTTCATCAGGGCCTGCTCGAAGGTGGGGGCGATGGACATCACCTCGCCGGTGGCCTTCATCTGGGTGCCCAGGGTGCGGCTGGCGTATACGAACTTATCGAAGGGCCAGCGGGGGAATTTCACCACCACGTAGTCCACCGAGGGCTCGAAGAAGGCGGTGGTCTTCTGGGTGATGGCGTTGGGGATCTCGTCCAGGTTCAGGCCCACGGCGATCTGGGCGGCCACCTTGGCGATGGGGTAGCCGGTGGCCTTGCTGGCCAGGGCGGAGGAGCGGGACACCCGGGGGTTGACCTCGATCACCGCGTATTCAAAGGATTCGCTTTCCAGGGCGAACTGCACGTTGCAGCCGCCCTCCACCCCCAGGGCGTTGACAATGTCCAGGGCGGCGGTGCGCAGCATCTGGTATTCCTTGTCCGCCAGGGTGAGGCAGGGGGCCACCACCACCGAGTCGCCGGTGTGGATGCCCACCGGGTCCACGTTCTCCATGGAGCACACGGCGATGGCGTTGCCCGCGCCGTCCCGCACCACTTCAAACTCGATCTCCTTCCACCCGGAGATGCACTTCTCCACCAGGATCTGCCCGATGGGGGAGGCGGCGATGCCGGTGCGGGCGATTTCCGCCAGGCTGCTTTCGTCGGAGGCGATGCCGCCGCCGGAGCCGCCCAGGGTAAAGGCGGGGCGCACGATGACCGGGTAGCCGATGCGCCCGGCGAAGGCCAGCGCCCCTTCCACCGTGGTTTCCACCTGGCTGGGTACGCAGGGCTGGCCGATCTCCAGCATGGTGTCCTTAAAGCGCTGCCGGTCCTCGGCCCGGTCGATGGTCTCCAGCCGGGCGCCCAGCAGGCGCACCCCTTCCTTCTCCAGGAAGCCCTCCCGGGCCAGCTGCATGGACAGGGTGAGCCCGTTCTGCCCGCCCAGGGTGGACAGCAGCCCGTCGGGCCGGGTCTTGCGGATGATGCGCTTGAGGGAAAGCAAGTTCAGCGGCTCGATATAGATTTCGTCCGCCACGGCGCTGTCGGTCATGATGGTGGCCGGATTGGGGTTGACCAGGATTACCGTCAGGCCCAGGGCCTTCAGCGCCCTGCAGGCCTGGGTGCCCGCGTAATCGAACTCGGCCGCCTGCCCGATCACGATGGGGCCCGAACCGATCAGCATTACCCGTTTCAAATCATCGCGAAGCGGCATAATTAGTCCTCCATCATTTGAATAAATTGGTCGAACAGGAAGGCGGTATCCTGGGGGCCCGCGCAGGCCTCCGGGTGGAACTGTACGGAGAAAGCGGGCTTATCCTGATACTCGATGCCCTCGTTGGTCAGGTCGTTGATGTTCTCGTAGGAGGGCTTGGCGTTGTCGGGCAGGGTGTCGTTGAGAATGGCGTAGCCGTGGTTCTGGCAGGTGACGAACAGCTTTTTATCGCTGAGCCGCCGCACCGGCTGATTGGCGCCCCGGTGCCCGTACTTCAGCTTGACCCGGCCCGCGCCCTGGCTCAGCGCCAGCAGCTGGTGCCCCAGGCAGATGCCCATCATGGGCACCCCCTTGGCCGCCGCCAGGCCCACCTGGCTCACGATCTCCCGGTAATTCACCGGGTCGCCGGGCCCGTTGGACAGCAGGATGCCGTCGGGATGGCAGCGCAGCACTTCCTCGGCGGTGGAGCCGGCGGGCATTACCGTCAGCCGGCAGCCCCGCTCCATGAGGGCCTGGGCCATGGCCCGCTTCAGCCCGAAATCCCACAAAACGACGTGCCGGCGGCCTTCTCCCAGGGTATAGGGATGGGAGCAGGTCACCTGATACACGTCGCTGGACAGGGAACGGGCCGCCAGGGCCTGGGTAAAGGCTTCCATATCGTCGGGGAGCTGGTCCACAATGGCGGCGTTCATCACCCCCGATTCCCGCAGCGTGCGGGTGAGCTGCCGGGTATCCACGCCGCACAGCCCGATCACGCCCTGCTGGCGCAGGTAGTCGTCCAAGGCGCCCTCGCTGCGGAAATTGCTGGGCGCGGCACATACCTGGCGCACCACGTAGGCGGACAGGCGGGGCCGGTCGCTTTCAAAGTCCTGGGGGATCACCCCGTAATTGCCGATGAGGGGGAAGGTTTGCACCACGATTTCCCCGTGGTAGCTGGGGTCCGTCAGGGTCTCCAGGTAGCCCACCATGCCGGTGGTGAACACCAGCTCGGCCTGGATTTGGCCGGGTGCGCCGAACCTGTGTCCCTGGTAGACTTGGCCGTTTTCCAGGATCAGGTATGCTTGGCTCATGGGATTCATCCTTTGCTCCTTTTTGTGGGGCGGGTCGAGGGAGCGCCGCTCCCCGGGCCCGCCCTGTGGTATGGGCCCTTAAAAGCTGGCCAGGGTCTTTTCCAATATCTCCAGCCCTTCATCGGCGTCCTCCCGGGTCAGGGTGAGGGGAGGCAGCAGCCGCAGCTTTTCCTTGGCCGTGAGGATGAGCAGTCCGTTCTCAGCGCACCGGGCGGATACGCTCTTGGCGTCGCCCTTGGACAGGGTGGCCCCCAGCATCATGCCCAGGCCGGTGACCTGCTCGATTCCCGGCATCTCCTCCAGCCGGGCCCGCAGGTAGGCGCCCATCTGGCACACCCCCTGAAGGAAGGGCGCGTCCAGCCGCCGCAGCACCTCGCAGGCCCCGGCGCACACCACCGGGTTGCCCCCGAAGGTGGTGCCGTGCTGGCCCAATCCCAGGGTATCCTGGGTCTTTTCTCCCAGCAGCACCGCGCCGATGGGCAGCCCGCCGCCCAGCCCCTTGGCCGAGGACACCAGGTCCGGCGCGATGTCGAACTGCTCGTAGGCGAACAGGGTGCCGGTGCGGCCCATGCCGGTCTGCACCTCGTCCACGATCACCAGAATGTCCTTCTGGGCGCAGGCCCGGGCCACTGCCTGGACGTAATCGTAATTCAGCGGCACCACGCCGCCCTCCCCCTGGACCATCTCCATCATCACCGCGCACACGTCGCTGGTGAGCATGTCCAGCGTCCCCTGGATATCGTTGGCCGGGGCGTAGGCAAAGCCCTGGGTGAAGGGGAAGAAGAAGTTGTGGAACACGTCCTGCCCGGTGGCGGACAGGGTGGTCACCGTGCGGCCGTGAAAGGAGTTGCGCAGGGACAGGATGGTGGCCCGGCCCTGGCCGTACTTGTCGTAGGAGTACTTGCGGGCGGCCTTGATAGCCCCCTCGTTGGCCTCCGCCCCCGAGTTGGCGAAGAACACCCGCTTCATGCCGGTGCGGCTGGTGAGCATCTGAGCCGCCTGGATCATGGGCTCGGTGTAGAACAGGTTGCTGGCGTGCTGCAATTTGTTCAGCTGCCCGGTCACCGCCTGGACCCAGCCCTCGTCGCAGTAGCCCAGGGCGTTGACGCCGATGCCGCTGGTAAAGTCCACATACTTCTTGCCCTCTACGTCCACGCACCGGGCGCCCCGGCCGCTGTCCAGGGCCACCTGATACCGCCCATAGGTCTGGGCCAAGCAGCTCTTTTCCCTGTCCCGAACGCTCTCAAAGCTCATACCGCCGCCTCCTTCACAAACATGGTGCCAATGCCCTCGTCGGAGAGCATCTCGATGAGGATGGAATGGGGCACCCGCCCGTCGATCATGACCGCCTTCTTCACCCCGGCCCGCACCGCGCTTTCGCAGGAGCGCACCTTGGGAATCATGCCGCCGGTGATCACGCCCTGGCGGATCAGCTCCTCCACCTGGCACAGGGGCACCTGGGGGATCAGGCTGCCCTCGTCGTTCACGTCCCGCATCAGGCCCCGGATATCGGTGAGGGCGATTAAGTTCTCCGCCCCCAGGGCGGCGGCGATTTCCGCGGCGGCGGTGTCGGCGTTGATGTTGTAGGCCGCGCCGCTGGGGTCCACTCCCACCGTGGCCACCACCGGGATATACCCGTCGGCCAGGGCGTTGAGGATAGGCCGGGTGTCGATCTTCACCACCTCGCCCACATAGCCCAGCTCCGGGGCGTCCTTCATCTGCCGGGCCAGCAGCATGCCCCCGTCGATGCCGCACAGGCCCAGCGCCCGGCCGCCGCACACCCCGATCAGCGCCACCAGGTCCTTATTGGTCTTGCCCGCCAGCACCATCTGCACCACCTGCATGGTTTCCATATCGGTGACCCGCAGCCCGTTGAGGAACTGGCTGGCTATGCCCAGCCGCTTTAAGGTGGCGCTGATCTCCGGTCCGCCGCCGTGGACCAGCACCACCCGGATGCCCACCTGGGTGAGCAGCACGATGTCGTTCATCACCGCCTGCTTCAGCCGGGGATTGATCATGGCGTTGCCGCCGTACTTCACCACCACGATCTTGCCCGAATACTTTTGAATGTAGGGCAGCGCCGCGGTGAGAACCCCCGCCTTCAGCTCCTCACTCATGCTCTGCATTCCCTCGCCTCCTCAGGTGCGGTAGTCGCCGTTGATCTTTACGTAATCGTAGGTCAAATCGCAGCCCCAGGCCGTGGCCGCGGCCGTGCCCTGGCCCATGTCCACCAGAATCTGGATCTCCTTTTCCAGCAGCACCTTCTTGGCCGTTTCCTCGCTGAAGGGCACGCCGAACCCGGCCCGGCATACCTCCACCTGCCCCGCCGCCGAGCGCAGCGTCACCCCGATGGTGTGGATATCGAACTCTCCCGGGGTATAGCCGATGGCGCACAGCACCCGGCCCCAGTTGGCGTCGGCGCCGAACATGGCCGCCTTCACCAGGGAGGACATGACGATGGACTTGGCCACGCCCCGGGCCACGCCCTTGTCCGGCGCGCCGGACACCTGGCATTCCAGCAGCTTGGTGGCCCCCTCGCCGTCGGCGGCGATCATCCGGGCCATGTGGGCGGCGATCAGGCGCAGCCCCTGGCAGAAGGCATCAAAGTCGGGCCCCTCTTCCCGAATGGGGGCGTTGCCCGCCAGGCCGTTGGCCATGATGGACACCATGTCGTTGGTGGAGGTGTCCCCATCCACCGACACCATATTGTAGGTGTCCTCCACCACCTGGTGCAGCGCCTTGTCCAGCATGGGGGCGGAGATGGCGCAGTCGGTGGTGATGAAGGAGAGCATGGTGGCCATGTTGGGCCGGATCATGCCCGAGCCCTTGGCCATGGCGCCCAGCCGCACCGCCTTGCCCCCCACTTCCACTTCCACCGCCATCTGCTTCACCTTCAGGTCGGTGGTCATGATGGCCTGGGCCGCGTCCAAGGCGCCCTCCGGGCTGAGGGCATCCTTCAGCATCCCAATGCCCTTCTCGATGGGGGCCAGGTCGATGGGCTGGCCGATCACCCCGGTGGAGGCGATGATCACGTCCCGGGGATCGATGCCCAGGGCCTCGCCCACCATCTGACAGGTGCGCACCGCCTTTTCCACTCCGTCATGGTTGCAGGTGTTGGCGTTCCCGCTGTTGCAAATCACAGCCCGGGCCTGTCCGCCGGCGATGTGGTTTCGGGTCACGGTGATGGGCGCACCGTATACCTTGTTGCGGGTGTATACCGCCGCCGCCGCGCAGGGCGCCTGGCTGAGCACGATGGCCAAGTCCTTCTTGGCATGGTTTCTGCGGATGCCGCAGTGGACGCCGCCCGCCACAAAGCCTTGAGGGGCGCACACGCCGCCGGTGATTTCCTTCATGCTGTTCACTCCTTATACCCTCAACGAGGCCAGGGGATCAAACCCCAGGGCCAGATTCATGTTCTGCACCGCCGCGCCTGCCGCGCCCTTGCCCAGGTTGTCCAGCAGGCTCACCACCAGGGCCATGTCCCCGCTGCCGGTGACGTACAGCTTGAGCCCGTCCTTGCCCGCCATCAGGTTGGCGGGCAGAAAGCCGTCCTCGGGGGGCCGCTCCACCTGAATCAGGGGGCTGTCTGCATAAAAACTGCATAACCCCTCTTCGATCTGCTCCACCGTGGGATGGCCCGGCAGCAGGTCCAGCCTGAGGGGCAGGGCCACTTCCATGCCGCAGTAAAAGTCGCACACGATGGGCTCAAAGAGGGGCGGACGGGTAAGTCCCGGCACCTGCTGCATCTCCGGCAGGTGCTTGTGGGCCAGGCTCAAGGCATAGGCCCGGGGGCTGCTCAGCCCTTGGGGCCGGTCCGGGGCCTGGTATTGCTCGATCATCTTGCGCCCGCCGCCGGAATACCCGGTGATGCTATGACAGCTAAAGGGATAATCCGCCGGCACAAGCCCCAGCTTCACCAGGGGATAAGCCGCCGCGATAAAGCCGGTGGCATGGCAGCCCGGATTGGCGATGCGCTGGCCCTGGGCGATCTTCTGGGTATGGACCGGGGACAGTTCGGAAAAACCATAGGCCCACCCCGGGTTCACCCGGTGGGCGGTGCTGGTGTCGATGACCACGGTGTGGGGATTGTGGATCAACTCCACCGCCTCCCGGGCCGCCTGGTCCGGCAGGCACAGAAACACCACGTCCGCCTGGTTCATCAGCGCCTGCCGGGCTTCCTCATCCTTGCGCTTTTCCGGCTGAATGGCCATCACCTCGACCTGGCCGTGCCCCGCCAACCGCTGGGCCAGCTGCAAGCCCGTGGTGCCCGCCTGTCCGTCGATAAAGACCTTTTTCACAACCTGATCCCCCCGGCCGAATTTGAATATTTATGCGTAATATTCACCGATTCAGCCCATTATAGGCGCTGACGGCCCTGGATTTCAAGCGTTTTCGTGTAAAATTATACGGTATTCTAGCCGCTTGGCGACACAGCCTAAATCAGCCCGCCCAGGGGCGGTTTCCCTTTGGCCCAGGACCGTCCAAGCTGCGGTCCAACCCGCCGGGCAACAAACTCCGCCCAAGGCTTGGCCAAAACCAATTATAACCTTTCCCCTCATTTTCCCTTCCCATGGCCTTGCCGAAACGGAGGACGAGGGGATGAAAGTGACAAAGGCGCACGCCAATGATCCGCTGAATAATCTGCACCGTTGTTATGCACTGCTTGAGATTATTATGAATGCTTTTCTCCGCCATATTTAGCCCAATGCGCCGGTGCTAGCTCGGGGTTGCTACATCTATCGCCTTGTCCAAATGGCTATAAGCCCAACCCTTTATGGCCATAACGGACCTTATTTCCAAATCTTACTTCGGACTTGATCCCATACCGGCATCCCACCAGCGTCAGCTGGGAGCAGAGATAAGCCCGCACCCGGCCGTCCCGCCCCAATCGGGCGGGACGGCCGGGTGCGGGTGGCCAGAAGCATTCTAGGTGAGCTCGAACATGCCATGGTAGAGCTGGTAGTACATGCCTTTTTGGGCCAGCAGGTCCTCGTGGCTGCCCCGCTCGATGATTTTGCCGTGCTCCAGCACCATGATGGCGTTGGCGTTGCGCACGGTGGACAGGCGGTGGGCGATGACGAACACGGTGCGGCCCTCCATCAATTGATCCATGCCCTTTTCGATGAGGGCCTCGGTGCGGGTATCGATGGAGCTGGTGGCCTCGTCCAGGATGAGCACCGGCGGGTCGGCCACGGCGGCCCGGGCGATGGCCAGCAGCTGGCGCTGGCCCTGGGACAGGCTGGCCCCGTCGGAGGTGACCAGGGTATCGTAGCCCTGGGGCAGGCGGCGGATGAAGGAATCCGCCCCGGCGATGGCGGCGGCCCGCTCCACCTCCTGTTGGGTGGCGTCCAGCTTGCCAAAGCGGATGTTGTCGGCGATGGTGCCGCTGAACAGGTGGGTATCCTGGAGCACGATGCCCAGGGAGCGGCGCAGATCCGCCTTGCGGATGTCCTTGAGGTCGATGCCGTCGTAGGTGATGCGCCCCTGGCCGATCTCGTAGAACCGGTTGATCAGGTTGGTGATGGTGGTCTTGCCCGCGCCGGTGGAGCCCACGAAGGCAATCTTCTGCCCCGGCTTGGCGTACAGGGAAATGCCCTGCAGTATGGGTTGTCCCGCCCTGTAACCAAAATCTACATCCTCAAAGCGCACGTCGCCTTGAAGGGGCCGGCGCTGGCCCTGGGGGATTACCCAATCCCAGCCATCTCCCTGCGCATTGCGTTCCAGGCGCACCTGGCCCTGGTCGGTCTCGGAGGGCTGGTCCATGGCCTCGAATACCCGCTCCGCGCCGGCCAGGGCGGCCAGCAGAAAGTTGCTCTGGGTGGTGAACTGGTTGATGGGCATGGAGGCCTGGCGCACAAATACCAGATAACTGGCCAATCCGCCCACATCGGCCAGGCCCTTGAGGGCCATCAGCCCCCCCAGCACCGCCACCAGGGCGTAATTGCCGTAGGAAATGCTCACCACGGCGGGCACCATGGTGGCGGCATAGCGCTGGGCGCCCATGCCCGCCTGGCGCAGGGCCTGGTTGCGGGTTTCGAAGCCGGCCAGGTTCTGCGCCTCGTGGTTGAACACCTTGACCACCTTTTGTCCGGTTACCATCTCCTCAATATAGCCATTGAGCTCGCCCAGGCTGGCCTGCTGGGCGGTGTAGTATGCCTTGCTCCGCCCGCCGCTGTAGCGGATATAGCCGAACATGGCCCCATAGCCCAGCACCACCAGCAGGGACAAGCGCCAGTTGAGGATGAACAGCAGCGTCAGCGTGCCAACCACCTGGATAAAGCTTTGGATGAGCACGGAAAAGCTGTTGTTCAGGGCGTCGGAGATGGTATCCACGTCGCCGGTAAAGTAGTTCATCACGTCGCCGTGGCGGCGGGTGTCGAAAAAGCACAGGGGCAGGGTTTGCAGGTGGGCGAACAGATCCCGCCGGATGTCGAAGAGCACCTGCTGGGCCGCCCTGGCCATGAGCCGGGTATAGCCCAACGTGCTCAGGGCGCCCAGGGCGTAGATGCAGGCGGTGAGGGTCACGCCCTGCACCAGGGCCTGCCGGTCCCCCTCCACCAGGTGGTTCACCACCGGGCGAATCATGTAAGTGCCCAGCAGGTTGGCCCCGGCGCTGACTGCCACCAGCACCGCCGCCGCCAGCAGGGGCAACCGGTGCCGGCCCATATAGGACAAGAGCCTGCCCAGGGTGCGGCGCAGGTGCTTGGGCCGCTTATCGCTAAACTGCCGCGCCATAGCCCATCCCTCCCTTCATTTGGGACGCCCAGATTTCCTGATAGATGGGGTCCGTGGCCAGCAGGTGGCCGTGATCGCCCACGGCGTGTATCCGGCCATTGTCCAGGATGACGATGAAATCCGCCTTCATCACCGAAGTGACCCGCTGGGCGATGATGATCTTGGTGACGCCCTGGATTTGGGACAGGGCGGCGCGAATCTTTTCCTCGGTGGCGGTATCCACCGCGCTGGTGGAATCGTCGAAGATCAATATCTTGGGGTTTTTCAGCAGCGCCCGGGCGATGCACAGCCGCTGCTTCTGCCCGCCGGACAGGTTCACGCCCCCCTGGCCCAGGTCGGTATCCAGGCCCTGGGGCATGGCTTGGAGGAATTCCCCGGCGCAGGCGGCCCGGCAGGCCTGCCACAGCCGCTGGTCGTCCGCCTGGGGATCGCCCCAGCGCAGATTGTCCCGCACGGTGCCGGAGAACAGCAGGTTCTTTTGCAGCACGATGCCCACCGCGTCCCGCAGCGCCGTCAGGTCGTACTCCTTGACGTCCCGGCCCCCTACCCGCACCACCCCCTGGGTGGCGTCGTATAGCCGGGGGATCAGCTGCACCAGGCTGCTCTTGGCCGAGCCGGTGCCCCCCAGGATGCCCACGGTGCTGCCCGCCGGTATGTGCAGGGTGACCCCGCTCAGGGCCCAAGCCTGGGCGTCCTTGTGGTACTTGAAGGACACGTTTTCAAAATCCACGCTGCCCTGCTCCACCTGCGCTACCGGGCGGCTGGGCTGGGGGAAATCCACCTTTTCGTCCAGCACCTGGGCCATGCGCCCGGCGCTGGCCAGGGAGCGGGTAAGCAGCAAAAACACGTTGGAGATCATCATCAGGGAGTTCATCACCTGGAGCACGTAGCTCAAAAAGCCGGTGAGCTCCCCCACCTTCAGGTTGCCGCTCAAGATCATGTTGCCCCCGAACCACATGATCAACACCACGCAGCTGTACATACACAGCTGAAAGGCAGGGGCGTTCAAGGTGGCGCAGCGGAAGGTTTGGGTGCTGGTGTCCCGCAAGGAGAGGTTGGCCCAACTGAACTTCTCCTGCTGGTATTCCTCCCGCACAAAGGCCTTCACCGCCCGAATGGCGGTGAGCCCCTCCTGGACCACCTGGTTCAGATGGTCCACCGTGTCCTGTAGCACCCCGTACATGGGCGCCACCTTGCGCAAAACCAGGTACAGCGCCACCCCCAGCACCGGCGCGCATACCAGGAACACCAGGGCCAACCGGGGATTCATGGAAAAGGAGAGTCCCAGCCCCATCAGCAGCATTACGGGACTGCGCACCAGGGGCCGTAGCCCGCCGTTGATGGCGTTTTGCAGCACCGTCACGTCGGTGGTCATCCGGGTGATCAGGGAGGAGGTTTCGAAGTGGTCCAGGTTGGCAAAGGCGTATCCCTGCACCTTCTGGTACTGGGCCTGGCGAATGCGGGCTCCCCAGCCGTAGGCCGCGCTGGCGGCAAAGCGGGCGTAGAGCAGCCCGCAGATCAGGGACAACAGGGCGCATATTCCCATCTGTACCCCTTTGTGCAGGATGTAGGGCACATCATTGCCCGCCACCCCCACGTCGATGAGCTGGGCCATCAATACCGGTATGATGAGCTCAAAGCAGGTCTCCACCAGCACCAGCAGCATCCCCACCGCCAAGTCCCTGCGGTAGGGCCCCATATAGCTCAGCAGCCGTTTAAAGTCCTTCACCCTCGTCCTCCCCCTCGCCCTGTTCATAATTGCGGCGCACCTGGTCCAGATAGGCGCAAAAACAGGCCCGCTCTTGGGGCGTAAAGCCCCGAAGGGCCAGGCCGTCCGCCTGGGCGCACCGCGCCCGCCAAGCCCGGGCCGCCTCCAGCCCTCGCTCCGTGGCCCGCACCAGGCTGCACCGCCGGTTTGCCGGGTCCGCGCTCAGGGTGACAAAGCCTCCCCTTTCCAGGCTGGCTACCATCCGGGATACCGCGGCCGGGTCCAGGGCGAAATACGCCGCCAGCTCCCGCTGCCTGCAGGGCCCGTGCTCCGCCAGATAGGCCACCAGCTTGGGCTGCCCCGCTCCCAGCCCCAGCGAGCGCATATGGGCCCGCAGGGCGTTGCGCTGGGCGTGAAAGGCGCGATACAACAGGATATGAAAGTTCTCCTCCACGCCGCCAGTCCTCCCCTAAAAATTGTTGATATATCAACACTTGATATATCAATTATAGCCCTGCGCCCAGCGTTGTCAAGCCCTCCCAGGCGGCTCTTCAGGGCAAAAAAGCGCCATATTCCCGGGCATTTTGCGTGATCCCCGCAGGGTGCGTGGGCCCGGCACGCCCCATCCGCCGGTGCTTTGGAGGCGAAAGGCCGCCGGGCGCTTTCTGGGAAGCCGTCGCGTCCGCCTTTCAGGGAACTGAAGCCCCTGTGGTGGTGACGCCGCCGGGGGGCTGCCCCTGGGGCCCGGCGGCATTCCAGATCATGACGGCTCATGATTAACCTATATTTATCATCTATGTGCAACCATTGCGCCGCTGTCCTTCGTCCAAGGGACGTACAATGTGATTGTACGGAAAGGAATTGAGTCCATGAAGCGCAATGACTGGAGGAGTTACGCCAGCGGACGCCATCGGAAAAAGCGGCCGTCCCGGCGCGGCAAGTTCCTCTTTCCCCTGGGCGCGGTAGCGCTGGCCCTGGTATTGGTGATGGGGGTTCCCTATCTCCTGGCCCAGGCTTCCTTGGACGCGGTCATTTCCGCGGCGGCGGCCACCGCTTCGCCTACCCGTATGCCCTTGTGGACCGCCCAGCCCGCAGCCCCTACCCCCTCGCCTACGCCTCAGCCCACGCCCCAGCCCACGCCGGTGCCCGCGCCTGGGCAGGCGGCGTCCGCTCAGCCGGACCAGCCGGACCCCCAGGGCAAGATGATCGCCCTGACCTTTGACGACGGCCCCGGCGTCAAGGCTACCGCCCGTATCCTGGCGGCTTTGGAAGAAGTAGGGGGCCGGGCCACCTTCTTTATGCTGGGGGAAAACGCGGCGGCCCATCCCGATTTGGCCAGGCAGGTGGCCCAGGCGGGACACCTGGTGGGCACCCACACCAACAGCCACAAGAGCCTGATTCGCCTGACCGCCCAGGAAATGCTCCAGGAGGTGGAGCTCAGCCTGGACAACATCCAAAAGGCCACCGGCGTGCGCCCCGCCATCCTGCGCCCGCCCTACGGCAACGTGAACGACCTGGTGAAGCAAACCCTGGATCTGCCCCTGGTGAACTGGTCGGTGGATACCCGGGATTGGGATAGCCGGGACGCCCAGAAGGTGTACGACCACATCCTGGCCAACGTGCGGGACGGGGATATCGTGCTGATGCACGACATCTACGACAGCACCGCCGAGGCGGTGGAAATGGTGCTGCCCGAGCTGGTGAAGCGGGGGTACCAGTTGGTGACGGTGGAGGAGCTGTTCGCCTATAAGGGCCTGAGCCTGAAAGCCGGCAAAGTGTATTACAACGGGCGCTAGCCCGCCCTGCCCCGCCCTCTGCGGTCTTTCCCGGAGGGCGGGGCTTTTCCCGTCCGGCGGCGGGCCCGTCCCCAAGGGGACGCCCCCTCCGGCGGAGCCCCCAAGCGCCCGGCCTGCCCCCTGGCGGCGGGCCAGGGTCCCATCCAGATGAAGTGGAGCGGCCATGAATCGCACAAAATCCGAAAAAAAGCAGGAAAACGCCCGCAGGTATTCCATCGGCCTATTGTCCAGGATGTTCGGCGTCACCCCCGGCAGCATACGCTATTATGAGGACGAGGGCATCTTTTTGTCCCAGCGCGGCCCGGATTCCTCCATCCGGCGGTATTCCGCCCGGATGATCAAATTGCTTTTCAGCGCCCGCCGGTTTTTGTCCCTGGGATTTCAGGTGGAGGAAATCCAGCAGATTTACGCCGCCGAAAATTTGCCCCAAATTCAGGGACTGCTGGCGGACAAGGCCCAGGCGCTGCGCCGGGAGATGGAGGCCATGCAGGCCAAGCTGGACGCCCTGGAAGGTTTTTGCCACCGGTTGGATTTGGCCCAGGAGCGGCTGTGGACCTGTGAGCTTACCCAATCCCCGCCCCTGTGGGTAATCGTCAATCAAAAGGGGCAGCAGGTGGACGAAAGCGCCGCCCTGTCCCAGCAGATCGGCGCCTTCATGCGCCGCCTACCCCAGGTCTTTCCCACGGTGATCCTGCCCAAGGAATGCCTGACGGGCGGCCAGCCCGGGGCGCTGGCCCGGGAACGCCTGTGCGGGTTCGGCTGCTTTTCCGGGGAAGGAGGGGTCCAGGGGGATTTCCACCGCTATTTTCCCTCCACCCTGTGCGTTCACACCTTCGTTCGAATGGACGACGCCACCCAGCGCTACGAGGCGCTGTTCGCCCATTGCTTGGACTATATCCGGGCCAATCGCTTGGAAATGGCCCAAGACGCTTACGGCATCGACCTGGTGCGCATCGGCGAAGGGGCCTGCCTGCCGGGCAACTGCCGGGAGGGCCGCCCTCAGGCGGTCTATTACGAGTATTGGATTCCGGTCAGAGCGCCACGGGACCAATCGCCCATGGCCCCGCAAGGGCCGGGAGAGGGAATTACGCCGTCTATGCCATAGGCGGCGTTTTTCCTTCTCCCGGGGCAACCAGAAAAGGATAATTTTTTTTCAAAGCCCTTGCACCTACAACAATTGTAGGTTTTATACTTCTTGATGGAAGTCCGCCGTAAAAAAAATAACGCGGTGGAAAAAATGCAAGGAGGGGTACGATGAAAAAGGGAATTGCTCTACTGCTGGCGCTGGCATTGTGCTGCGCCGGGATGGCCGGCGCGGCTGCGGCCGAAACCTACACCGCTAGCGCCCAGGGCTTCGGCGGCCAGGTAAGCGTAACGCTGACCATCGACGGGGATAAGCTCACCGACGTGACCGTGGAAGGAACCAACGAAACCGAGGGCGTGGGTTCTCGCGCCATCGATACGCTGCCCGCAGCCATGGTGGCGGCAGGCACGGTGGAGGTGGAAGCGGTATCCGGCGCTACCGTCACCAGCAACGCCATCAAGGAAGCGGCGGCGGCGGCACTGGCCCAAAGCGGCGTCGCCCTGACCGCTCAGGAAGTGGACCTGACCCAAAACATGACCCCCGGTACCTACTACGGGGAAGCCTACGGCAAGTGGAAAGAGGGCACCATCGAGGGCGAGCGGTTCGGCTCTCCCGCGATCATCACCCCCACCAAGGTAGCTGTAACGGTGGATGAAACCAGCATTCTCAGCGTGGAAGTGCTGGAGACCAGCGACAACGCGGGCTTTATCGATCCGGTGATCGAGCAGATCCCGGCGGCCATCGTAGCGGATCAGTCCATTGCGGTGGACGTGATCACCGGCGCCACCATGACCAGCCAGGCGGTTCTCTCCGGCGTGGCTCAGGCGCTGGAGCAGGCCGGCGGCAACATGGTGGCCTTTAACATCGCCAAAGAACATGAGCCCGCTCCCGACGAGGAGTTCACCTGCGATACGGTGGTCGTTGGTGCCGGCGGCTCCGGCACCACGGCGGCGCTGCGGCTGGTCACCCAGGGCCAGGACGTGATCATCCTGGAAAAGACCGGTCTGGTAGGCGGCGAGAGCACCTGCTCCACCGGCGCCATGACCTACGGCTCCCTGCGCTGGATCGAGGAGTACGGCGAGGAGAACCTGGTATCCTACGACGAATTGTTCCAGGAAATGATGAACTGGACCAACTGGCGGGCCGACTCCACCGTGGTGCGCTCCTTCCTGAGCAACAACGGCGCGGCGGCGGATTTCCTCCAGGATCACTGGGACCAGACCGACAATCCCGGCTTTGGCAAGCTGGCCCCCATGGATAAAAACGGCATGGATACCGGCAAGGGCGTGGCCAAGTACACGGTGCTGTACGACCAGTTCATCATCCCCCAGGGCGGCCGGCTCATGCTGGAAACCACCGGCGAGCAGCTGATCGTGGAGGACGGCGCGGTGAAGGGCGTCATCGCCTCCCGCAAGGACGGCTCCAAGGTGACGGTCCACGCGGACAACGTGATCCTGGCTACCGGCGGCTACGCGGGCAATAAGGAAATGGTGGAGGAATACCTGCACACCGACAGCTATTACCTCTACGGCCTGTCCACCAACACCGGCGACGGGCTGCGCATGGCTCTGGAAGCCGGCGCCACCCTGTGCAGCGAGCTGGCCCCCCATCTGGCCGAGTTCTGCTCCAACCCCAACGTGGATTTCTACGCCGGCTACATGAAGTTCATCAACTACACCGGCCTGCTCCAGGTCACCGGCGAGGGCAAGCGCTTCTATAACGAGGAGTATGGCGCCAAGGAGCCCCTGTCCATCGGCGCTTCCGCCCTGTACGCCCAGAAGTACGCCTACGCCATCTTCACCCAGGCGGACATGGACAAGATGATCGAGGGCGGCGGCGCGGCCATGCTCAGCGAGGAAGTGCGCGCCGAGATGAACAACTACCGCGACCGCGCCTGCGTGCCCTTCTATACCCTGGAGGCCGAAATGCAGGCCGCCATCGACGCCGGCGAGGGCTGGAAGGCGGATACTCTGGAAGAGCTGGGCGCGCAAATCGGCTTTGATCCCCAGGTGTTCAGCCAGACCATCGCCGACTATAAGGAAGCGGTGGCCAGCGGCGTGGATACCGAGTTCGGCAAGCGCCCGGAGATGCTCTTCCCCATCGACGAGGGCCCCTTCTATGCGGTGCGCATCTGCCCCGCCTTCGACGGCACCCTCAACGGCATCCGCGTGAACAGCGACATGCAGGCGCTGAACGCCGGCCTGGAGCCCATCCCCGGGCTGTACATGGGCGGCTATGACGCCGGCGGGCTGTGGGCGCATCCCTACTACCAGACCACCCACACCAACGCGGTGACTCAGGGCTTTGCCCTGACCAGCGGCTACATCGCCGCCAACCATATCCTGTCCCAGGCCCAGTAACCCCCCGGGAGCGCCGCCGGTTGGGCGGCCCCCGCGATTCCAGCCCCGGGCCGGTCCGGCCCGGGGCTGGAATTTTTTTCGCCGCCATGCCCGGGCGGGGAATGAGCGCCCAGCTATGCCGTCGGGATACAATATGATACAATAGGAGGCGGCCGGACAAAGTTGATATATTGTTGAAAACGGGGCGTTACCCTTACCCTGGGGAGGTGCGTAGCGTGGACAAGCGAATCTTGGTGGTGGACGACGAAGCAGATATCGTCCGAATGCTCCGGGACTATTTCCAGATGCTGGGCTATCAGGTGGGCTGCGCCTACGGGGGCCGGGAGGCGTTGGACAAGCTGAAATCGCCCTGGGACCTGGTGCTGCTGGACATCAATATGCCCGACTTGGACGGGCTGACCCTGTGCCGCAGGGTGCGGGAGTACATCAATTGCCCCATCTTGTTTCTCACCGCCCGGGTAGAAGAGGAGGATACCGTGCGGGGCCTGCTGGTGGGAGGCGACGATTATATCGCCAAGCCCTTTAGCCTGGATGAGCTGGGGGCCCGGGTAAGCGCCCACCTGCGCCGGGAGGAGCGCAGCCGGGCGACTAACCAGGTGCGCTTTGAGGCGGACCTGTCCATCAACTACAGCGCCAAGACGGTGGACGTGGAGGGCGCAACGGTGCCCTTGGCCAAAAAGGAATACGAAATCGTGGAGTTTCTGTCCATGAACGCGGGACAGGTGTTCGACAAAGAGCGCATCTACGAGCGGCTGTGGGGCTGGGACGGCCAGGGCGACAGCGCGGTGGTGGCGGAACATATCCGCCGCATCCGGGCAAAACTGCAGGCCGCCGGCGCCCAAAACCATATCCAGACGGTGTGGGGGCTGGGCTACAAATGGGTGCGCTGAAGCGAGGCAGAGGACGGAGAAAGGGCCGCCTGCGCAACCTGAACCTGCGGGCCAGTTACGTGCTGTATATGCTGGCCGGGCTCATTGTGGCGGTAGCGGGATGCTCCTTGTCCATCAACCTGCTGGACGCGGCCCGGATGAACATCTACTACCGCTACCAGTCCATGGCCCAGGAATACCCGGTGCCCCAGGGCGGCCGGGTGGAAACCCTCTACGGGGAGACGTCCAGCTACGTGGTGTACGACCAGGACGGCAGCGTCACCCTGCGGCTGACCCCCAGCCCCCGGGAGAAGGTGGAGGCCTATGCCGGCGCCTCCGGCATCAACCGTCTGGTGGTCACCCTGGGCTACAGCCAGGAGGACTCCCGGAAGGACCTGGCCATCGGCCTGGCCATGACCGCCATGTTCCCCCTGTGGTTCATCGGCGGGGCGGTGGCGTGCGCCGGCCTGTTCTACCGCAACAAACTACGTCGCCCCCTGGCGCTGCTCACCCAGGCGGCCCAGCGCATCGCCAGGGAGGACCTGGATTTTTCCATCGCCTACGACCGCCGCGACGAAATGGGGGCGCTGTGCGACGCCTTTGAGGCCATGCGCTTATCCCTCAGCCAGAACAATGCCCGCATGTGGCGGGCCATGGAGGAGCGCAAAAAGGTGAACGGCGCCTTCGCCCACGACATCCGCACCCCCCTCACCGTGATCAAGGGTTACGCCCAATTGCTGGACAAACAGCTGGCCGCCCAGGCTGCCCCAGAAGTCACCCGGCCCATGGTCGCCACCATCTCCCGGCAGCTCGCCCGGCTGGAGGATTTTACCCAGGCTATGAGCCAGCTCACCCGGTTGGATGAGATGCCCTTTCACCCCCGGCCCCTAACCTTGTCCGCCTTTCTGCCCCAATTGACGGAGAGCGCCGCGCCGCTCTGCCGGGAGCGGGGACTGGCCTTTTCCTTCGGCCAGGGAGACATGCCCCCTCAAATGTGCCTGGATCGGGCCCTGATCTGCCAGGTATTCGATAACCTGCTGTCCAACGCGGTAGGCTACGGGCGCACCCAGGTGAGGGCCCGAGCTTGGGCCTGCCGAGGAGATTTCTTCCTGTCGGTGGAAAACGACGGAGCCCCCTTCACTTCGGAACAATTGGAACGAGCCACGGCGCCCTATTATACCAGCGGCGCGCCGGGCCATCTGGGCCTGGGCCTGCACATTTGTCAAGCCCTGTGCGAAAAGCATGGCGGCGGCCTCCTGCTAACGAACCCCACCGCCGGCGGTGCCCGCACCATCGCCCGCTTCCGCGCCCCCCTCGCCTGATCCCATACCTGCCCCACCAGCACAGTTCCCACCATCGCAGCGCCTACCGCCACCGCCCCACTCAAGGCCGTTGTCCCACCCCCGCGCCAGCGAGGATGGCGGTTCCAAGGGGGGCCATCCCCCCTTGGCGGGGGTCCAGGGGCGAGGAGTCCCTGGCGGGGGCCCGGGGGCAGCGCCCCCGGCGCCGAGTCAGCCACCTAGCCCACCGAACTTTTGCGCCCCACCGCATCCCCCCACCCCCGGCAACTCCCGTCACCTGGTTCCCCGCCCATAGGCTCCAGAAAAAGGACGGGCAGGGCAGCAGGAACCCAAACCGCATCCGCCCGAGCGAGGAGCCTATGGGCGGCAGTAACTCCGGGCGGAGCCACGAGCCGCAGCAATGTGGCGGAGCCCACCTCTCGAATACGCTGAGCTCCCCCAATGCCGCCGCAAAGGGCGGCATTGGGGACCGCCAGAACATAGCCTACTCGATGACCCACACCCCAAAAAGTTCCGTACCCACTACAACCCCACCGGTTTCCCACACCGCAGCACCTACGCCCCATCAGACCACCAATAGCCCCAACGCCCGCGCCGGGGAGTGGGCGTGAGGGGGAAAGCGCCCCGGCGGGGAGCCGGGGCGTGGGGCGGAGTAAGCAAGCGCCCCGGCGGGAGCCGGGGCGCGGGGGCGGTTAGGGTTCTTCTTGTTGGAGGATGGATTGAATTTCGGAGGGGAGGGGGTCGGGGTAGAGGTCTTTGGCGGTGGAGTCGATGGTGATGGGGAGGGTGAATTCTTGGCCGTTGGCTCTAATCACTAGGGTGGTGGTTTGGCCGTCGGTGAGGGAGCGCTTCTTGATTTTGACGGGGGCGGGGTTGCCGCTGGAGCGGGTGAGCAGGGCTTTGTCGGCTTCGATGGATTCGATGATGATTTCGCCGCCGTCGCCTACCAGGCGGGTGGGCACGCTCTTTTGGCCGCTCTTCTTGGGCACCACCACGATGCCTTCCTCCGGTACGTCGGTCCACTTGCCGTCTACCTTGGTCTGGAGGCGGATGGTGTCGGGCTGGGCAAAGTCCTTCTTGTGGACGTTCACTTTTTGGGTGATGGTTGTGCCGTCGGGCAGGGTGGCGGTCAGGGTGGCGGTACCCGACTTCTTCAGCTGGGCCTCGCCGGTCTGGGGGTCGATGCTCACCACTTTGGGCTTGCTGCTCTTCCATACCACCCCTTCTGTCCCGGCCAGGTCCGGCAGGGTGAAGACAACGGTTCCCTGGCTCAGGCTCAGGTGGGTGACGCCCTGGACGCCCGTGTAAGCCTGGGTCCCCTCCTGGGGCTGGATGTCCGGCAGGTCCGGCGCGTCCGGGTCCTCGGGGTCCTCGGGCTGGGCTTCGGGCACGGTCAGGGTGATTTGGGCCACCGTCACCGGCTGGCAGCCCGCTGCGGACAGCGTTACCGACACCTGGTGCTCGCCGGGCTCGATGGCGTACAGGTTCAGCAGGATGCGCCCCGACTGGTCGACGACTGCCGAGGCGGTCATGCCGGCATCGCACACCGGCGTGGCGACGATTTCCACCCCTGCGGCGGCGAAGGCGGCGTAGTTGTCCACCACGCCCAGGTCCAGGGTGGCGGA
>DSLFC04102__coassemble_859_pt1 | contig 25145 bp, 22 predicted proteins | sample DSLFC04102__metabat2_low_PE_004 | metagenome-assembled genome bin DSLFC04102
TGAAAGACATTTTTATCGGGTCGGAAGGTACATTTGGGATAGTGACAAAGGCCAAATTCCGTCTGTTTATGCTGCCGGAAAAACGTATCTTTCACGCCTATCTATTTAAAGACTTGACCAGTGCGATGAAGGCTGGCCGAGACATGGTGCATGAATGCAAGCCCTCCATTCTGCGCCTCTATGATGAGACGGAGACCAAATCGGTTATTAAAGAAGTGGTGGGCATGGAGAAGCCCGGTGTTTTTCTAAATATGGCAGTGGAAGGCAACGAACGCATTGCCGACATTGAACATGAGATAGCCTCGGAAATCTGTTGTGAACGCTATGGTGCAGAGGATATGGGGGAGGAATGGGGCCGGAAATGGTGGGACCGTCGGGTTACTTTCTTCTATCCGGGACATGCCTTTAATTATCCTAAAATGTTTGGAACGATGGACACCATCAGTACCTACGATAAGATAGAAAGTATTTACTGGGCTATGAAAGAGGCGATAGAGACAAACTTTCCCATAGCGCGATTTATTGCCCATTTCTCTCATTGGTATGACTGGGGTTGTATGATGTACGACCGGTTCATCATTGAGCAGGCTCCCGAAGACCCCATGGAGGCCTTGCGCTTACATAATCAGATTTGGAAACTGGGTGTACGTACAGCTCTAGCTCACGGGGGAATGCTTAACGACCATCATGGTGTGGGTATTAAGCTGGGCGGCCTAATGAAAGAACAATATGGTTCCAGCATGCTGATTTTTAACGGTCTAAAGCATCTATTTGATCCTAACGGGATCATGAATCCTTTTAAAATGGGCGTATAAGGGGACAGGAGCGGTACATCGATAAACATGGGAGAGAGGGAGTGTTGGCTATGCTATCTCAGGAAGCTATTACGCATGCAGGTGCATGCTCTATCTGCTGGATGTGCCGTCATCTATGCCCCATTGGCTATGTGACAGGAAGAGAAATTCATTTTCCACGAGGCAAGGCGACCCTTGTAAGCCTCAGCGCCAGGGGAAATGATGTGATGGACGAAAGCGCTCAGGCTATGTATGATTGCTTACTATGCAACAGCTGCGCCAATTGGTGTGAAACTGGTTATCAACCGGTGAAGTTCATCCGTGAAGCCCGCAGAGAGCTGGTAGTACGGGGGGCCTTGCCCGAGTCCATCGCTAAGGTCGTCGATGGTACATTGAACAATGGGGGCTGCATCTACGGGGAAAAACACTTTACCGGTGCATTAAAAGAGGCTGTGGACAGACTGCCGGATAAGGCAAGGGTGCTGCTAGTCATGGGGGATACCATCGCCATGAGGCGCCCTGAAATTGGCCTGGCGGCTATGAGCCTAATGCGCAAGGCGGCGATAAATTTCACTGTGCTAAAGGAAGAGCCCAGCCCTGCTAACGATCTTTATGATTTAATCGGAGAGCTGGAAGATGTACAGATTTACGCCCAGGCTTTTCAAAAGGCTGTTCATCAGACTGGTTGCGAAACCGTGGTGGTACTTGATCCGTATGCTGCCCGTATCTTGATAGAAGATTATCCCAGATGGGGATGTGCTATACAAAACATACGAACGGGCACTGCGTTTTTTGCCGGACTGCTGGAAAAAGGTACATTGAGGGTACGAGAAAGGATTCTTCAAGATGTCACCTTTCATGATCCAGACCGGTTGGCGCGGGATCTAGAGGATACTGAAAGCCCGCGGAAAATCATTTCGGCTATGGCTAAGACCTGGAAGGAGCTCTTTCTTCATGGTGATAATACCCGTTCCTGCGGAAACGATGTAGTAGGGTCCTACTCTCCTGGCATTATTTCTTTAACAGGGAGGCTGCGTATGGATGACGCTCTACGCGTTGGCGCACAGATACTCATTACAGCTGCACCTTCTGATAAAAGCATTCTTTCTCAAGTTACAGGGGAAGCTTTGGCGGTAGAAGATATTTTTGTACTGCTGGATCAGTGCTGTTGAAGGGGGAAACATCATGGAGTATTTACTGGGCGTCGATTATGGGGGATCAGCGGTCAAGGCCACATTATTGGATAAAAATGGCTGTACTTGTACCATGGCCCTGGAGGAATATACTACTTACTATCCCAGGGAGAGCTGGGCGGAACATGATCCAGAAGAGCTGTACCGGGTATTCTGCAAGGTGAGCCGGCGTATACTGTCAACGCCAGGTTTATGCCCAGAGGATGTTGTGGCATTGGCGATTTCTGCAGGGTCGCAGTCTGCCGTCTATTTGGATGCCCATGACCGCGTTGTGCGCAACGCTATCTACTGGGCAGATATGCGGGCCATCCATTACGCACTGGAGTTTAAAAAGAATCAATTGGACTATTTTTTTAGGACCACGGCTAACCAACCTACTGCCTCGCGTACGATTAACCATATTATGTGGATACGTGATAACGAGCCGGAGGCATACCGTCAGATCCGAAAAATCATGTTTACGAAGGATTACATACGCTACCGTCTGACTGGAGATTTTGTCACCGACTATATTGACGCCATGGGTTCTCATTTTATGGATGTACCAAACCGCAATTGGTCAAAGACGCTGTGTGATTATGCAGGAATTACCACCGAAATGTTACCTCAGATATGTTCTCCCTTAGATCTGGTGAGCCCGATTACTCCTGCCGCAGCAGCGGAAACCGGACTTTCTCCCAGGACGAAAGTGTATGTGGGTTCAACCGATACGGTTATGGAAGTCTATGCCAACGGTGCCATCCATGAGGGGGATATGATCGTAAAAGTTGCCACAGCAGGGCGTATTATTTCGATCGCAAAAGCCCCCATCTACGATGTCGGAATCGTCAATTATGAGCATGTGGTGCCGGGCTTGTGGTATCCCGGAACAGGCAGAGGATACTGCGCTTCTTCGTATCGCTGGTTCAGGGATGTGATGGGTCAAATGGAAATGGAAACGGCTAAGGCTCAGGGAATTGACCCCTATGTCCTGCTGGATAGACTGGCAATGAAGGCTCCTGCAGGTAGTGCAGGAATGATGTTCATGCCGTATTTGGGGGGTTCTAATGTAGAACCAAGCCGGCGTGCTAGCTTCGTCAACGTGCGTGCAGATCACACCAAGGCCCACTTTGTACGGGCTGTACTGGAGGGGGTCGGATACGCCATGAAAGAGGATTTTGCCACCATCAATCGCATGAAATTGATGGCGAATAATCCTGTTCTTATCGGTGGTGGAGCAAAAGGCAAGATTTGGCCTCAGATCATAGCTGATATGCTGGGGATAGAAATGGGGTTGACGCAAAATGGCGATTCCTCTCTAGGATCCGCTATGTTGGCGGGGGTAGCTTCAGGGATCTTCTCGTCCTTTGAGGATAGCGTCCATAAATGCGTTCGAAAAAGCGGAAGTATTTTGCCCAATCCCACTACAGCGGAGATTTATGAAAAGGGTTTTGCGGTGCATGAAAAGATGATTGAGGCTATGGACCCCGTGTACAAGATCATGAATGGGTGATTCACAGAGGAGGTAATCCGGATGAATAGAGAGCAGCGAGAGATTCCCGTATTTGTTCAACGTATGACCAGTACGACGCGAGGTTTTGCTGCGCCCTGGCGCTATATACAGGGGCCGGGAGAGTTTGACCGGATTGGTGAATATAGCAAGGATTATAGCTCTAGCGTGTATGTGCTTATGGACAGCCTCCTGTATGATAAGCTGGGGAATCGGCTGAGAGAGAGCTTTAACGGAACAGACACGCTGCTATATTTAGACAAGTTTGGCGGAGAATGTTGCCAGAGGGAGATTGATCGGGTGACCGAAGAAATCAAGTCTCGAGGGGCGGGATTAGCCATTGCCATAGGGGGAGGCAAGACATTAGATACCGTGAAGGTAGCAGCCATTGCGCAAAACATCCATTTGATGATCGTACCCACATCCGCTGCTAACGATGCGCCAGTATCGGCGTTGGCGGTAGTATATACAGAGACAGGCGCGCATGACCATAGCATTGTGTTCAATAGAGGAAGTGATCTTGTACTCGTAGACAGTGACATTATTATGAAATCTCCCAGGAGATTGTTGGTGGCGGGTATGGGTGATGCCCTATCAACATACTTTGAGGCTTGCGCATGTAGCGCGAGGCGGATGAAAAACGCGGTAGGTTGTTTGCCCTGCAAGGTAGCTATGTCTATAGCCAGACTGTCCTTTGATATTCTGATGGAAGACAGCGTAAAGGCGTTAATCGCGCAGGAAGCCGGTGTAGTTAATGAAGCCTTTGAAAATATTGTAGAAGTCAATGTTCTCATGAGCGGCTTAGGCTTTCAGAATACGGGGTGTTCTATGGCACATGCAATAAACGCAGGATTGTCTGAACTACCCGAAGCAGGGGCCTATCTGCATGGTGAGCGAGTAGGCTTTGGTGTTTTGGTACAGCTGGTATTTGAAAATCGGCCCATGGAGGAGATCCATCGGATCATGGACTATCTGGCCAGTGTGGGTTTGCCCATGACGCTTGCCCAGGTTGGAGTAGAGGCGACACCTGAAAAAATTGGTATTATGGCGGAGAAGATGGTCTATCACAACGGGCTGGCTCATGCTCAGTGTGATGTACTGAACAAGGATACCGTAGAAGCGGCCATACGAGTGGCAGATGCCATGGGACACGCTTATCAAAATGGACAATTATTCTGCGGGTGAGGAATGGGCAATGCGAATTGCAGTGTTAATCAAGCAAGTGCCCGGGGATATGAATGTATCCATGAGGGCGGATTTTACATTGAACCGCAGCGGAGCCAAGACTATTACCAATCCGGCGGATCAGAGTGCCCTGGCTCTTGCAGCGGCCTGGAAAAAGCAAGTAGGGGGGGATATGATTTGCCTGACCATGGGGCCAACGACCGCTGTCAATTGTCTTAGAGAAGCAGCTATGGGGGGAGGAGATGAGTTATATCATATCTGCGACACGGCACTAGCAGGAGCGGATACTTACATCACAGCCAAGGCCCTGGCACAGGCGATAAAGGTCATCGGCGATATAGACCTTATCCTATGCGGCCGGCATACGGTGGATGGCGAGACTGGACAGACGGGTCCAGAACTGGCAGCTATGCTCGGTTACGTTTGTGTGGGACAAGTGGTGGCGTTAACTGGAATGGAAGAAGGGGAATTGATTTGTCAATGTATGGGTCAAGAGGGGATTCAGGTTATTTCTGTGAGATTGCCCGCTGTATTATGCGTATGCGAATGCCAACGGCCGGTATATCTACCTAGTATTGCCGCTATGCGGCGTGCTGCTTCCCTACCGGTAAAAACATTAAGCACAGCAGCCCTGGGAATGGATGGCATTTGCGCCCAGCATGATAGCCCCACACAAGTAGTGAGACTCCGGCATAAGGAACACGTACGCCGGGACATCCACTTTCTGACACAAAAAGACTCGATGATTCAGACCATCCTGTCACTGATTGCCGGCAGCGAGGAGGTGAACCGTGACTAATCCAGAATATTGGGCCGTTATTGGACAAGATACGCCTTCTGATTGGAGTATGATAACCTTATGCGTTCGCTTGGCTGGAGCAGAAATCGTGCCGGCGGCAGTGCTCTGGGAAGGGATGGATGAGGCAAAAGCGTTGGCATTGGGGGCAAGAAGGCTTTACGTCTTGCCAGGCCAAGCAGATGCTTGTCAGGGCGGTTATCAAATTGCGGCAGAAGCCCGCTCATATGCTCCGCAGGCAATCCTGTTCAGTGCAACTCCCCATGGGAGGATAGTGGCTGCTACGGCGGCAGCCTTGTTGCAGACCGGGTTGGCAGCAGATTGTATTGAAATTCGGTCTAGGACAGATGGCCTCCTGGTGATGACTCGCCCCGCCTTTGGTGGTTCATTAATGGCGGACATTGTTTGTCCTATGCGCAAGCCCCAGATGGCCACTATTCGCCCTGGCGCCTATTTGCCGAAAGCATGTGTTTGTCAGCCTTGTAACATTGAACGCGTGATGTGCAGCACATGTCCGGGTGAAAGACGGACTAAACTGTTGAAACGGATACCTAACAATCTATGTGCTCCAACACTGTCGAGAATCATAGTTGCTGGTGGATTGGGTGTGGGTTCCCGGGAAGGCTTTGCCTTGTTGGGGCAGCTGGCAACAGCAATAGGTGGCGCAGTAGGCGCTAGTCGAGCGGCAGTCCATGCCGGTTATGCGGACTATATTCAGCAAATTGGGCTGACAGGCCAAATTGTACGCCCCGATCTCTATCTTGCCTTCGGAATTTCCGGGGCAGTGCAGCATTTGGTTGGCATGGAAAATTCCAGGACGATCATCGCCATCAATGCAGATCCGCATGCTTCAATATTTGAATATGCAGATTATGGTATCGTTGGGGATTGGAAAGAGATCGTGAGCGGACTTCTTCAAAGGCTATCTGCCCGGTGAGTGCATGGCCAGACGCTAAAGAAATGCCAGATCTAGCGGATGAATCCTTACATAAAAACATTCAGAAAGGGAGCAAGAAACCATGGCAAAACAGGCATTAAACGGCGTAATATTTCCTCTGGTGACGCCCTTTGCAGGTGAAACGGAAGATATCAATTACGAGGCGCTAGAGCAACTGATTGATTTTCTTATCGCGAATGGCGCCACTGGCGTCATTCCCTGCGGCAGCACGGGAGAACTGGTGTCGATGACACTGGAGGAGCAGGCGGCCATTAACGAGTTTACCATCAAATACGTAAATGGCAGAGTGAAGGTTTATGCCTGCACGGGTTCTTACCGAACGAGTGATGTGGTATACTTGTCGCAAAAAGCGGAAGCCGCCGGAGCAGATGCAGTCATGGTGGTGACCCCTTGGTATATTACTCCGAACGAGCCGGAGATCTATGAACACTACAAGGCTGTTCGGGCGGCAATTAAAATTCCCTTGATTCTGTACCACAACCCCTATCTGACGGGATGCTGGCTCACTGCAGAATTTATTGCCAAGCTGTATAACGACGGCATCATTGATGCCTGTAAAGACAGCAGTCACGATATCTATAGACACCAGACGATGCGTGCGCTAACAGATGAAGGATTTGGCATCTTTTATGGATACGATAATTGCCCGGCGGAAGCGCTATCCTTCTATGCTGACGGTTGGATTACTGGCGTAGGAACTTTATTCCCCGCAGAAACTGTACATCTATATAACCTGGCTAAAGCGGGCAAAATCGCAGAGTGCAAAAAATTCACGCAGGAATACATGCGTAAGTACATGCACTTCTTCAACGAGCCGACAAACGAAGGACTTCCCACCCCCTGGCTGGCTATCATCAAGGAGGGATTGAATATAAGAGGTATTCATGTTGGACTCCCACGTAAGCCCATCGGACCACTCCCCCAAAGTGTGCGTACCGATTTACGAAATACCATGGAAGCATTTGGCTATCTGGCAAAGTGAAGATTAAGGAGGAGAAAGCATATGACCATGGAGCCAGGAACCCGGTATATTAAGCCGGAGCTTGTCCGAAAATTTGTCGTGGATCTTTTTGGGCAATATGGCCTTTCCCGGCGAGACGCGACAATGCTGGCTGACAATCTGATTGATGCTGACATACGAGGCGTTACCACCCATGGCCTGACCCGTATCCCTTCATACATTGGAAAAATTGAGGCCGGCTTATGTGATCCTAAGGCACAGCCCAACGTAATACGCTCTATGCCCGCTACTGCCGTAATTGATGCAAAGAATTGTATGGGTCAAGTGAGTGGCACCATAGCCATGGAGCTAGCCATTGATATGGCTGAAAAATACGGGATCGGTTTTGTGGGGGTTCGAAATGGCTGCCATTATGGCACCGCCGGTTATTATGCTATGATGGCAGAGCGCAAAGGTATGATCGGAGTTTCCACAACCAATTCCGGAGTATTCGTTGCTCCATATGGCGGCATTGAAGCCCGGCTCGGGACCAATCCTGTAGCAGTAGCGCTACCGGCCAAAAAGCATCTACCCATTTTGCTGGATATGGCAACCAGCCGTGTGGCACGTGGAAAAATTTTGGTATCTATGAAAAAAGGCGAGGCCATTCCTGCAGATTGGGCATTGGATATCAATGGAAATGTGACCACCAATTCTGTAGACGCTTTCAACGGAATCCTTCTGCCTTTAAGCTACAAGGGGTACGGCATGGCTGTCGTCATTGATATGCTTACGGGTGTATTGATGGGAAGCGGCTATGGCAATCAGGTGGATCTGCCCGCCGCCTTTCCGCTAGTCGGTAGTAATTTCTTGGCTATCAAGACGGAGGCATTCTGCGAGATAGATGAGTTTACCAGCAAAGTGGATGCTCTGATTGACGAGATCAAGAACGTAAAGAGAGATGCCGAAACGGAATGCGTCTATATGCCTGGTGAAATTGAGTTTAACATTGAGCGGGAAAACATGGAAAAAGGCGGAGTGCCTGTACAACCTTTCCAGATCAAGGAATTGGATTTGCTAGCTCAAAAAAATGGATTAAAGATTCAAGATTATTTTGGATAAACAATAAGGAGGGTAATCTAATGGAAGAGCGCAAGTTGGAAGGCAAAGTAGGCGTTGTGATTGGAGCAACTCGTGGCATTGGACGCGCCATTGCGCTGCGTATGGCGCAGCTTGGCATGAACATTACAGCTGTGGCCCGTAAGGAAGAGGAACTGAGCCAACTGGCCAGGGATATTGAATCGCTAGATGTTACTTGCCTACCCATAAGGGCAAGTGTGACCCACTATGAAGACCTGGGCAAGGCGTTTGCCGCTTCTTGGGAGAAATTCGGAAGCATCGACTTATTGGTCAATTCTGCAGGTACCGGTGTGATGACGCCCTTTGAAGAGCTAACACAGCAAGATATTGACGACACCATAGATGTCAATTTGAAAGGAACCATCTATGCTACGCGTCATGCGGTGGAATATTTTGCAAAGACAGGTAAAGGAGGTAATATTCTAAATATCTCTTCAATGTCGGCCATTCGCGGCATTCCTGATCCCGTAAATTGCAATGGCATCTACACCGCTACCAAGTTTGCCATCAACGGCTACACTGAGTGTATGCAAAAATATCTTTTAAAGTACGGGATTCGCGTTACTGCGCTCTGCCCGGGTTCTACAGCAACCAGTTGGTGGACGCGATGGACCCATTCTTTTGGAACCGATGCAATGGTGCCTGTAGACACCCTGGCCGACATGGCAGAGATGATTGTCACGGCTCCCGAGAAAGTACTTTTTAAACAGATGCAGGTGCTTCCCACTGTAGAAATCAATAATTTCTAGGAGGTATTTATGAAAACGGTTATTGTACAGGAGCTAAATTTAGAGAAGTTTGCCGTTTATGGGACTTATGCAGACATGCTAGCGCCGAAAGGTCCGCACATCGGACAACAGCCCATTGAATTTTACAGGGATATGTGTACCGTGAATTCTCCGGGCGAGGCCGTTGGGCTGTCAATCACCAAGGTCTATCCTCGTTCGTTTGAGATCAATGTGGCGGAATACCATGATAACTGTGGAGAAGCTATAATGCCTTTAAATGGGGATGTACTAATCCATGTGGCTCCCGCAACGGGTACCAGCGATGTACCTTATGACGACTTTGAAGTATTCCGCGTGCCGCAGGGAACTATGGTGGTGCTATATCCAGGAGTATGGCATCATGGCCCATTTTGTCTTGGTACCAAGCCAGTAAGCACATTGGTGGTATTGCCAGTACGTACATATGTCAAGGACTGCAAAGTTATCCCCTTTGCTGAAGAAAGGAAAATCAGAATAGCCATACAATAGTCTCTCCACAAAAACATCTTTATCATACAAGAAGCATCGTAGATTACGAGGAAGATTGAGTTATCGGATTGCTGATAAAACCCCGCATTCCTATATGGCATGCGGGGTTTGTGGGTACATGTGCTCGAAACCATAATCACCCGTCAAACGGGTGGTTTCCACAAAGGCCAAAAGCCTATTGGTACCGGCCGGCGTCTCAAGGTTCCGTCAAGCGTTATGCTGACATTTATACACAAGGTAGTGTCAAGTATTTTTCGCAAAAAGGTTTGCAGGCCCTGGCGTGAATGAAGTCAGCCGGCAATGGAGGTACCCTCAAAAGCCGCCTCCAGGCGCTTCATGTTCATGTACTTCTTGCTGCCCACTGGGTAATGGCCACATGGTGCAGGCGGGCACAGGCCAGCATAAGCGCAGCATTGCCGCCTGGGAAACTGCCCGCCACACGGGTGCGGCGGCGGTTCTCACGGTTCAACCCTTCCATGGCGTGGTTGGTGCGGATACGAGTCCGGCGTTCGCTGGGAAAATCGCAGTAGGCCAGCGTTTCCTCAATGCCATCCCCCACCTTCCTGGCGGCCTCTTTCCGCTTCATGGATCGCAGTTCCTCCACCACAGCCTTGGCTTTCTCCCGGGCAGCTTTCTTGTTTTCCTGAGAATGAATCGCCCCGGCATCCTGGCCACCAGCTTCACCTTGGAACGAGGCGTTACGGCAAAAACATTCCGGTTAAAGTGGACGGTACAGCGCTGGCATTTGGCCTGGGGGAACATTTCACCCACGGCCTCCAGCATACCAAGGCACTTGTCGCCAACCACCAGTTTGACCCCGTCCAGGCCACGGCTACGCAACCACTGGAAGAAGCTGCCCCAACTGGCCTTGCCCTCCTTCATACCTCCGGCGGCGCCAAGGACCTCACGATATCCGTCTCCATTGACCGCAATTGCTGTCAGAATAGCCTATTCAAATTCTCCTCCCCAGTTCCGGCGCAGATAGATGCCGTCCACGTAAACATATGGAAACCGTCCGCCCTGCAGCGGACGGTTTCGCCAGTCCTCCATGTGAACATACGCTTTCCTGTTCAGTTCGCTGATGGTGAAGGGCGACACCTTGCTGCCCCACAGCGCCTCCGTGATGTCCTCTACACGCCGGACGGATACGCCTGCCAGATACATCTCAATGAGAGCTTCTGCGGCGATGCCGCTCAATGATTGCGGCCTCAAGGAGATGCCCTTGAGCTTAGGCACCTTGAGGATTACATCCCCGGAAGTGGTGGTGAGATTGCGGCTGTAGTGGCCGCTGCGGTAGCCCTGGCGCTGTTCGTTACGCGCATACCGGGCCGCCTGAGTCAGCTTCTCTGCCTCGGCTTCCAGCAGTTCATCGGGAGTTCTTCTACGCTGCTGCGCACCAGTTCCTTGCGTTCACTCTTGATTACGGCTTCGTTCAGTTATACAATCCTCCCGGACATGATTTGCTGTCCCCTCCTGAAAGAACCCTGGGAACCATATCTATTCTTTTTGCGCGATTTGTTGTATAGTATCTTCACCAGATATCCATGTTCGTTTGGTAGATCTATGAGCGCAGCTATTCTGCCCGGACAGGGGACAAAAGTATCATTCTTTCCGGTGCGTGTATTTGCAATCCATCCATCCAAGCTGTGCCTGTATGTCAAATCTTTATGTCACAAAACGCAACGCCATTCCTTTTCCATCCTTTTGTAGGGCAAGCTGCAATTCCGCCGCTTGGGCTTCCGCTCCCCCGGGTATTTCACAGCTGATCACCAGGCGGGCGCTTTCCATCGGCAACAGCGTTGTGCCGAGCGATGCGCCCTGATCCTTCTCGCACTGGGCGATGCAGGGGAAGGCGACGCCGTTGAGCAAAAGGGTTCCCTGGAGCGCTGCTGGCAGGCTCATGGATGCGCCGGACAGGTTGGTGATCTCGCCGTCGCACAGATAGAGGCAGTTGGAACGGTTGGAAGGCCAGAGGCGGTTCATTCCCTCCGCAGCGTGGGATGGGGCGAAGCTGTACGCCGTCCAAGCGCGGTCCAGGCGAAGGGAGAACTGGCCCTCCACGGCATAGGTCTTTCCCGGAAGCGCCTGGGCAACGCTGTCTGTCAGCGGCAGGGCGGCGTCTGTCTGTTCTGTCGCCGCCTGCCCTTGTGCGCCGCCGAGGAGGCAACCGATCAACGTGCGATCCGGCATACCGGTGGGAACGAGGCCGTAGAGCTGCTGCACCTGTCTGGTCGCTTCTCGCGTGATCTTGCCGAATACGGCGTCTATCTTGCCGGTGAAGAAGGCGTGTTCCTTGAGCATCTGCTGATAGGCGCGCACGGCGCTGGGGTTCTTTGTGTCCAGACATTGGGTGGCGGCTTCCAGCCTGGGGAGCGCATTCGCCCAAGCGCTGGCGTCGAGCGCGACCGCTGCCGCCTCAGGCCTGCCGTCCGGCCAATGCGCTGCGTTGAGATCCCACAGCCCGTAATCCTCCGGCCACAGGGGGAGGAAGTCCCGCACAGCGGCGATGGACATGGCTTCCACGCGCCGGCGGCTGTTTGGGTACTCGACCGCTTCAGCGACGCTGGTGCGGAACACCTTGGACTCACCATAGATGCGGATTTCCCCGCCTGCTGCGGCGAAGCTTTCCAGAAGCGGAAACGTCTCTTGGTCCAGCGGCAGCGTAAAGCGTTCGCACTTGCGGGTGTCGACGGCCGTCTGCTCTGCGGCCAGCGCAAAGTCGTAGCGCACGCCGCCGGTGGTGATGGAAAGCGCGCCGGCCTGGAGCGGGCTGTTTTTGAGCAAATATACATAGAGGACGGGTTCCAGCAGCGACAGGTCGCGGTTGCCGCGCACGCCGGGGTACAGGATACAGACGCCGCTGCCCATGGAGCCGCTCGCCTCGCCCTGCTCAATCGCGCTGAGAAGCTGGCCGGCGGCCAGCGTATGCGCCGACCATTCGCCAGTGGATTCATCGAGCTGGAAACTCCGATAGCGTTCAAATTGCAGATGTGCGTCGAGACCGGCGGCGATTGGCAGCGCTTCAGCGCAGCCGCAGCAACCAATGGCAAAGGTCAAAAACAGGATCAGAAGGGTTTTTCGCATTGCAGGCACTTCCTTTCTATCCAGAATGCCGCGCAGGCCAGGAGACTCAGGGCGCCCACCCGGGCAAGGCCGCTTTGGAGCAGCAGGTCCCGGGCGTCGGGCAATCGCAAGTCGCGGGTGCGGAAGCTGTCCAGCAGTTCCGCGTAGAAACTGAGGTCTGACCAGCGCGTAGGCAGCAGCCGCACCGGGACGCACCAGAGAATGGCGAGGACAGCGCCCGCAAGCAGGGCCCCCAACAGGAGGTTCGCAGCTTCCCTGCGCCAGCCCCCGCGCCGGCGCAGGGCGCCCAGCGCAGAGGCAACGCGGAAGATGACGGGGAAGATGCACAGCAGCAGCGCGGCACGCGAGATTTCCAAGCCGCTGAACTCGAAGGGGTCCATCTCCTCCCCGAGGGCCGCAGCCAGTACGGCCAGTTCCTCGCGGCTGCCCGCTGCCAGGCGGTCGAAGCCCGCGTCCTGCGCGGCGGAGACCATCAGAAGCGGCCGCTCCACGTCGAGGACGCCGGCCACGAGCAGGGAATTGCCGTCCACGCGGACGCGATTGCCGGTTGCGTCCGTGGTGCGAAACAGCGCCCATGCGGTATTCACGTCCAGCGCGCACGCGCCGCTCTCCCCTTGGCGGGGCAGCCGTCCGGAGACAAGGGGAAAGGGAGCGATGCGGCCGGGATCGCCGAAAAAGCAAAGCGCCTGTATCTGCGCGCTGCGGGCGGGAAGGGCGTCGTTCGCCACAGGCAGGGAAGCGTCGTCCTGCCCATAGGCCGTCCATTCGATCTCGGGATACAGGGCGTCCAGCAAGGCCAGCTGGCCGCCGGTGGATGGGGCGATGGAGCAGGCCGCGCAGTTTGCCCACGTTGCGCACAGATTGACGGCGCAGCAGACGGCGGACGTCAGGAAGACGGCGAATGCCGCCAGACAGAAAAGCTTCATGATCGCACGCTTCATGTCGCACTCCTGACGCGGTCGCCCTCACCCACCGGCTTGTTGCTCAAGACAATCACCTGATCCTGCGCCAGCAGCGCAGCGTCGATGGCCGCAGACTGGGCGTCGGTTTCCTGGACGGTCACGGCGACGAACTGCGCATACTCCACCTCGCCCAGGACGCTCTGCCTCGTGCGGATGCGGTACACGCCCGCCGCTTCCCCGCGGTAGACGATGGCGCCCAGGGGCACGCACATCCCGTAGGTCCCGGTCGTCTGGGTGGCCGTCAGGGAAACGGACTGGCCGATGGCGCCGCAGCCGTCCGGAAGGATAAATACGGCTTCATACCCTGAGGCCGTTGGCGTGAGGCTGCGCAGGGCCGCCGTCTCCGCGCTGGGGGTTGCTTCGCCGGAGAGCTGGAAACGCGCCTCCATGCCAATGGAGAGGTGCTCCGCCTGGTCGCTGGCGGCTTCGCAGCGCACGATCAGCGCCGAGGAAGCGGGGGCAAGCCGGAACGCCGCCCCGGCCGTGGCGACGTCGCCCGCTTCCACCAGGACTTCGCTGACGGCGCCGGACACGGGCGTCGTCAGCGTCGCGCCGCCGTACAGGAGCTGTGTGAGGCGGTCCACCTCCGCCTGTGCCGCCTGTGTCTCCAGATCCCGCAGCTGCTGCCGGGCAATCTGGCGCTGTACATCCGAGGCAGCGGACTGGGGCTGGGCCGTCCCGCCGGAGGACGGCTCCGCGCCCGGCTCCATGGCCTCCAACTGCGCCTGCAAAGCGAGCGTTTGCAGCGCCGCCTGCTTTTCTTCCAAGACGCGCCGCAGCGCTTCCCGGTCATACTCGGCGAGCACGTCGCCCGCCTCCACTTTCTGTCCGGCGCGGACGCAGACCCGGGCGATGGTCAGCCCCGCCTCCGCCGCAACGGCACGCTGTTCCTCCGCCTCGATTATCCCGCGAAGCGTCACGATGTGGGAGAGCGCGCCCGGCAGAGGGCGGCCGCATTCCACCACCGGCAGCAGCAGCGCGTCCGCCGCACGGCTGACCAGCGTTAGAAGCAGCATGGCCGCGAGGAAATATCCTAGCACACGCGGCCAAATGGAGCGCGGCTTTCCTTGGATCTGCACGATATCATCCCTCCTTGAGTCCCATGCTTCCAATGCCCTGTACCAGATATCGCTGGCCGCAGAGAAATACGAGCAGCGGCGGCAAAAGCGCGATGTCGGACGCGGTCATCGCCCAGCCCAGCGAGTCCTGCGTGATCTGCGGCAAATACATGGACAGCGGCCACAGGTTTTGTGAGCGCAGGAAGGTCATCGGCTGCTCGATCATGCCCCAGACCTCGATAAAGCCCAGCACCATGGCGCTGAGAAGTCCAGAAAATCCCAGGGGCAGGGCGATGCCCAGGAAGATACGCCCTTCCCCCGCGCCGTCGATGCGCGCCGCTTCCAGTGCGCTTTCCGGAATCGCCTCAAAAAAGCGCGTCATGATAAAAACCGGAAGCGTGGAAAAGGCCGTAGGCAGGATGATCGCCCAGCGCGTATCCATCAGTTGCAGCGAATCCAGGGCCAAGTACTGCCCGATCATGGTCACCTGAAACGGCATGAGCATGAGGAAGACGTACAGCCCAAAGATGGCCTTCCGGAAAGGGAAGCGGTAGCGGGCAAGCCCCCAGGCAGCGCCTACGCCCACCAGCTGCCCCAGCAGCGCGAGAACCGCGTAGACGATGGAATTCCAGAACATGGCGAAGAATTCCGGCGAATCCAGCATGAGTTCCATGTATCCCCGCAGCGTGGGATACTGCGGAAGCAGCGGCCAAGAGGCATATCCCGCCGCCCTGGAAAAGACAGGCCCGAGGGTTTTCAGCGCTTCGCCGCCGCCCATCAGCGAGCCGGTCAGCAGCATCCCCAGCGGGAACATCGGGGCCAAGCACAGCATCGCGCAAAGGCCGGCCCAAAGGCCTTTCCCCAATCCTCTCACACCCGCCGCCTCCCCCAGAATTTCTGCAAAAGCGCGACCGGCGCCGCCAACGCCAACGCGGTCAGGGTCGCGGCCGCGCATAGCTTATCCACGTCCAGCCGCAAAAACCAGTTGTTGAACAGATGCTGCAAAAGGTACATGCTCTCGTGGGGGTAATTGCCCGCCACCAGATAGGCCTCCCGGAACACCTTGAAGGCGTTGATCACGGACAGCACTGCGGTGACAAACAGCGTGGGATACAGGTGCGCAAGGGTGATATGGCGGAATTGCTGAAAGCGCCCCGCGCCGTCCAACTGCGCGGCTTCGTAGAGATTGGGGGGGACGTTCGTCAGCGCGGCTAGGATCAGCACCATGCCGAAGCCGGCGTTTTTCCAGATGTAACTGCCCACCAGCACCCAGAAGGACGCCCCGGAATCGAGAAAGGCCACCGTGCCCATATCCATGGCGTTCAGCGCCGCGTTGACCAGCCCCTGGCTATCGAACAACAGCCGCCAGATCAGCGCCAACGAGGCCACCGGCAGCGCCAGCGGCACCAAGAAACTGGACTTCACGAACGCCGGGGCGCGTTTGACCGCCAGCGCGATTCCCAGCGAGAGAAGCAAAAGCAGCGGAATGGCGATGGCCAGAAAGCGGGCGGTATTGCCTGCGGCCAGGCGGAAGGAGGCGCTGTCCATCAGCGTCTGATAGTTCCCCCATCCGCGCCATTCCCCGGCGACGGAGAAAAACGACCGGCGCAGGGTGTCCATCATGGGGAACACCTGGAAGATGCTCACGCCGATGAGGCTGGGCAACAGGAACAGACAGCCGGTCAACGCCTCGCGGCGGCCCGCGCCGCTACTCCGCAAGGTACGCATTGGCCCGGGCGCACACGTTTTGCGCGGCCTGCGTGGCGTCGATGCCGCCCTGGAAGAAGGGCGCACTCTCCTCCACGAGCATCTGGCAGAGCGTAAAGTCTACGACCACCGGCGTTTGCAATTCGTCGATGATCCCGCGCAGCCGGTCGCACTGTCCCTGATCGAGCCACTTGCTGGACCAGTAGATTTCCCCGAAGCCGCCTGCCGTGGTGTACTGCGGGGCGGCGTCTTCGCGCAGCATCGTCTCCAGTGCCGCAGCGTTTACCGGAAAACCTGCCGCCCCGTCAAAGGCCGAGTCCTGCGTGGCCTCGTCCAGTGCGCAGGCGATAAACGCCGTTGCTGTTTCAGGGTTCACCGTTCCCTTGTTTACGCCCAACGTCAGCGCGGGCACAAAGCAGCCTTGCGCCTGACCGGGCAGCGGCACGAAATCTCCGCCCTCAATGGCGCTTGCATGCAGCTGGCCGTTGATTTCCGCCAGCGCGTCCCTGCCCCGCAGCAGGCTGGGAAGCTGCCTTTGCAGGCCCGCCACCATCGTCATGCCGCCTAGTACCTCCGCCGCAACGCCCTTGTCCCTGCCGCTATATGGGTTCCATTCCAGCGCCACGCCCTCGTCGTTTAGCCGCGCCTGGTAATCCTGCCCGATTGCCTGCACGGCGGCCTCATACGTCCAGCTTCCGCGGATATCCCCGAGCGCGGCGAGAAACGCCTCAATCTTCGCCTCGTCCAGCCGCCCCGAATCGTCAAACCAGGCCGGAGCGCAGCTCAGGTAGAACGTGCCGGCCAGCAGCTCCACGTCTGTGGCGTAGAGGGGCAGCGCGTCCGGGTTTTCCCGCGCCCATGCCGCCATGTCCGCCAGCATCTCCAGGCCCGCTACCTCGCCCCACAGCGTGGGCAGCAAAAAGCGCGTGGGCACGGCGGCGATCGCGCCGTCTTCCGCAAAGGACGAGGCCACGCTTTCCAGCAGTTCGCCGGAATCGAGCATCGGCTGTATGGTGGAGGACAGGTCGAGCAGCATCCCCTGCCGGATGTAGTTTCCCACCTGGAGGCCGTCCAGCACCAGCACGTCCGGCCCATTGCCGGAGAGAAGCTCCGTGTTCAGCGTGCGGATGGCGTCGTCCCGGGTAACGGCGGTGCCCTGGGGCAGCGCCACCGTAATATCGACCATGACATCCGGATGCACCTGCTGGAACTGATTCACATATTCGCGCAGCGTCTGGCTGTCGTAGAGCGTGTAGACGCTCAAAAGCGTGTTCGGCTCGGTGGCGATATTTTCGTCGTAGCGATAGGCGATGAGCGACTTAACCCCGCCCTGCGTATAGGCGACGATCGGGTTGTCCTGCGCATCGAACAGCAGGGCACATACCTCGGCGCCGGGCTTGCTCGCGGTCATCAGGCGACCGTCGGCGATCTGCACCATGAGGGCGCTGCCGGCGTTGACCTGATATAGCCCGTCCGAACAGACGTAGTACAGCGCGCCGTTTCCGTCATAGCCGGCCACGCCGTCGCTGGCCGCGCTGGGCAAGGGCAGCGTGCGCAGGGTCTGCCCGCTCTCCACGTCGAGCACGGTGATCAGGCCGTTGGCCGGGGAGCAAATGGCGATTTCTCCGCCATAGGCGGCCACCGAAGCGCCGCCCGGCACGGCATAGCGCTTGAGCGTTTCCCCCTCCGGCGAGAAGCGGAAGGCTTCCATGTCGCTGAGGGCAATCAGGCCGCCGGAGGGCAGTGTGCAGAACAGCAGGCGGTCCGCGCCCGTGTAGAGCTTCTGGTCCAGCTGTACCCGCTGCGCCTGGCCGTTTTGGATGCGCTCGAGGAAGGGATAGCCGTCCTGCGTTTGCATGGCCCAGCCGGAGGACAGGTAAACCGTGCCGTCTGGGGCCACGGCAATGCCGTTGACGCCGCCCAGCGCGGGCGAGGTTGCCTCGTCGTGGCCGGTGGGCAGCGTTTCCCAGTTGTTGGCCGCGAGGTCTAGGCTGCGCAGCAGCGTTTCTCCCCTTTCGTCCACGGCGTAGATCGTGCCGCCTGCCTGTGTGAACGCCTGCCACGTCCCGCTGGGAAGGTCTACCGGCGTTTCCACGTAGCGCCCCATGGCCACCCCAGCGGCCAGGGAGACGCCGGAGAGAAAGAGCGCCGCAGGCAACGCTAGGCAGAGAAATAGGTATAGCCGCCTTTTCCAATTCTTTTTCATGATACCCTCCCGCGCAAAAATCGTGTATAATAAGGGCAAGGGGCCCTTACAGCCTCATTCTAACAGGCGCTTTTCTAAAAGGTTTCTAAGTCTGGGAATTAGAGGAAAATTAGATACTTTCGCGCTATCATGGGGACATGGGAGGGAGGCGCGTTCATGCGGATACTGATCGTTGAAGACGACGCCCCGCTGGCCCAGGGGCTGGCGTTTCATTTAAAACACGCGGGCTTTGCGGCCGATGTCTGCGAGGACGGCTTGAACGGATTGGAAGCCGCCTCTCAGGGCAAATATGAATTGATCCTGCTGGACCGGATGCTGCCGGGAATAGACGGCGTCCAGCTCCTCCGCCGTCTGCGGGAGAGGCGCATCACCACCCCTGTGCTGATGATCACGGCCCTGGCCAATATCGGCGACCGGGTGGAGGGGCTGGACGCGGGGGCGGACGATTACCTGGTAAAGCCCTTCGCCGTGGAAGAACTGCTGGCGCGGGTGCGCGCTCTGGGGCGGCGTACGCCGCAGCTCAGTGAACCGGAGCGATTGCGGTATGGAAGGATTACCTTGAATGCGGACCGTGGCTTTTTGCAGCACGAGAACGGCGCTTCCTGTGCACTGAGCCGCCGGGAGGCTAGCCTGCTGGCCCAGTTCATGCGCAATCCCGAGCGCGTACTGCCCCGCGAGCTGCTGCTGTCGCGGGTTTGGGGCGATGCGCCGGTGGAGGGCGGCAATCTGGACAATTACATCTATTTTTTGCGCAAGCGGCTGAGCGCGGTGGGGGCGGATGTGAAGATCGCTACCGTGCATGGCATCGGCTTCCGCCTGGAGAGCCCATGATCGCGGCGCTGCGCGGAAAGCTGACGCTGCTGCTCACCGGCGTGCTCGCCGCCGTGATCCTTTGTACCGCGCTGGCGGCGCTCCTTGTCTCCGAAGGGCAAATGGAGGACAGCGAATGGGTGCGGCTGACGGCACAGATGGAGCGCGTCGTGCAGGACGTGCGCCTGAACAGCATTCTGAAAGCGCCGGAGCTCGCTAAAATCGAGGCATCTGACAATCTGATTATCTCTATTGCAGACAGCGGCGGCCCCATCCCCTTCCGCGGCGGGTGGCAGAGCGCAACGGACAGAGAGATTCTGATTTCCCGCGCCATAGCGGCGGCAGAAGGCGCCGCCGGCCATTGGCAGGGCACGGTCATGGGCGATCACGGCGAACGCTATCTAGCGGCGGTCAGCCATATCAACGACTATCGAAGCCCGCGCACCGTCGCCGTCCTGCGGGACATGGGCGAAGCGGACGCCCAGCGGCGCGTCCAACGGCTGCGGTATGGGGGCATCGCGCTGTCGGCGCTGGCCGTCATCGCCCTGTTCTGCTGGTTCTTTACGGGATGGGCCGTGCAGCCCATCCGGGACGCCCACGAAAAGCAGAATCGCTTCGTATCCGCCGCTTCCCACGAGCTGCGCACGCCGCTGCAGGTGATCCGCTTCAACGCGGAGGCGCTGAAACTGGCGCCGCCCGACCCGACCCCGTTTATCCAGCAGATCCTCAAGGAGCTTACGCACATGGGTCGGCTTTCCGATGATCTGCTGCTCCTGACCGCCGCGCCTGAACGGACGGCGGGAGGCGGCCCGGTAGAGGCCGGCGCGCTCATCCGCAGCGCGGCGGAATGCTATGCCGCGGCGGCGGCGCAGAAGGGCGTAGGGTTGAGCGCCGTGCTCCCGAAAGAAACGCTGCCGCTGGTAGAGGGCAATGAAGCCATGCTGCAGCGGGCGGTGAATATATTGGTGGACAACGCCGTCTGCTACACGCCGGCTGGCGGGCATGTGCGCATCATCGCGGAGCGGAAAGGGCGCGAAGTCGTGCTCAGCGTTGAAGACGACGGCCCCGGCATCGCCCCGGAACACCGCAAACGCATTTTTGAGCGCTTCTACCGCGCAGAAAAAAGCCGAACGGACCGCCTCCACAGCGGCCTGGGCCTGAGCGTCGCCCGCAGCATCGCGGCCAGTCATGGCGGCAGCGTAACCTATACCCCCGTCGAGCCCCATGGAAGCCGGTTCCGCATTATCCTTCCGGGCGTTGAAGGCCCTATTCGCGCAAAATAATATATCACCTGCATTTCCCGTTCCCATGCGCCCTTCCCATTGGGGGGTGTTATCATAATCCGGCGATTTTATCAGTGGTTTCTCCAAGCTTTAAAAATCGCGAAATGCAAAAATGGTAAAACAACAGGCGCGGGCAACCACAACCGTCTCCCGCGCCTAATCCACGCTTTCAACCCATCCAGCTCCAAAAAGCCATCTGACGCAAAGGCCTTATGCCGCAGAGATGCAAAGCCCTACTAGAATTGGATTGTAACAGATCCTGATAGAAATAATGCGGATCCTGACCTTTTCATCCCTATGCACCCCCAATCAGCCGCTCGCCTTTCGCCCCGTTTGTACCAACAGCAAAGGGAACCTAGCTGAATCGAGGGAACCATCTCCCGGACTATTGCTCAAATAGAAAATGCCGTTATAGCCGGCAATCGCATGTCCATGGGAAAATGATCTTCCGGCTAGATACGAAACACATAGGGATATCGCTTCCGCTTCTCTTCGCAGGAAACCCCGGCCTATTCCCACCACACCAACCTCTGGAGGCCTTCTATCCCACTTCCATAGGCCCCTACCCGGCCTTGATAATGAGCGAAGAGCACAAAATCAAATCGTTACACTGTAAACGATATAAAGCGTACACAGTGTAACGATATATCAGGGGTATTCATTTTTCGCCGGGGAAACTGCGGTCGAGTGGTCTATAGCGCGACCTGTCGTGCGGAAGAGCAGAAGGAACAAAATGGCATTTTGACGGAAGACCAAACTATCCTGCATAATTAAACCCAAATCTGGCTGTATTTCGGGCAAATCAGCCTCTATTTGCAATAGCAATTCCAAAAAACCGCAAAAAGAAAGAACTCCGACATTGTATCAACATCGGAGTTCTTTGGTGTGTCTGCACCCAGAAAATGATACAAGTAACGATTTCGGGGTAGGGGTATTCGTGGGGGTATGCAGGGCGAATACCCCATAGCTGCGAACTTAAGAGGAAACATGGGCTTGGATAAGGGCGAAGGTCAAAAAGTGGATAGCGTCCAGAGCCTGCAGGAACCCGTGAGAAGAGGGGCATGGGACGGGGCCTAAAATGAACTGAGCGGCCTGTAAAAAGGCGGGAGCGAACTTGGTCGATTGTTTTTTCAAGCGGTATCGGACATGGAGACGTGATAACAGCAGGCCATATAGAGGGCCAAGCGCCGGAAAGAGTACTGATGGACAAGATAGAGAAAGGCGGCATGCAGGAAGGTAGAGTAGTTTTTGACCACACGCTTTCTGCGGATGAGATTGATGTTGCGGAACAGGCGTAGCAAGGCCTTGTGGTACGAGACCGCCCCAAGTTTTGTGTAAACCTCCTGAGTGGTGTAGAATAGAAGCACCGCACAGGAGGATTTACATATGGCTAGAATCTCGTACCCCGGAAGAAAACGCCCGTCGAGAGAAGATCCGTGAGCTGCTGCAAATGGCAAACATCGGCAGCATGGACGACATCCAGAATCTGTTCAAAAAGACCATTGCCGAGTTTATGAAGAATGGTCTGGAGGCAGAACTGGACGACGAGCTGGGCTACAGCAAATACGACTACCGGAACAAAAACACGGACAACAGCCGCAACGGCCACAGCAGCAAAACGCTGCGCACCAGCCTTGGAGATGTGGAAGTATCGGTCCCTCGGGACCGCAAGGGGGAATTCGAGCCTCAGGTACTGAAAAAGAACCAGACCAGCATCAGCCAGGACATTGAGGAGAAAATCCTGTCCATGTACGCCAAGTGGATGACCACAGGAGATATTGAGACCCATATTCAGGATATCTACGGCGTTTCCGTCTCGGACAGTACGGTCAGCCGAATCACGGATAAGATTCTGCCCGTCGCCAAAGAGTGGCAGTAGCGGCCCCTGGAATCCATCTACGCGGTGGTATTCCTGGACGCCATCCACTACCATGTCCACAGCGAAGGACAGATCGTGAAGAAAGCCGTGTACATCGCCATTGGAATCGACCTGGATGGCCGGAAAGACGTCCTGGGGATGTGGGTAGGTGAAAATGAGAGCGCCAAGTTCTGGGCAACTGTACTCAATGGCCTGAAAAACCGGGGCGTAGAGGATATTTTCATCGCCTGCACCGACAATTTGACGGGGTTTGACGCGGCGATTCATGCAATTTTTCTCCAAACTGAGATCCAGAACTGTATCATCCACCAGTTGCGTTCTTCCAGCAAGTATGTGTCCTACAGGGACCTGAAGGCCCTTATGGCCGGCCTGAAGGCGGTCTATGCTGCCGTGAATGAGCAGGCCGCCCTAGCTGCATTGGATACCTTTGGGGAGCGCTGGGACAAGAAATGCCCGAAAATCTCCCAATCTTGGCGGGACAATTGGGCCAATCTCAGCACCTACTTCAAGTATCCCCAGGAGGTGCGCGGGCTGATCTACACCGCCAATGCCATTGAGGGTTTCAACCGCCAGCTGCGCAAGGTGACCAAGGCCAAGGCAGACACCCGGGGATAAGGTAAAATGAGTTGCGCAAATTGAAAGGAGGGAAAAAAGAGACATGGTTTGCAGAACTCTGGTAGAATGAAGTTGCGACACACCATTCAGAAAGGAGACTGTAAACCATGCCTGAGAAGATTGTACAACTGAACGAGGAAGTTATCAAGGGTCAGATCAAGGAATTGGTGCGAGGCAGTGTGGAAGAGACGCTGAATGAGCTACTGGAGCAGGAGGCAGAGAAACTTACGCAGGCTGCCCGCTATGAGCGAAATGAGGCTCGCCAGGGCTACCGCAGCGGCCACTATGACCGGAATCTTACCACTACCTCCGGCGACGTCACGCTCCATGTTCCCCGTCTCAAGGGCGTCTCTTTTGAAACCGCTATCATCGAGCGGTATCGCCGCCGGGAGAGCAGCGTGGAAGAGGCGCTCATCGAGATGTACCTGGCCGGTGTCTCTGTGCGCCGGGTGGAGGATATTACCGAAGCTCTGTGGGGCAGCAAGGTATCTCCAGCAACGATCAGTGAGCTGAACAAGAAAGCGTATGCCCACATTGAAGATTGGCGGAACCGTCCCTTGCAGGGCGGCAGATATCCGTATGTCTATGTGGACGGTATCTACCTGCGGCGCAACTGGGGCGGAGAGTACGAAAATGTGGCCATACTGGTAGCAATTGCAGTGAATGAGGATGGATACCGTGAGGTTTTGGGTGCTGCCGAAGGCATGAAAGAGGATAAGGCAAGCTTCGTCCATGCGCCCGCCGCTCTCGGACAGCAAATTTAGGTATGAACTCGGGCAGCGTCGTACCGGGCTTATCCCTACCAGAATACATGCACTTAGTTATCCACCAAATTCGCCCCAGTCCATCTCGCCATCCCACTACATCCAAGGCAGAATCTAAACTCATTCGTCATATTCACCGGCGCAATCCACGCCTGGGCATTGTCTGTTATTCTGCATTATCTATACATAGCACTCGATGCCGATAGATACCTATTGCGTATAATGCAAACCCCAATGCAAGAATAACTCCATGCCGATAAACCACAGTAAACAGATCATAAATCTGAATATTAAAAGATTCGTAGGGAATATAGTTTACAAAATCATACACAAAGGCTTTGGGCAATATCCATGCCAGTAACAATGCCGTATGATATAGCACAAAAGGAATCGCCAGACCAATGTACTTATTGAGGATGATAGACGATATGCCCAACGTCAATAGGTTGAATGTGAACCCGAAAATAAAGCTGTGTACGGTATATATGCCGATGAATCCAAGCAACGACTTTTGATATATATAGGTAAACGGTATGATAGGAGATAGTATGATCCTGATGGATGGAGTTGGACTTACGACTGCGCAAATCAACAATAGCAAAATGTATACGCAGATAAAGTATAAACCTCCAATGATTCCCGTGCTTATAGCCCTCGAGATATAGTAATCGCTGCATTTCATTCGCGATAACAGGTTGTTGATGTGCCTTGTCTGGATATCATCAAGAAATGCAAGCGCATAAGGAACCGTACAAAGGAGAGGAGCACACAATTGAAAAACACCATTGGGAGAAAGTCCGGTTGCGTGAATAAAGGCTGTCAGCATACCCATTCTTTCAACCGGCATATTATAAAGAACTTCATTATTATATAGATCAAAAATAGCCAAGGCCACCCCAATTAACACACACGCCCAAAATAAAATGGATTTGAGGGCACGTTTTTGGTCTCGATATATCTGCTTAAACATGAAGAACCTCCATATCATTTATGCGCCCATCCACTATTGTATAGGATCTATCACAT
>DSLFC04102__coassemble_879_pt1 | contig 24307 bp, 25 predicted proteins | sample DSLFC04102__metabat2_low_PE_004 | metagenome-assembled genome bin DSLFC04102
AAAAACTCCGTTTTTCAACGCCGGGAGCCCCGCGCCTTATCCGCGCTGCGTAGATCCCCTAACGCCGCTCCTCTGCCCATAAAAAGGCCGCCTTGCCCACAAGCCCATGCGCAAACGCGGCAGCCGCCAAGGGCTCATTGCGCAGGGAGAGCCGGCCATCTTCAGGCCGGCTCTCCCTGTGCTTTACTTCTCCGAATGAATCTCCTTACCCAGCATCTGATCCGCTAGGGCTCTTTCCCCTCGGTCCAGGGCTTGCCGGATGCGGGTGGAAGACACCTTTTCCCCTTCCAGCATTACGAAGGGCACCACCTGCAGGATATAGCCGTAACGGGGCTCCATCTCCCGCAGGGTTTGCACCGTACCCAGCCCCTTATAGCCGAAGGTATAATCGCTGCCCGCCACCAGGGCCTTCAGCTGATAGCGCTGAGCCAGCTCATCCAAAAACGCCTGGGGGGTGGTGCGGGCCATCTGCATATCGAAATGCACCATGTCCACCCGGTCCACGCCCATGTCCAGCATGGCCGCCCGGCGCTCCTGGGCGCTCATCAGCTGCTGGGGTGGCTGGGCGTACACGCTTCTGGGGTGGTTCTCAAAGGTGTACACCACGCTCTGCCAGCCGTTTTCCCGGGCCAGGGCCACCGCCCGGGCGATCACTTGGCGGTGGCCGATATGCATTCCGTCAAACATGCCCAGCGCCACGGCGCTGGGCATCCGTTCCTTTACTCCGGGCATACTTACTCCACCGTGATGCACTTGCGCGGGCAGACCTTGGCGCATTCGCCGCACTGGGTGCATTTGCTGGTGTCGATATGGGCGAAGCCGTCCACCACCTGGATGGCCTCGTGGGCGCAGGCCTTCACGCACCGGCCGCAGCCGATGCAGGACGCCGTGCACACCGCAAAGGCCGGCTTGGCCGCATCCATATTGCGGCAGCGCACCAGCACCTTGGCGCTGGCCGGCATCATCTGGATCACCGACCGGGGGCACGCCGCCACGCAGTTGCCGCAGGCCTTGCACAGCTTCTCGTCGATATGGGCGATGCCGTTCTGAATGCTGATGGCACCAAAGGGGCAACGCTCCACGCAGTCCCCCAGGCCGATGCAGGCGTAACGGCACTCCTTGGGCCCACAGGCCAGCCCTGCTGCCGCGTGGCAGCTCTTATAGCCGTCGTAGATATACCGCTGGGCAGCCACGCCGGTAGCGCCCTGGCACAGCACCCGAGCCACCTTGGGCTCGGCCACTTCTGCGGCCACGCCCATGACCTTGGCAATGCCCTCCGCCGCCGCCGCGCCGCCGGGGGGGCAGCAGTTGATGCCCGCCTCGCCCTTGACCACCGCCTGGGCGCAGGCGTCGCATCCCGCGTAGCCGCAGGCGCCGCAGTTGGCGCCTGCCAGGCAGGCCCGTACTTCCTCTACCCGGGGGTCGATTTCCACGTAGAATATCTTGCTGGCAATGGTCAGCAGTATGCCGAGCACCAAGCCCAGTCCGCCCAGCACCAGCGCCGCCAATAGTATCTGCATGTTCGCTCCCCCTTTCCTACACTAGTCCCGTGAAGCCCATGAAGGCCACCGCCATCATGCTCGCCATGATCAGGCTGGCGGGGAAGCCGCGCAGGCACTTGGGGATATTGGCCGTCTCCAGCCGCTCCCGGACGCCCGCCATGAGCACGATGGCCAGCATGAACCCCAGGGCGCCGAAAGTGCCGTTGAGCACGCTGTAGACCAGGTTGTACCCCTCGCTCACGTTCAGCACCGCCACGCCCAGCACCGCGCAGTTGGTGGTGATCAGGGGCAGGTAGATGCCCAGGGCGCCGTACAGGCTGGGGCTGCTCTTTTTGAGGAACATCTCCACGAACTGCACCAGGGCGGCGATGACCAGGATGAAGCTGATGGTGTCCAGGTACTTGAGCCCCAGGGGAACCAGCAGCCAGTGGTACACGCCGTAAGTGAACAGGGAAGCCAGCGTCATGACGAAGGTCACCGCCAGGCCCATGCCCGCCGCGGTGGATACCTTATTGGATACGCCCAGGAACGGGCAGCAGCCCAGGAACCGGGAAAAGATGAAGTTATGGCTGAGGATACAGCTCACCATGAACAAAAGGATTTTCGTCAACTCGCTCACGCCGCTGCGCCTCCTTTCTTCTTCTTCTCAATCCGGTTGACGATCAGGTTGAACAGGCCCAGATACAGGCCAAAGGTGAGGAACCCGCCGGAGGCCATCACGATGAGCAGCATGGGCTGATAGCCGCTGCTCATGACCTGGATGCCGAACACCGTGCCCGCGCCGATCAGCTCCCGGATGGCGCCCATCACGGTGATGGCCAGGGTGAAGCCCACGCCCATGCCCAGTCCGTCCACGATGGAGGGCAGCACCCGGTTCTTGCTGGCAAAGGCTTCCGCCCGGGCCAGGATGATGCAGTTCACCACGATCAGGGGAATGAACATGCCCAGGGCGTCGTACAGGCTGGGCACGAAGGCCTGCATCAGCATCTGCACCATGGTTACGAAGGTGCAGATGACCACGATGAAGGCGGGAATGCGCACCTTATCGGGGATAAAGTTGCGCAGCAGGGAAATCACCGCGTTGGAGCCCAGCAGCACGAAGGTGGCCGCCGCGCCCATGCCCAGGCCGTTGATGGCGCTGGTGGTCACCGCCAGGGTAGGGCAAGTGCCCAGCACCAGGCGGAAGGTGGGGTTTTCGTTGATAACGCCGTTAAAGAATACGCTGGCCAGGCTCTTGTTGTCCTTAGGCATGCGCCTTCTCCTCCTTCCTATGGCCGTAGACCCTGTTGCGGATGAACTTGTCGATCAACGGCGTCGCCACGTTCATCACCAGGATGCCGTAGGTCACGCCCTCCGGGTAGTTGCCGAAAGCGCGGATCACCGCCACGATCAGGCCGCAGCCCACCGCGTACACCGCCTGGCCCTTGGCCGTCATGGGGCTGGTGGTGTAGTCCGTCGCCATGAACACCGCGCCGAACAGCAGTCCGCCCGACAGCACCGCCGCCAGGGGATCGGAGCCGAAGGCCCAGCTGAGCAGGCCGGTGGTGGCCACCATGATCACGGGAATGCGCCAGGAGATGGTACGGGTGATCAGCAGGTAGGCCAGGCCCACCAGGATCATGATCTTGCTCACCTCGCCGATGGAACCGGGAATGCGGCCCAGCAGCAGGTCCAGGGGCGCCACGCCGCCGGTAGCCAGGGGGGTAGCGGTGGTCACCGCGTCCACGCCCTCAGCCCAGTAGGTGGGGTTCACAAAGGTGGTCATGAACACCGGCCAGGAGGCCAGCAGCACCGCCCGGGCGGTGAGCGCCGGGTTCATGAAGTTGGAGCCGATGCCGCCGAACAGCTCCTTCACGATGATGATGGCGAAGGCGGAGCCCACCATGGCCATCCACCAGGGCGCCGTGGGGGGCAGGTTCAGGCCCAGGATCAAGCCGGTCACCAGGGCGGACAGGTCGCCCACCCGCACCGGGCGGCGGGCGATCACCTGGAACAGGTATTCCGCCGCCACCGCCGTGACCATGGACACGGCCAGCACCACCAGGGCGTTCACGCCGAAGTTGTAGATGCCCGCAATCGCGCAGGGCACCAGGGCGATGATCACGTTGAGCATCAGCCTGCTGGTGGTTTCCCCGGAGCGGATGTGGGGCGCAATGGAAAGCCTGAGGTTCATTACGCCTTCCCCCTTTTCGCTGCAGCTGCAATTTTCTCCTTGGCAACCTTGAACGAGGCGGTAAGACTGCGCTGCGCCGGGCAGACGTAGGAGCAACTGCCGCACACCACGCAGTCCATCACGTCGAGCTTCTGGGCCTCATCCAGCCTGTCCATATCGCAGAAATGCTTGATCTGGTAGGGATTGAGCCCCATGGGGCAGCTCTCCACGCACCGGCCGCACCGGATGCAGGGGCCCTCCTCCACCGATTTGGCTTCCTTTTCGTTGTACACCACGATGCCGTTGGTGGCCTTGGTGGTGGGGATGGTGTCGTTGGGGGCGCAATTGCCCGTCATGCCGCCGCCGCAGATGATCTTGCCCGGCTCCTCTTTATACCCGCCGCACTCGTTGATGGCCGCCTGAAGGGGCGTGCCCACACGGGTGCGCAGGTTGTCCGGGTTCACCACGCAGCCGGTCACCGTGGTGATGCGCTGCACCAGGGGCTTGCCCTCGATCACCGCGTCGGCGATGGCGTGGGCAGTGCCCACGTTGAGCACGATCACATGGGCGTCCAGGGGCAGCTTCTTCACCGGCACCTCCCGGCCAGTCACCGCCTGGATCAGCTGTTTCTCACCGCCCTGGGGGTACTTGGTCTTCAGGGTAACCACCTGCACCCCGGCGCGGCCCTGGGCCGCCTTTTCCATGGCCGCGATGGCCTCGGGCTTGTTGTCCTCGATGGCAATGACGCCCTTCTTCACGTCCAGCGCCCGCATGACCGCCCGCAGGCCGTCCACGATGCGCGTGGAGTCCTCCAGCATCAGCCGGTAGTCTGCCGTCAGATAGGTCTCGCACTCGGCGCCGTTGAGGATAATGGTATCGCAGTAAGCGCCTTCCCGAATGGTCAGCTTCACATGGGTGGGGAACGCCGCGCCGCCCATGCCGCAGATGCCCGCCGCCTTGATGGCCGGCACCACCTGGCTGGGATCGCAGCTCTCCACGTCGCCCAAGGGCTTGAGCTCTACCCACTCGTCCTTAAAGTCGTTTTTGATGGTCACGCACATCTGGGGCGCTGCGGTCATGTAGTTGATGGGCTCCACAGCCACCACTTCACCCGACACGCTGGCGTGAACCGCCACGCCCAGGCCGCCCACCGGTTCGCCAATGAGCTGCCCCATCTTCACATGGTCGCCCTTCTGTACGCAGGGCTTGCTGGGTGCGCCCAGGTGCATACCCATCAGGATGGATACCTGCTCCGGCGCGAAGTCCCGCACCGGCTTATTGCGGGTGGGAAGCTTTCCCTCATGCGCGCTGTGCAGCGGATGAACGCCCCCGCGAAATGTCAATTTTGGCACTGCCAACACCCTCCACTTCTTATTGCCTCAGGCTTCCCTGGCCTTCTTCTCGTTCTTGACCTCCCAATGCAGCAACACCGTGATGGCCGCCCGCAGCAGCATGATAGCGCCCAGGGTGCCCAACTCGTTCCAGTTGCTGACGATGGTGGTCTTGAGCACTTCTCCCGCCAGCTTGAACTCCAGCGCCGTGGCGATGCCCTCGGCCAGGTCCAGCCGCACGTTCGCGTCGTGCTTAAACATCTCGTACACGCACTTGATGGCGGTCCACACCACGATGATGACCCCTACGATCTCCAGGCCCAGGGCGCAATACTCCACTACCGTTCTGAAGACCTCTTCCAAAATCTCCAGCATCGCCTTTCTCCCCTCGTACTTTCAAATGCTATTCCCTGTGACCAAAGGCGGTCTAAAACAGGCTGTTCAGCGCCTCCAGCACCGCGGTGCTGGTAACGGTAGCCCCGGCGATGGCGTCCACCCCGTTCTCCCCATACGTGAAGGGGCCCGCCTTGCCCAGGAACTGATCGGTAAACTCCGCCTCCTGGGCTTTCGCGCCCAGACCCACGGTTTCGGCAAAGCCCTCGCCGCCCACGGTCATGGACGCGATGGTGCCGTCCTGGTTCAGGGTGACGGTGACCTCTACCGGCCCGCCAAAACCCTGGGCCGTGGCGGTGAGGCTGCCCTCATCGCCAGCTTCCTGCGCCGCCTCAGCGGGGAACAGGCTGTTCAGCGCCTCCAGCACGGCGGTGCTGGTGACGGTGGCTCCGGTAATGGCCTCTACCCCGTTCTCGCCGTAGGCGAAGGGGCCGGTCTTGCCCACAAACTGATCGGTGAACTCCGCCTCCTGGGCTTTCGCGCCCAGACCCGCAGTTTCGGCGAAGCCCTCGCCGCCCACGGTCATGGTGGCGATGGTGCCGTCCTCATTTAGGGTGACGGTGACTTCCACCGGCCCGCCAAAGCCCTGGGCCGTAGCGGTAAGGGGCTGGTCCGTCACGTAGATGGCGGTGGGGCCGTCGGCGCCGCCGATGATGCCGGTCGCGGCGGACTCGGATTCCCCGGCGGTTTCGGCGGTCTGGGTCTCGGCCACGGCCTCGGCGGTTTCCTCAGCGGCCTGGGCGGTCTCGGCCACGGCCTCGGTGGGCTCCGCAGCGGCCTGGGCGGTCTCGGTGGGCTCCACGGCCTCTACCGGCTGGGGCTCCTGATCCGGCACAATCGTTTCAACGGTGCCGATGGTGTACAGGCCGTTCAGCGCCTCCAGTACGGCGTTACTGGTGACGGTGGCTCCGGTAATGGCCTCTATCCCGTTCTCCCCGTAGGTGAAGGGGCCCGCCTTGCCCACGAACTGGCCGGTGAATTCGGCCTCCTTGGCCTTGGCCCCCAGGCCCTCAGTCTCGGCAAAGCCCTCGCCGCCCACGGTCATGGTGGCGATGGTGCCGTCCTCGTTCACGGTGACGGTGACCTCTACCGGCCCGCCAAAGCCCTGGGCGGTGGCGGTGAAGCTCTCCTCATCGCCGGCTTCCTCCGCCGCCTCAGCGGGGAACAGGCTGTTCAGCGCCTCCAGCACGGCGGTGCTGGTGACGGTGGCTCCGGTAATGGCCTCTACCCCGTTCTCGCCGTAGGCGAAGGGGCCGGTCTTGCCCACAAACTGATCGGTGAACTCCGCCTCCTGGGCTTTCGCGCCCAGACCCGCAGTTTCGGCGAAGCCCTCGCCGCCCACGGTCATGGTGGCGATGGCGCCGTCCTCGTTCAGGGTGACGGCCACCTCCACCGGGCCGCCAAAGCCCTGGGCCGTGGCGGTGAGGCCGTCCGCCGTCTGGGCGGCAGGCTCCCCGGTCTCGGCGGCGGTTTCGGCAGTTTCAGCGGGTTCAGCCTCCTGGGCGGGCTCCACGTCGAACAGGCTGTTCAGCGCATCCATCACCGCAGTGCTGGTGACGGTGGCCCCGGTAATGGCCTCCACCCCGTTCTCGCCGTAGGCGAAGGGGCCGGTCTTGCCCAGGAACTGGTTGGTGAACGCGGCCTCCTGGGCCTTCGCACCCAGGCCCGCCGTTTCGGCGAAGCCCTCGCCGCCCACGGTCATGCTCACCACGTTGCCGTCAGCGTCCAGGCCTACGGTGACCTCCACCGGGCCGCCGAAGCCCTGGGCGGTAGCGGTCAAGGTTTCCTCAGCGGGGGCCAGTTCAGGGGTGGGTTCGGGCTCGGGGGTGGGCTGGGCCGCCGCGGCCTCGCCGCCCAGGGCCTCGTTCACCGCCTGCATTACCGCGTTGCTGGTGATGGTGGCTCCAGCCAAAGCATCAATGCCGTCGCCATAGGCCAGGGTGCCGCTCTTGCCCACGAACTGCTCGCGGAAGCTGGATTCCTTGGCGCGCTCGCCCAAGCCGGTGGTCTCGGCGAAGTTCTCGTCGCCCACCACCAGGCCGGTGATGACGCCGTTCTCATCCAGGCCTACCTGCACGGTCACCGGGCCGGCAAAGCCCTGGGCCGTAGCAGTGCGCACCTCAAAGGCCCCGGCCAGCGGATCTTCCTCAGGCTCCTTCAAACCGGACTGGAAGTACATATAAGAAGTGGTATTGTTCACGGCGGACACCACCGCGCCGGAGGAAATGGACGCGCCGGTGACGCTGTCCACATTTTCCTTGAGCACAGCGGGGGGCACTAAGCCGATAAATTGATCGGTAAAGGCGGGCTCTTTGGTTTTCGCGCCCAGGCCGGCGGTCTCCGCAAAGTCCGCGCCGCCCACGGACACGCCGGTGACCGCGCCCTTCAGATCCATACCCACGACGACTTCAATTTCGCCGCCGTAGCCTTTGACGGTGATCTGGCTGGTGTAGCCCACCAGGTTTCCGGCCTCGTCGTAACCTTCGTAGCAGTTGTCCACGCCCAGGGACGCCACCCATTCCTGGTTGAGCTCCAGGGCCTTGAACTCGGTGGCCGCAGGCAGTACGCTTGCCCGCGCCGCGTTGGCCTTGATGGCGTTTTGCTCTTCGATGCGGTCGGCGGTAAGCTGGTTGGTCAATGCCAGCAGCAGTCCCGCCGCCAGCGCGATGATGCAAAGCGCCAGCCAAGCCGGTAGTTGCTTTTTCATGGTCTCTCCCCCTCTGTGCATTTATCCGTTGGATACGACGAGCGCAGCCGCGCCCGATGTCGCCAAGATTTGTTCGTCCCGGGTGACGAAGATGGCCTCCACCCCGTCCAGGGCCTCGATCATGGCCATGCCCGCTTCGGTCCCCAGCACGAAGGTGGCCGTGGACAAGGCGTCCGCCAGGCCCGACCGCTCCGCGAAGATGGTCACCGAGCTCAGCTCGTTCTGCACCGGCCAGCCCGTCTCGGGGTCCAGCAGGTGGTGGTAGCGCACCCCGTCCAGGTCAAACCCCCGCTCGTAAATGCCGCTGGTGACCACCGCCATATCCGTGGCGGTCACCGCCAGCAAATACGCGCCCCGGGATTGATCCGGGTTCTGGATGCCTACCCGCCAGGGGCCCTGCCCATCCGGCTTCTCCCCGATGGTCACCACGTTGCCCCCAAAGTTCAGCAGTGCGCTGGTCACCCCGTTGTCCCGCAAAAACTGGGCAATCTGGTCCGCGATGTAGCCCTTGGCCACGCCGCCCAAGTCGATCTGCATATCCGCCGGAAGCGTCACCATGCCGTCCTCAATCACCAGCTTGGTGTAGTCCGCCAGGGCCGCCGCCTGGGCCAGGGCCTCCCCGTCGGGCAGCACCGGGTCCTCCGCGGCGAAATCCCACAGGGACACCGCCGGAGCGATGGTCACGTCAAAAGCGCCCTGGGAGAGCCCGGATACGTACTGGGCGATTTCCAGTACCTCCAAGGTCTCCTGGGCGACGGCTACGGGTTGGCCCTGGGCGTGGTTGATGTTCCACACGTCGGAACCCTCTATGGTTTTGCTCAGTAGCTGTTCGTACTTCTGGCACTGCTCCAGCGCCCGGTCCAACAGCTGCGCGTCGTCGGTATATGCCGTAATGGAAACAACCGTGTCGAAATAAAAACCCACAGCGCTGCGCTTGGCAGCGTCCTCCTGTGCCGCGCAGGCGGTGAAGGCGAACATGAGCGCAAGCAGCGCCGCAACATATTTCTTCAAAAATGACCCGCTCCATTTCAGGGGAAATTGGGATAGCCTAAAGTATAGTATAACACCATCGGCGTCTCAAATCAAGGGAATTGCCCCGTCCTAAACCAGAGAAATATTGCCGCTCATCAACTTTCACAAAATTTATACTTATCCATGCTCCGCCTTCATCAACCCCGGGTTCCTATCCCCAAACCCCCAGGTGTTCCAGCAGGATTTTAAGCCCGATCAGCACCAGAATCGCCCCGCCGGCCACCTCCGCCTTGCGCTTGAACCGCGCCCCAAAGACGTGCCCCACCCATACGCCCCCCAGGGACAGGCAAAAGGTGGTCAATCCGATCAAAGAAACCGACAGGGCGATATCCGCCTTCAAAAAGGCAAAGGTAACGCCCACCGCCAGGGCGTCTATGCTGGTGGCCAGCGCCAATAGGGTGAGCTCCTTCAGGTCCAGCCGCCCCGTCCCCTTTTCCGAGGCTTCCTCCCCCTCCCTGAGGGCTTCCCATATCATCTTGCCCCCAATCACGCCCAGCAGGACGAAGGCGATCCAGTGATCCAGCTGGGTAATGTACCCCTCAAATTGGCGGCCCAGCGCCCAGCCCGCCAGGGGCATCAGCGCCTGAAAGCCGCCGAAAAACAGCGCCGTCACTAGCGCCTGCCCTTTGTCGATCCTGTCCCCCATGGCCAGCCCCTTGCACACCGCCACCGCAAAGGCGTCCATGGACAGCCCCACGCCGATCAAAAACAGCTCCGCAATGCCCATCCTCGTCCCTCCCATACAGAAAAAAACTCAAGCGCGGCTGTAACCGTGCATGAGTCTGGTTCATTAAGGCAAGCCAGGCCGAAGGCCAGCATGTTGACTTGCCGCATATCGCTATGCCACTACTCCCTCAAAACACCCGCTGGCAGTATATCACGCCCTCCATCCCCTGTCAATCCCCCGCCGGAGCCCCGGCCGGCGACGGGGCTCCGGGGGGCCCGGAGGCTCCGCCCCCCGGGCCCCCCGGACGCAATCCCTCCCGCTTCCCCGAACACCCCTGCGGACCGCGTTCTCCCCCGCTGGGTACGCGGGCAGCCCCCCACCGTCGTGGAAGGCCCGGCTCCGCCGGGCCTTCCACGACGGCGGCTGGGTTCATGAACATGAGCCCAGCCGCGGTTTCTGTGGGTTGTCCGACGGAAGGCCGATTAAAGGGTATCGGCGATGGCCTGCGCCAACAGGGGCATGGCGTTCAGTGCCTCCGTCAGGGTATTCTTGTTGTGCCCTACCTCCACCAGGATGGAGGGCGTGCTCAAATGTTGGTTGTACCGCCCGTTTTTCACCAGCACCGGGCGGCAGATCCCTTCCGCCATCTGGTTTAACCGGTCGGTGAGCTGCTGGGCGTAGGCCAGATTGGCCTGGGTATCCGGCTTTTCCGTAAAGCCTTCCCCGTTTCCGATGAGCATCATGAGCCGGGCCGCCCGGTTCTGGCCCACGGTTACCGTCTGCTCTGCGGTCATGGATTGATCCCAGGCGTCCCTGTGCAGGTCTATGCACAGGTCGAAGCGCTGGTCTTGATAGCCTTCCAAGGTCTTCAGAGACCGGGTGTAGGCGGTGCCCAGCTGAGGCGGTTCGTGGTCGGTGCAGTCGTGGACCACCTCAAAGCCCAGCCCTTCCAGGCACCGGGCCAGTTCCTCCCCCACCCGCACCACCGAATGGCTCTGGTCCTGGGTGCGCCACGCCTCCAGGGCCTGATATTCCTCCCCCGCCACCTGCTCATAGGCCTCGTGGGTGTGGGTATGATAGATGAGCACCCTCCGGACTGACGGCGCGGGGGACGGCGCCGCCTGTTGGCCGGGGGCTGGAGAAGCCCCGCCGCTGGGCGGCGGCGTGGACAGCACTTCCACGGTGAAGCCCTCCGCTTGGGGATCGGTGTGCTCGTTCTCCTGAGGCGCACCGAACACCACCTCCCGGGGGGAAAGGGAAGCGGCGGCAAACACCGCCGCCGCTTCCTGGGTTTGACCGATGGTATACTCCTGCTGGGAGACCGGCGCGGCCCGGCTGCCGAAATACCGGAAGGCCAGCACCGCCAGCGCCGCAGCCAGCAGCACCACCGTCCCCGCCAATACCAGTCGGGACGCCCTGATCACCTTGATGCGAATCACCCAAGCCACACCCCCTTGCCACGATAAGAGGGTATTCGCCAGGCGATTCCCTTATGCCTGTTCCAGGGCGGCCAGGGCTTGACGTACCCGCTCTCCCAGCGCCTCCCGGCTTTCTCCCGGCATGGCATAGATGGGCGCGCCGGTGTGGATGCGCCGCTTTTCCGCCCGCACCGGCACAAAGGCCAGGGCTTGTCCCCGGCACTTTTCGTACATCCGGGCCAGCAGCAAATAACCGCCGTACAGCTCCTTCACCACGGGGGAGGTGTCGGCGTAATCCACATCGGGATAGATGATGATCCGCTGCCCCGCCTCCAGGGCGCTCAGGCTTTCCCGCAGGGTAATCAGCGCCCGCATGCCGCCCCGGTGCACCGGGATACCGCCCAGTCCCCGCATCAGCAGCGGCACCGTCCAGCCCACTATATGGGACAGGGGCGCGGCCAGCCAGCCGGGCAGCCCCGCCCGCACCGTCAGGGTAAAATGGTAAAAATGCTGCTGGCAGGCCCGGCGCTGGCACAACAAATCCAGCACCCAAGGCCGGGCCTGCTGCTCCATGCGGAGCAGGGTGCTCAGGGGGCCGCTTCCGTTCTTGTGCCGGCACACCAGCACGCAGGGCTTGGGCATGGGCGCGTCGCTCACCTGCCGTGCGGGTGAGAAATGCCGGACCATCCACCGGACTGCCCGGACCAGACCGTTATAGGGCTCTCGCTTATCCATATAAATTCGTTCCTGAAGACCGTTTTATACAGTCTATGCGCCCGTATCCCCTTCCATGACCGGTTGGGCCGGGCCCGGCTCAAGCTTTCTCATGATTTCGGCGTCCTCCGGATTTCGGGGGCGTTTCCCAGCTCCTGGGAGGGAACCTTGGACCTGGGCTCAGCCTTCCATGGAGGCGCGCAGGGCCTGGGCCGCGTCTAGCAGGTTGGCCCCGTGGGCCCTGGAGCTTTCCATATCCCCCGCGCCGCCCACCATTCGGGCCAACTCCTCAATGCGCCCGGCCCGGTCCAGCAGCCGGACGGTGGAGCCGGTGCGGCCGTCCTCCACCTTCTTTTCCACCAGATACTGCCGGTCGGCCAGAGCGGCGATTTGGGGCAGGTGGCTGACGCAGATGACCTGGCGGCGGCGGGCGATGGCGGCCATCTTCTCCCCCACCGCCTGGGCCATGCGGCCGCTGACTCCGGTATCGATCTCGTCGAACACCATGGCGTCCACCCCGGCCTGGTCCGCAGCCACCGCCTTCATGGCCAGCATGATGCGGCTGAGCTCGCCCCCCGAGGCCACCGCCGACAGGGGCTTCACCGGCTCCCCCGGGTTAGCCGACAGCATGAACTCCGCCTTTTCGGCCCCTGCCGGGCCGTACTTCTGGGGCAGGCTGTTAAAGCGGACCTCGAACCGGGCCTTGTCCATGCCCAAGTCCTTCAGCTGGTCCATGATTTTCCGGCACAGCGTTCCCGACAGCGCCCGGCGGCTCTCCCCCAGCGCCTGGCAGCTGCGCTCCAAGGCCTCCCGGGCCTTGTCCAGCCGTCCCTGGACCTGGTCCAGCCGCTCATCCCCGCCCTGGATTTCCTCCAGCCGCGCCGCGGTCTGGGCGCGAAAGGCCAGCACGTCCTCCAGTTCCGGGCCGTACTTGCGGGTCAGCCCCTTGAGCTCGCTCAGGCGGCCGGCCACCCGCTGGGCCTCGCCGGGATCGAAGTCCATGCTCTCGCACATATCTTCCAGTTCGTAGCCCAGGTCCTGGGCGGCGTAGAACAGTTCTTCCAGCCGGGCCGCCGCCTGCTGGAACCGGGGGTCCAGCTCCCCGATGTCCGCCACCGCCTGGGCCGCCTTCTGCAGCGCCTCCTGGGCGCTGGGGCCCCGGCCCCCGCCCCGGTACACCAGGTCGCAGGCCCGGTTCAGGCGCTGGGCCACCTTCTGGGCGCTGCGCATCAGCACGTTCTTGCGCTCCAGCGCCGCCATCTCCCCGGCCTTGGGCTTTACCGCGTCGATCTCTTCCAGCTGGAAGGACAGCATATCCCGCAGCCGCTCCCCCTCGGCCAGGTCCTTTTTCAGCCGGGCCATCTCCTGGCCCAGCGCGGCGTACTGGGCGTAATCCGCCGCCGCCTTATCCACCAGCGCCCGGTGCTCCGCCCCGCCGAACCCGTCCAGGTAGGCGGTATGGCGCTCCGGATCGCACAGCAGCTGGTGCTCGTGCTGACCGTGGAGCTCCACCAACGCCCCGGCCAGGCGCTTAAACTGGTTCAGCGGCACCGTGGCCCCGCACACCCTGCACAGGCTGCGCCCGCCCTCGGACAATTCCCGGGCCAGCACCGCTATCCCCTGGTCGCTTTCCAGCCCCCACGCCTCCAGCAGAGCCTGGGCCTCCTGGTTGCCGGTTATGTCGAACAGCGCCTCCACCCGGGCCCGGCTGGCCCCGGTACGGATCAGCGATTTGTCCGCCCGTCCGCCCAGCACCAGGGTCAGGGCGTCCACCAGGATGGACTTGCCCGCGCCGGTCTCGCCGGTGAGCACGTTGAGCCCCGGCCCCAGCTCCAGGCGCAGCCGGTCGATCAAGGCGATATTGGCTATGGCGATTTCCAGCAGCACGCGTATCCCTCCAACCCCATCATTTCCCGCGCCCTACCGGGCCCTGGCCATCTCCCGGAACCGGGCGGCCACCTCCTGGGCCTCCTGGTCGCAGCGCACCACCACCAGGATGGTATTGTCCCCGGCCAGGGTGCCCAGCACCTCGGGCCATTTCAGGGAATCGATGGCTTCCGCCGCCGCGTTGGCGCTGGCGGGCAGGGTCTTGATGACGATCAGGTTGTCCGACGGGGTCACGGACAGCACCGATTCGGAAAAGATGCGGATGAACCGGCTCCCGGTGCCCTGCTCGGCCCGTTCCGCCGTGGCGTACTTGTACCGGCCGCTGGCGGCCAGCACCTTGAGCAGGCGCAGCTCCTTGATGTCCCGGGACACCGTGGCCTGGGTCACCTTTACGCCGTGACGGCCCAACTGATCCGCCAGTTCTTCCTGGGTCTCGATATCTTGGTTTTCGATGATCTCCAGGATCATCGCCTGCCGCGTCGCTTTCATCTTTACCTCCTAATGGCTCCATTCAGACAACTTGTCCCGCATCAGGTCGAAGAAGTTCAGATGGCCCAGCCGCAAAAAGGAAACCGTTCGTTCCCACCGGCGGATGGTCACCGTCGGGTCCTGGGGCGGAATGGGTAGGGGCTTGAACCCGTCCAGCAGCACGTGGGCACCGCCCCGCTGGTCCATCAGCCGCACCTGCACCGCCTGGTCCGCCGACACCACCACCGGCCGGGTGCGCAGGGTATGGGGACAGATGGGGGTGAGCAGTATGCAGTTGAGCCCCGGCGCCACCAGGGGCCCTCCCGCCGACAGGGAATAGGCGGTCGACCCGGTGGGCGTAGCCACCACCAGCCCGTCCCCCGCCACCCGGTCCACCATGGCCCCCCCGGCGCTCACCTCCAGGGCCAAGATGCCCACGGAATTCTCCGAGCGGTTGAAGGCCACCTCGTTCAGCGCCAGTGCGCTGCCGCCATCGCTGGTGCTGGCCCGCAGCAGCATCCGCCGGTCCAGCCACCCCTCGCCGGCCAGCGCCCGGCCCACGTCCCGGGCCAGGTTCTCCGGCTGCACCTCGCTTAAATACCCTACCCGGCCCAGATTCACCCCCAGCAGGGGCAGGTTCAGGTCCAGCGCCGCGTCCACCGCCGCCAGCAGGGTGCCGTCGCCCCCCAGCACGCACAGAAATTCGCACCCGGCGAAATCCCCCTGGCTGCTGGCGGTCTCCCCCAGGGCCTGAGCCAGCATGGGCCCCATCACCGGCTTTACGCCCTGGCGGCGCAACACGCCCACCAACTGATAGGCGGTCTCCAGGCTATTCTCCTTTGAATCGTTATACCATATCCCTACCCTGCGCTGCGCCATGGCTCCGCTCCTTCGGTGTGTCTTAGTATATCACAAATGAATATTCATGCCAAGCATCCACAAGAAATATTCATCTTCAATGCTTTGCCGCGCCCCCGGGACATGCCGCGAAGGCCCCGCCGCCCAGCCCCAGTCCGGTTCCGGTCTTCATCCGATCCCGGTCTGATTCTTATCCGGTTCCCGCCTGGTTGCGGCTCAAGGCCGTGCCAGGGGCTTTCGGCTATTCCCCGGGCCGGTCCTGCGGCTGGCCGGGGTTTTGGGGATGGGCCCGCCAGGCCGCCTCCACCGCCCGCCGGAAGTCCGTCCCGGTCATGGCGGGACCGGCGGTATCCCCAGGCTTCAGGTCCATCAAGAACTCGATATTGCCCTGGGCCCCGGTGATGGGGGAGAAGTCCACTCCCTGGCACACCCAGCCCAGCTTTTCCACCTCCCCGGCCACATAGGCCAGGGTATCCAGGTGGACCTGCCTGTCCCGCACCACGCCTCCCGGGCTCACCTGCTCCTTGGGCGCCTCGAACTGGGGCTTGACCAGGGCCACAAACCGCCGGTTCTCCCCCGCCAGGACGGCAAAGGCCCGGGGCAGCACCGCCCGCAGGGAGATGAAGGACACGTCGGTGACCCCCAGGGAGGGGGCGGGACTGAATAAATCCGGCGTTAGGGAGCGGGCGTTGGTCTTTTCCATCACCGCCACCCGGGGGTCCTGGCGCAGCCGCCAATCCAGCAGGCCAAAGCCCACGTCCACCGCGTATACCTTGCTGGCCCCGGCCTCCAGAAGCACTTGGGTAAAGCCGCCGGTGGAGGCCCCCACGTCCAGGCACACCCGCCCGCCCACTTCCACGCCGAAGGCCTTCAGCGCCTTTTCCAGCTTCAGCGCCCCCCGGCTCACGTAGCGCATACCCGGCTGGCGCACCGTCAGGGCCAGGCCCTGTTTTACCTTGTCCGAGGGCTTGCTCACCTTGCCCGCGCCCAGGTAAACCTTGCCCTCCAGCACCATCAGCCGGGCCTCCTCCAGGCTGCCCGCCAAGCCCCGATCCACCAGCGCCTGATCAATCCTGGGTATCGCCATGGCGGACCTCCCACAGTCGCTCCAAGATCTTGCAGCACACCTGATCCCGGGTGAGGCCGCAGTCCTCCATCTGTTCCCCCACGCTGCCCTGCTCCACAAACCGGTCGGGCAAGCCCAGGGTCAGGACGCTGGCCTTCAGCCCCTTGTCCGCCAGATAGCCCAGCACCTGACTGCCGAACCCGCCCCGGGCCACCCCTTCCTCCAGGGTGACCAGCAGCGCGGCCCGGCCGGCGGCCCATTCCAGCCGCTGGGCGTCCATGGGCTTGACGAACCGGGCATCCACTACGCCGCAGGACAGTTCCTTGCCGTTGAGCTCAATGGACACCGTCAGGGCCAATTCCACCATGCGCCCCACCGCCAGGATCATCACGTCCCCGCCGTCGGCCAGCAGTTCCCACTCCCCCGGCTGCAGGGGGCCCCGCTCCTGCATACCCGGGCCCATGTCGCAGGCGTCCTTGGGATAGCGGATGGCCATGGGCCCATCCATGGTCAGGCTCAGGGCCATCAGCCTTCGCAGGTCCCGCTCGTCCCGGGGCGCGGCCACGGTCATGCCCGGCATCTGGCACAGGTAGGCCAGGTCGAAGGCCCCCTGATGGGTGGCCCCGTCGGAGCCCACCAGCCCGGCCCGATCCACCAGCAGGGTAACCGGCAGCCTTTGCAGGCACACGTCTTCCAGGATTTGGTCGTAGGCCCGCTGCAAAAAGGTGGAATAGATGGCCACATAGGGCCGCATCCCCGCCAGGGCCAGCCCTGCCGCCATGGTCACCCCGTGCTCCTCGGCGATGCCCACATCGAAAAACCGGTCCGGATAGGCCTGGCCAAACCCGGCCAGGCCGGTGCCGCCGGGCATGGCGGCGGTGACGGCGCACACCCTAGCGTCGGTCTCCGCCATGCGCTTGAGCTCACTGCACATGATCTGCCCATAGGCGGTGTGCCCCGCATCCTGAGCCTTGCCGGTATCCACGAAGAAGGGCGCCACCCCGTGGTACTGGTCCGGGGCCTGCTCCGCCGGGGCGTAGCCGTTGCCCTTGCGGGTGACCACGTGGATCAGCACCGGCCCGGCGCTGTCCCGGGCCCGGCGGAACACCTTCTCCATCCGGCCTACGTCGTGGCCGTCGATGGGACCCTGGTATTCAAACCCCAGCGCCTGGAAAAACTTGCCGTCCACGAACAGGGATTTCAGGGCGTCCCGCCCCTTCTCCAGCGCCCGCAGCACTCCCGGACCCACCTTGGGCACCCGGTCCAGGCCGCCCCGCACCGCCCGTTTCAGGCCCCGGTAGGGGCTGGACTGGCGCAGCTGCGTCAGATACCCCGACAGCGCCCCCACGTTGTGGGAGATGGACATCTCGTTGTCGTTGAGCACCACGATAATCCGGGTGCCCGACTGCCCCGCGTCGTTGAGGGCCTCGTAACACATGCCCCCGGTAAGGGCGCCGTCTCCCACCACCGCCACCACCTGGTGCCGGCCCCCCATGATGTCCCTGGCCCGGGCCATGCCCAGGGCGGTGGAGATGGCCGTGGAGGCGTGGCCGGTAACGCAGGCGTCGCATTCGCTCTCGTCCGGGCGCAAAAAGCCGCCCAGCCCGCCCCGCTGCCTCAGGGTGGAGAACCTTTCCCACCGGCCGGTGAGCAGCTTGTGGGCATAGCTCTGGTGCCCCACGTCGAACACCAGCTTGTCCTGGGGCAATTCAAAGGCCCGGTGCAGCGCCAACGTCAGCTCCACCGCGCCCAGATTGCTGGCCAAATGCCCGCCGTTGCGGGCCACGGTCTCGATGATGACCTGGCGCATTTCCTGGGCCAGTTCCGATAGCTCCTCCCGGCCCAGTCCGCACAGGTCCGCCCTGGTATGGATCTTTTCCAGCATGTTTGCCTCACATAATGAGCACCGCCAGCAGCCCTCCCAGCAGGGCGCCCATCAGCACCTCGAAGGGGGTATGCCCCAGCAGCTCCTTCAAACGTTCGTAGGTAAAGCCCTGCCCGCTGGCGATCATGTCCTGCACCAGCTGGTTCAGCAGCGCCGCCTGGCGGCCCGCCGCCCGGCGCACGCCCGCCGCGTCGGTCATCACCACGCAGGCCACCACAAAGGCGATGGCGAACTCCACCGAATAAAAGCCCTTTTGGATCCCCACCGCCGCCGCCACGCCGCACACCACCGAGGAATGGGAGCTGGGCATCCCCCCCAGCCCGAAAAAGCGGCCAAAATCCCACCTGCGCTCCAGCAGATAGGTGAACACAACCTTCAGCGCCTGGGCGGAGAACCAGCCCGCCACCGCCACCATCAGCACCCGGTTGGAAAACAATTCCTGAAAAAAGCTCATAGCCTCCCTCCACAGCCCCGCGCCATCTCAGGACTTACGCCCCTTCATGGACAGCACCAGTTCGCGGAAAAACGCCCCCCGCTGGCCGAAGCCCTCCAGGGCCGCCAGGGCCAGCTCCATCTGGTCCCGCACCATTTTCCGCGCACCCTCCAGGCCGTATACCGCCACCGCCGTCAGCTTGCCCTCCTGGGCATCCTTGCCCACGCTCTTGCCCAGCTCCGCCTGGCTGCCCTCCACGTCCAGCAGGTCGTCGGCGGTCTGGAACATGCGGCCAAAGGCCTCGCCATAGCGGCCCAGCGCCTCCCGCTCCGCCTCCCCCGCACCGGCCAGCCACCCCGCCGCCCGCAGGGGATGGATGAACATGCGGCAGGTCTTGCCCAGCTGAATCTCCATCAGTTCCTTCTCGCCGCCCCGGTTCTCCTGCTGGCAGGACAGGTCCAGGCACTGGCCCCCCATCATGCCCTGGGGCCCCGCGCCCCGCAGGATCTCCTCCATGGCCCGCACCCGGTTTTCCAGCTGGCCGGGATGGGCCAGGGCGTCCCGGGCCAGGATTTCCCCCGCCCAGTTCAGCAGGCCGTCCCCCGCCAGAATGGCCTGGCCCTCCCCGTACACCACGTGGTTGGTGGGCCGGCCCCGGCGCAGCACGTCGTCGTCCATGCCGGGCAAATCGTCGTGAATCAGGGAGGAGGTGTGGATCATCTCCACCGCGCAGGCCGGGTCCATGGCGTCCCCGCTGTCGCCTCCCAGCATGTCCACCGCCGCCAGCAGCATCACCGGCCGCAGGCGCTTGCCCCCGGCCATCAGGCTGTAGGCCATGGCCTCCTGCAGCAGGGGCGGCACCCCCTCCATGCCCTCCACCTTGGCCTTGAGGGCTTTCTCCACCCGGGCCGCGTATTCCTTCAGCGCGTTCATGGCATTTCCTCCTTCAAGGGCGCTTCGCCCTGGCCGGTCAGCGCCATCACCCGGCCCTCCCCAGCCTTCAGTTGGGCGCGCAGCTCGCCCAGCAGCGCCACGCCCTTTTCATAGGCGGAAAAGGACTGGTCCAGGGTCATCTCTCCCTTTTCCAGGGCGCTCACCAGCGCCTCCAGCTCCTCCATGCCCTGCTCAAAGCTCAGCTTTTTTCTGGCCGCCATGGGCCCTCTCCTCCTCTACCGAAAGCACCCGGGCCAGGGCGTTGCCGCCCTTCATGCGGATGCCGATCTGCTGGTCCGGGCGCAGCTCCCCCGCCTGGGTGAGCGCCCGCCCGTCCGCCGTAATCAGGGCGTAGCCCCGCTCCAGTACCCCGCCGGGGTTCAGCGCCTCCAAGGTGCGGGCCAGCTGGTCCAGCCGCCCCGATTCCCGGGCGATCCGCTGGGCCATGGCCTTTTCCAGCCGCCCCTGCCATTGGGCCAGCTGGTCCCGCCGGGGGGACAGCAGCGCCTGAACCGGGCTGCCCAGCCGCAGCGCCAGCTTGTCCAGCGCCGCCCCCCGCAGGGCCAGCCCGCCCAACTGGGCCCGGTTCAGCCGGGCCTGAAGCTGGTCCAGTCCACGAAGCAGTTCCGCCCGCACCGGCACCACCAGCTCCGCCGCCATGGAGGGGGTAGCCGCCCGCACGTCCGCCACGAAATCGGCTATGGTGAAGTCGGTCTCGTGGCCCACGCAGGACACCACCGGTATCCGGGAGGCGGCGATGGCCCGGGCCACCTTTTCCTCGTTGAAGGGCCACAAATCCTCCATGGACCCGCCGCCCCGGCCCACCAGGATCACGTCGCACCCGCCGTGGCGGTTCAGCGCCTCCAGGGCGGCTACGATCTCCCCCGCCGCCGCCGCGCCCTGGACCTGGGCGGGGCACAGCAGGATGTCCACCCCCGGGTCCCGCCGCCGGGCCACCCGCACCATGTCCCGAAGGGCGGCTCCGGTGGGCGAGGTAACGATGCCCACCCGGCGGGGCAGCAGGGGCAGCGGCCGCTTCCGGGCCGGATCGAAGAGCCCCTCCCGGCTCAATTTCTCCTTCAGCGCCTCAAAGCGCAAAAACAGCTCGCCCGCGCCCTCCCGGCGCATCCCCTGGCAGTACAGCTGGAAAGCGCCGCTGGCCACGTACAGGGAAGCCGAGCCGCTCACCACCACCATCTGCCCATCCCGGGGCTCAAAGTCCAGGGCCATGGCGTTCTGCCGGAACATGACGCACTGCACCCGGGCCTTTTCGTCCTTGATGGCAAAGTACAGGTGCCCGCTGGTGTGGCGCTTAAAGCCGCTCAGTTCCCCCCGAACCCGCACCGCCCGCAGCAGCGGGTCCCCGGCCAGATGCCGGCGCACGTACTCCCCCAGCTGCTCCACCGACAGCACCCAATCTTCGTTCATGGCCCTCTCGCCCCGCCCCTGAGGGGCTCTCCTTCTCCTCTGCGCATCGCCGCCCCGGCGCTGCCCGCACACCGCACCGCAAGCCCCTCGCCTGCCGGCCAACCGCCTTTCATTCATCGCCCGCGGACTGTCCCATTTCCCGGTCAACCGCTCTTGATCCATCGCCTGCGGACTGCCTGACCTTTCGGCCAACCGCTTTCCCCGGCGCTTTCGCTTCCTGGGGGGCCGGGCCAGCCTACGAAAGGGCCTCTCCGCCCCGGCGCAGCAGGTCCTCTCCCATCAGCGCCACCCCTACCGCGTTGTCTCCCGACAGGGCGGGCCGTGCCCAGTACAGGTCCATGGACGCGCCCAGCCTGTCCAGCCGCTGGGCCAATTCGCCCCGCAGCCGGGCCGAGGCCGCCACCCCGCCGGCGATGAGTATCCGCTTAAGGCCGGTCTGCTCCCCTGCCCGCTGGATGAGCTTGGCCAGGGTGCGGGCCAGGAAGGAATAGGTCTGGGCCGCCACCTGCTCCGGGGGCACGCCCTGGCGGATCATCCCCAGCAGCTGGTTTTCCGCCCCGGACAGGCTCACCTGAAGCCCCTTTACCGCCGTGGGCACTGCGGGGCGCTCCGGCGGCGGGCCCGCCAGCGCCTCCAGCATGGGCCCGGCGGGAAACTCCAGCCCCAGGGCCACCCCTACCCGGTCCACCAACTGCCCGGCGTGCAGGTCGCTGGTTCCTCCCAGCAACAGCACTTGGCCCAGGTCCCCGGCGCAGCGCAGCACCTCGGTGGTGCCCCCGGACAGGTGCATGGCCAGAAAGGGCTGTCCCGGCGCCAATCCGCTGTCCACCAGGGCGGCCCGCAGGTGCCCCTGCTGGTGGCTGGTGCGCATCAGCGGCACGCCCAGCGCGGCCGCCACCGATTGGGCGGCCATCTCCCCGGCGGAAAACACCGGCATGTAGGAGCCCTCCACCGGCCTGGGCCGGGCGCTGACGCAGACGCCCCGCAATTCCACCGGCCCCGCTTCCTCAAAGGCGGCCTGGCACAGCGCCCCCAGGTGGGCCACATGCTGAAAAAGCGCCTCGCTCTGCCGCAGCCCCCGTCCACCCAGGGGAACCTGCAGCAGCCGGCGCTGGTCAGCGCAAATCGCACCATCGCTGACAATGGCCAACGAGGTGCGGTAGCAGCTGGTATCGATGCCCAAAACGGCCATCACGCTTTTTCCGTGCGGGAAATGCCCCCCAACACGCCGTTGATGAAGCTGCCCGCCTTTTCGGTGGAATAGATGCGGCTGAGCTCCACCGCTTCGTTAATGACGATCCCCGCCGGCACCCGGCCCAGGGACAGCTCGTAAGCCCCCAGGCGCAGGATGGCCAGGTCCACCCGGGTCAGCCTGTCCAGCTTCCAGCCTGCGGCGTAGCGCTCGATTTGCGCGTCCAGCTGAGGGGCGTTCTGCTTCACGCCCTCCACCATCTGCTGGGTATAGTCGTACTCCGCCTCGCCGGGCTCGATCTCCAGAATGCCCCGCAGGGTGTCCTCCCCGCCGTCGCCGCCCATCTCCCACTCGTAGATCAGCTTCATGGCGGCGGCCCGCGCCTGTATCCTGTTCATCGGTACTTCCTCGCTTTACCAGATATCCTTACCCTGAGGCGCAGCCTGGTCCGCCTGGCCTCGCTCATCCTGCTCTTCCGGCTCCGACTGGATCTGGACTTCGTATTCCGGTTCTTCCTGGGCCTGGTGCTCCGCCTCGGCCTGGGCCTGATCTTCCGGTTCCTCCGAAGCCTGATATTCTATGTCCTGCTCAGCCTGGTACCGCGTCTCCTCCGCCGCTTGATCTTCCGGTTCCTCCGAAGCCTGATATTCTATGTCCTGCCCAGCCGGGTCCTGCGTCTCCTCCGCCGCTTGAGCCTCCGCCTCCGGCGCATCCGAGGGGGCTGCTTCGCCATCTTCCTCTCCTGGAATCTCTACCACCGGCTGAACCTCCTCCGCCTTGGGCGCTTCCACCGCCTTGGGAGGCTCAGCCTGAATGGCGGTCATCTGAGGCGGCTGGCTTTCCACGATGCGGCTCACCAGCACGGCGACGTCCCGCACGGCAATGCCGGAAAACTCTTCGATGAAGTTCTTGATGGAGCGCTGCATCAGCATGGTCACGTTAGGGATATGCACGTCGCTGCGCAAGGTCATATCGATGTTCACCGAGATGGAATCCTCGTGGTTGACGATGCTGGTCTTGATCTCCTCCACCCCGTCGGCCTGGCCAATGGCCTGCTTCACCAGGGTATCCATGGCCTGCACCGAGATGCGCACCGCGCCGTTTTCGGTGTTCTGCACCGACACGCTACCCTTTTCCACCGAGGGCTCCCGGCGCAGGGCCAGACGGATCATCTGCACCGACCACACCAGCAGCACCGCAGCGATCACCGCCAGCGCCACCATGGGCCACACGCCTTCGCCTAGGGAAATCCTATAGCCCATCAAGGTGAGCTCCAGTCCCGTACACATGCCCACGGCGATCAGCAGCGTAACCACAATGCCCAGGCATCCGTACAGCGCCAGCAGCACCCTGTCGCTCCATTTCATCTTTACCTTCATGGATATTCCTCCCCCTTTCAGGGCTCTTCCGCCTGCTGTTCCTTCGCCTGCTCATCCTGACCGGAAATGGCCTGCGCCGGCTCGGCTCCTTCTTCCGGTTCATCCTCGGGCTCCGGCTCCGACTCCCTTTCCAGTTCCTTTTCCCGTTCCTGCTGCTCCTCTTCCCGCTTCTGCAACAGGATGCGCTGCTGCATCTCGATCTCTGCCGTGGCCCGCATCTCCCGCTCAAAGCTCACGCCCTGCACGTGTACGTCCACATTGGCCACGGTGAGCCCGCTCATGGTCTCAATGGCCTTTTTCACATTTTCCTGGATGTTGGCGGCTACCTCGGGCACGGGAATACCGTAATCGATGATGATGGATACCTGTACGTTGACCTGGCCGTCCTGCACCTCCACCTTGACTCCCCGAGTCAGGTTGCGGGTGGACTGGCCTCGCCGGCCCAGGATGTCCAGCATCCCGCCGCCGCCGCTCACCATGCTGGCTACGCCCTCCACCTCGGTAGCCGCCAATCCGGCGATGGTGGCCACTACGTCGGTAGCAAAGGAAACCGAACCATTTTGGTTGGTATCCAGTTGCACATTGGTGGGAAGATTTTCACTCATGGGCAAAAGCACCTCCTTGCGGTGTACTTCATTATAACAGAAAACGCCGGATTGCGCAATAACCCTCTATAGCCGCCTTTGTGTCGCTCATGGGAGGATTTTGCAAAACCACCCGTTTTCGCCTCCTCTATCCAGGCCGGCGCCGCCGGACAGAGCGGGCGTACCCGCGCCCAGAGGGGTGGCCTCAAACGCCATCCACCCCACGGCTCGATCTCGGCCGGCGTACCGCCAGGGTGTTTTCCCTGGCAAAGCCAGGG
>DSLFC04102__coassemble_909_pt1 | contig 23408 bp, 22 predicted proteins | sample DSLFC04102__metabat2_low_PE_004 | metagenome-assembled genome bin DSLFC04102
GGGGTTCCTTGCCTCGCCTTTTTTGCGGGGGTGTTTTGCAACGCGCCCTGAGCTGGTACCCGGCGAAGGCTTCGAACCGGCGGCGGAAGGCATGGCGAAGCAGTCGGAGGGATAAGCGCTATGGCCGGGGGAAAGAAAAGGGGAGAGGATTACAGGGGCATGTTGGTCTGGATGTACTCCACCAGCAGGTCCTGCAGGCCGTACATGTCGGTGACGCACCCGATGGTATCCTCATCGCCCAGGTTCATGTGGGCCAACTGCTCCCAGTTGGAGGGCAGCCACTGGGGCAGACCTTCGCCGTTGGGATCGCCGGTGCGCATGAAGTTGCTCCAGTAGGAGGTGCAGATGTCCGCCAGGGTGTAGTCCCAGTCCTCCCAATCCCGCTGCTGGGGAATATCCCGGAGGGAGCCGAAGACGTACCACAGTTCGCTGGAATGCCAGGCCCAGTAGTAATCCTCATTGCGGCCCGGGGTGAAATGGGAGAAGAGGTATACGTACACGTCGCCGCCCTGGAAATCCTGAGTGAACTTGCGGCCGAAGAGCTCCACATACTGGATGTTGCGGCTGGTGTTGGTGACGAAGCCGTAGGAGGTGAGCCGCCGCGCCGTGGCCACCGCGTCCTCGTCGGTGACGGGCACCAGGTTTTCAAAGTCGTACTTCTCGTACAGCTCGTCGCCCAGCAGCTGGCGGAAATAGGCGTAGAAGGAACCGGCATCGGCGATGTCGCCCACGCCATCCTGGGAGGACTCGCCCAGGTTGGCGCCCACCAGGATGTTGACGCCCTGGAACAGCCCGTCCTCATAGGCGCCTTTCAGGTTGTCGTAGCACACGTATTTGCCGTCGTAGCACATGGCCTGGGGCGCGGAGCCGTAGCTGTCCTCAGCGCCCATGAATACGGAGGCGTCCATGGCGCGCAGCTCCTCCAGGGTCTCCTCGCCGGTCAGACCGCAGGCCTGAAGCCACTGGATGGACCGCTCCTCCATCTCCTCCTGGGAGACGAATGCCATGTCGTACTTAAGCCCGGTTTCCCAGATCACGTTGTCCACCATAGCGGCGCTGGTCTCATTGGCGAACAGCGCGGCGGTTTTGCTGGTGCCGCCCGACTGGTCGCCCACGGTAATGTTGTCCGGATTGCCGCCGAAGGCCGCGATGTTTTCCTTGACCCATTCCAGGGCCTTGATCTCATCCATCAGGCCGTAGTTGCCGCTGGCGCCGTAGCCGCTGGCCTCGCTCAGCTGGGGCAGCGCCATGTAGCCGAATACGCCCAGACGGGTTCCCACTTCCACCACGACCACGCCCTTCGCCGCCAGGGCCTCGGGGTCGCATTCCACCTCGAAGGAGAAGCCGTGATTCAGCCCGCCGCCGTGGAACCAAATGTACACGGGCAGGGCCTCGTCGCCGGTCACAGCGGGCGTGGCAATGTTGAGGTAAAGGCAATCCTCGCTGAATTCGGGCAGCGGGTCATAGTAAAAATCCGATTTCCAGGGCTCGGCAGCCATGTCGTTGGGCCACTGCATGGCGCCGTCCGCATAGGTGTCAAATACCCGCACGCCTTCCCAGGGCTCCGGGTCCTGGGGCTCCGCCCAGCGCAATTCGCCCACGGGCGGCGCCGCGTAGGGCACTCCCTTAAACAGGGTGACCCCTTCGTAGGTCGCGCCCGGCACGCCTTGGGCTTGGCCATAGGCCGTCTGCACTACGCCTAACGCCGCCTCTTGGGCTACGCCGGGGAGGCACATCGTCAGGAACATCAAAACCGCCAGAACACCTGAACACCATTTTCGCATAGGATTCCTTCCTTTATTCTTTACGGTACTTCTCAACTAAAGCACCTATACGAATAGATTATATCAGTGGATTATGTGGAATATGTGTATTATTTTATCAAAATTGTGCGCAAAACTGTTGATATAATATGATTTGCCCGGGGCCGAGGCCGGACCTGGAGGGCGAAGAGGTTGCCAAAGCCCGGGCCGGTACGGTATAATGGTGCTGCGCCCCGAGGCCATAGGCGGGGGCGGCGGACATGGAACGGCACTGGGGGCCCGGCGGGCGGACAATCCCAGGCGGGGCCCCAAAAAAAGGAACCGGCCATGGCCAGGCGGAAGAACGAGGAAGGAGAAGGAAACATGGACAAATCGAGGGGAGCAAGGGCGGCGCGGCGGGAAGCCCGCGGCGGGGCGCGCTCTGGCCCGGGATGGGGGCTGATGCGGCGCCCCTGGGCGCTGGCGGCGCTGGCGTGCCTACTCTTGGCGCTGACGCTGGCGCCAGGGGCCTGGGGCGCAGTCCAGGGCAATCCGGAGCAGAGCGCCCAATCCCAGAGCGGGGAACAGCCTGCGCCCGACTACAGCTTGCTGGAAAACTGGGCCTGCTGGCCGGAGGGAGAGACGGGGGAAGCGGACGTGTTCTTCGTGTGCCCGACGGTATATCTGGGCGAGGAAGGGCGCAGCAATATGGACATGGACGACCAGGCCACCAAGGAGAACTTCCTGGGAGCCATCAACATGGAAAAGGGGATCTACCAGGAAGCGGGCCGCTTCTATGCGCCCTATTACCGCCAGGTGGGGCTGACGGTCTACACCATGGCGGAGGAGGAGCGGGAGCCCTATCTGGCCCTGGCCTATGAGGACGTGGCGGCGGCCTTTGATTATTACCTGGAGCAGTGTAACCAGGGCCGGCCCATCATCCTGGCAGGCTTTTCCCAGGGAGCGGACATGTGCCTGCGGCTGCTCAAGGACCGGTTCGCCGCCCCCCAGACCCAATCGCTGCTGGTGGCCTGCTACGCCATCGGCTGGCGGATTACCCAGCAGGAAATGGAGGCATACCCCCACCTGCGCTTCGCTGCCGGAGCGGAGGATACGGGCGTGATCATCGCCTTTAACAGCGAGGCGGAGAACGTGACCCAGTCGGTAATGATCCCGGCGGGGGTGAAAACCCTGGCCATCAACCCCCTGAACTGGAGGACGGACGAAGTGCCGGCGGGCAAGGAAGCCAACGCGGGGGCCTGCTTTACCGACTACAGCGGCCAGGTGGTCAAGGAGATTCCCCAGCTCACCGGGGCCTATATCGACCCGGTCCGAGGGGCGCTGAAGGTCCCGGACGTGTCGCCGGAAGAATACCCGCCCGTGATCCAGGGCTTTGACCAGGGGGTCTATCACGTGTACGACTATCAGTTCTTCTACCGGAACCTGCAGGAAAACGTAGCGCTGCGGCTGGCGGCGTACCTGGTAGCCCAGGAGACGGCCCAGGCGGCGGCCTGAGAAGGGCCAAGGGGAACGCCCCCGCCGGAACGGCGGCAGGGCAAAAGCCCGGGGCGGGCGAATCCGCTCCCCGGCCCAGGAGCCTGAAGGAGGGGACGGGGGACCAAGGGAAAGACCCCCTGCCGCCCGCCCCGGGCCGCGCCCGGCCCCCGGCCCAGGGGCCTGAAGGAGAGGGGACAGGGGACGAAGGGAAAGGCCCCTTGCCCGAACGCCGTCCCGACCCGCCGGTTGGCGGAGGCGGAAAATCCCAAATAAATCGCTTCCCGGATGGACGCCGGGAGGCGATTTTTGCGTTGAGGGGATGGGGTGGCCGGGGGAGGCGAGGCTTTTCCCACCCTCGCCGGGGCCGGGTTATCCGGGCAAGGCGTCCAGGGTCTGCTGGGCGGCGTCTCCCCAGACGCCCCGAATGGATACCGCCGCGCCCTGATTTACCGTGACCAGCACCACGCACTGGGCGCCGCCCAGGGGGTCCCGCTTCTGGAAGTAGAGGGTGTGGGGCTCGGATTCGCCCAATACGCCCTCCACGTGGGTATACCCGTTGGAGGACAGCGCGGAGAAGACGTCCCATTCCCACATGCCGGCCTGAGCGCCGCCTACGCTGACATGGGCCGGAGCGCCCCGGAGGGTGATGGCCTGGATGACCCAACCGTATTCGTCGTCCAGGACAAAGTGGAAGCTCTCCCCCTCGTACTGCGCCACGGCGTATCCCACGCCTTCGGCGAACCCGGAAACCAGCTCCTGGGGCTGGCCGAAGAGCTCCGCGATGTAGTCCGGGGAATAGCCGAACCCGGCAAAGTCCAGCCAATCGGCGTCCGGGGCCGATGGGCCTTGCGGGGACAGCCCCGCCAGCTCCACATCCGCCGCCGCGCCCCACACGCCCCGGGCCTCGGCGATGCGCTCATCCTCCAGGGTGAGGGCCACCAGGCAGGTTTCCCCTGATGAATCCGCCTTCGTATAGTAGAGCACGCCCTCTCCGGAGGTGTCCCACAGGGGAGAGTATCCGCCAGCGAGCAGGGCGCTGTGGGCGTCGGACCAGGCCATGCCCACGGCCGCGCCCCCAATAGTGACGCGGGCGCTGGGCCCCGCCAGGGCGACGGCCTCGATCACCCAGCCCCGATCTGCATCCAGGTAAAAGTGAAAGCGCTCGCTTTCATACTGGGCCACGGCGTAGGCTACGCCTTCGGCATAGCCGGTTTCCAGGTCCAGCGCCGGGCCGTACAGGCCGGCGATGGCATCCGGGGAAAAGGGATGGCCCGCCAGCACCAGCCAATCCGATGCCGACGCCCAAGCGGGCGTCCCGATCAACCATAGCGCCAGAAACAAAGCCAACGCGGTCTGCGCGATTTTTTTCATCATCCATACCGCCTCCTCTCGCCGTCCACGCCCCGCCCTCTAGGCGGGGCTTCCACCCAACATAACCTGGGGCACAAGCCAATCCTACGCCCGCCCCCTCTATTATACCACTTCCAGCCCCGTCCGGAGGTATGCAAGGCCAATTGTCATGGACAATTCTGGCAATTTCCCTGAGGTGAAAGGATCGGCTATATTCTCAAGCGCGAAGCTGCCCTTTCGCTCAAGGTGCAGGAGAAAAGGATCATGTGAAGGGAAAGGTAGAAATTGTGCATAATTTAATTGTGCAAACATCGTAATATTCTATACAATGTGATGAGGGATATTGACAGCAAAGCGGATTTCGATATAATATTGGATATCAAACATCATACGTTTGATGAAAAACGTCGGAGGAATGGATCATGAAAAAAATCGCCATGGTTTATACGGGGGCAGGGGTGGTTTCTACCCTGTCCGGCATGGCCAGGGAAATGTATCCGGACAGTGAAATCATGAACCTGCTGGACGACACCTTGATCGGGGACTGCGTGAAGGCGGGGGAGATGACGAAAGACGTGCGGCGCAGGCTCATGAATATTTTTCAGTACGCCTACGAAGCGGGGGCGAACTGTATTTTGCTCACCTGTTCTTCGGTGGGTGAGGCGGCTTACACGGGAAGCCAGCTGCTCCCCGTGCCCATTCTACGCATCGACGATCCCATGGCCCGGGAAGCGGTAGAGAGAGCGCACAGGATCGGAGTGATTGCCACGCTGTCCACCACGTTGAACCCCACTTGCGATTTGGTGCAGCGGTGGGCCCAAAAGCTGAACCGGGAGGTTGATATCGTCAGGGGGCTGGCCGAGGGGGCCTACGAAGCGGTGATTTCCGGAGACGGGGAGCGGCACGACGCCATCATCGCCCAGACGGCGGCCCAGCTCAGCGGCCGGTGCGATATCTTTTTGTTGGCTCAGGCTTCCATGGCCCGCATGGAGCAAAAGCTCAGCCAGATCACGGGAAAGCCGGTCTATTCCAGCCCCCGAAGCGGCATCCGCCAATTGGGCGCGTATCTGTCGTAGGCGGGAAGAAAGCGGGAGCTAGTCAAGCCGGAAGAGGCGGAGGAGAGCGGGCTTGGGTTAGCGCGCTCAGGCGGGGACCGGGTTAAGCCGGAAAGCGGTATTGGGCAATTGCGCCCCTATCCATAGACGGGAAAGGAGACTGAAGATGGCGAGAAAACTGGAACTAACCAAGCTGCTGGGGGACGAGAAGAAACGGTTTATCATTTTGACGGACATGGAGAACGAGCCGGACGATTCCCAGACCATGGTCAGGCTGCTGCTCTACTCCAATGAGATCGACATTGAAGGCCTGATCGCGGTGACCTCCTGCTGGCTGAAGGACGACGTGTTTCCCGAATCCATCGTCAGCCGCATTCAGGCATACGGCGTGGTGCGGCCCAATTTGATGAAGCACGCCTCCGGCTGGCCCACCCCCGAATACCTGCTTTCGGTCACCGGCGGCGGGCAGAAGGGATTCGGCATGGAGGCCGTGGGGGCGGGCAAGAGCACGCAGGGCAGCGAGATCATCATCCGCGCCCTGCTGAAAGACGACCCGCGTCCGGTATACTTTTCCATCAACGCAGGCGCCAACACCCTGGCACAGGCGCTGTACGACATGCGCGAAAGGCTGGACGGCGACACGCTGGACAAGTGCCTGAGCAAGATACGGGTGCTGGACGATTCCGGCCAGGACAACGCGGGGGCGTGGATCAACCAGGAATTCCCCCAAGTGTTTTACGTGCGCAATTCTCCCCAGGTATACAGCCTGAACGGTCCAGACCTGAACATGGGGCCCCAGCCCTGGAAGCCCCTCAATCAATACGAGTGGGCGGAAGAGCATGTGCGCAGGCGCCACGGCATTTTGGGGGAGCTGTTTCCCCAGCGCATCATCCGTTTCAAGGGCGTAGGCGTGCCCAGCGGCGTCATTCAGCTGATGTACTGGTTCATGGACGGCGGGGGCACCACCGGGGTGCTTCACGTGCTGAACAACGGCCTGAACGCCCCGGAGCAGATCACCTGGGGCGGCTGGGGCGGACGTTTTGAGGGGAAGGCCCGCAAGATCTACGCGGGGGAAAGCCCCGCCGCCGCCCAGGACGAGGAATTTGCCAAGAAGAGCGCGGGCGCAGTCAATACCTCCATCGATGAAAGTGCTTATGAGTGGAGCACCATGTATCCCTGCGCTCCGGATACCTGGTACGACGAAGATGAAGGGGTACTGTACGAGAACAATATTTTCGCCCCCCTGTGGCGGTTCCGCAAGGATATCTTGTTGGACTTCCAGGCCCGAATGGACTGGTGCGTGGCCAATTACCACGAGGCCAACCACCATCCCGTCGCCCGGCTGAACGGAGACGACGGGGAGCGGGCCATCATGGCGGGACAGGTCCGGGCGGGGGAAAAGGTGACCTTGGACGCCGGGGATTCCACCGACCCGGACGGCGACGGCTTGGCCTTCCGCTGGTGGATCTATAAGGAAGCGGGCACCTGCCGGGAAACCGCGGTTCTGGAGGGAGAGAAAAGCAGCCAGGTGACTTTGACCGTCCCGGAGAGCGCCCCGGCGGGCTCCACCATTCACCTGGTGCTGGAGGTATACGACGACAATCCCATCGCGTCCCTAAAATCCTACCGCCGGGTCGTGCTCACCGTAGATTAAGAAGGCAAAAAGGGGAAGGGTCCCCTTGGGATAAAACAAAAGGAGGAAGAACCCATGAAGAAACTGCGCCTCGTTCTGACCCTGTGCCTGTTGGCCGCGCTGCTGTGCCCGGCGGCGTCTGCCGAAACCGTGCTCAAGTACGCCCACATGAATACCGAGGACAACACATCGGGCATGTACGCTCAGTGGTTCGCCGACCGGGTAGAGGAGCTGTCCGGCGGGTCCATCCGGGTGGAGGTCTATCCCAATTCCCAGCTGGGTTCCATCCAGGAGATGGCGGAAATGGTGGCGGCAGGGACCATTCAGCTGCACCACAATACCTGGGGCGGGTTGTCCGTGATCATGGAAAAGCTGGAGCTGCTGGACACCCCCTACCTGTTCGCCTCCACCGAGGACGCCATCCGTTTTAACGACATCAACAACTCCCCCATTTTGCAGGAGTACAACCAGGAGCTCATCGAGACGGCGGGGGTGCGCGTTCTCAACTCCATCTACGGCGGCGCTCGGGAACTGACCTGCAACAAGCCCGTATATTCTCCCGCAGACCTGAGCGGCGTGAAGATTCGGGCCATTCCCTCGCCGGTGTACATCACCGCCGTGGAGGGCATGGGCGCTATCGCCGTAGCGGTGGACTGGACGGATACGCCTACCGCTCTGGTAACCGGCGTGGCCGACGGCCAGGAGAATCCCCCGGTGACCATCTACACCGCCAACCTGCAGGAGAGCCAGAAGTACATGATGGACACCAAGCACATCATCGCCGTGGGCCCCACGGTGATGAACGAGCAGGCATATCAGGCCCTCACCGAGGAGGAGCAGGGCTGGATTGACCAGGCGGCCTATGAAACCTGGGAAAAGTTTACCCAGTACAGCATCGACAGCGAGAACGACTACATCCAGAAGCTGATCGACGCCGGCGTCACCTTTATCACCGAGGAGGACGGGCTCAAGGTGGACGAGTTTAAGGCCAGCGTGGACGCCCTGGTGGCGGTGAACTACGCCAAGTACGCCGACGAGTATGCCCGTATCTCCGAATGGCTGGGGTATTAAATCCTGGAAAGCCGAGGCATCCAGCCCCGTAAGGAATGAACTTTGGGCTTGAAACAGTCTATACGGCGTTGAGGCGGGCGGCCTTCTCAGGAGGGCCGCCCCCTCAGAAAGAGAGGGAGCGAAATGTCCAGAATCGATCGATGTTTTGCGAAGGTATTCTCCGTATTTCGCGCCTGCCAGATCGTATGCATACTGGTGATGAGCATTTTGGTGTTCGCTCAGGTGGCGCTGCGGGAGTTGTTTGGCATCGGCGTGCAATGGGTGTACGAGTTTTCCTGCTTTATGCAGGTCACCATGGTATGGCTGGGCGTGCCCATATTGCTCTACAAGGACAGCAATATTCAGATTACCGCGCTGTACAACGTCTGTCCCCGCCCCGTCAAGCGGGCGCTGGACCTGCTGCGCTATGGGATCTACCTGTGCTGCGCCGGGTTTATGGCCTACGGCTATGTGCTGTACGTGGAAAACCTGGGCATTATGAAGAGCTCGGTGCTGCGTATGCCCAACTATGTGTTCTTCGGTTCTATGGCCTTTGGCATTAGCATGACCGTGTTGGTGATGCTGATGAAGGCCCGAAAGCTGCTGAAGATGGAAAAAACGCCGGAAACGGCCCCGGGGGAGGTGTAAGAATGGGCGGAATGACGGTGCTGATTTTGTTCTTTGCCCTGATCTTTTTGGGCGTGCCCGTGGCCTACACCATGGTGTTTTCCGCGGGGCTGTACTTCATCACCAACGATATGTCCCTGATGGTGCTCATTCAAAAGATGGGTGGCTCTCTCAACTCCATTACCATGCTGGCGGTGCCCACCTTTATCTTCGCCGGCTGTCTGATGAACAACGGAGGATTGAGCGACGCCCTGTTTAAATCGGTGCTTACCACCCGTATCGGCAAGATCAAGGGCGGCTTGGCCCACATCAACGTGGTGTGCAGCCTGATCTTCGCGGGTATGTCCGGCGCGGCGCTGGCCGATCTGGGCGGCCTGGGCCAGGTGGAGATGAAGGCCATGCGGGAAAACGGCTATGACGACGACGACAGCATCGCCGTTACCTTGGCGTCCTCTGCCATCGGCCCCATCTTTCCTCCCTCCATTCCCATGCTGATGTATGCCCTGGTGGCTTCGGTATCCGGGGTCAAGATATTGCTGGCGGGCATCGTGCCGGGCATCCTGCTGATGCTCATGTTGATGGCCTTTGTGGCCTATTTGGCGAAAAAGAAGAACTTTCCCTACGGCAATATTCACATCAGCCGCAAGGAGAAAGTCAAGTTGCAGCTTCACGGCGTTCCGGCGCTGCTGGCCCCGGTGATTTTGCTGGCGGGACTGCTCAGCGGCACCTATAGCCCTACGGAACTGGCCTGCGTGGCGGTGGTCTATTCGGTGCTGGTGGGCTGCTTCTTCTATAAGGGGCTCAGCCTGAAAAAGCTGATCGCCTCCGCCAGCGAAACCAGCGAGACCATGTCCAATACCCTGTTTATCCTGTGCGGCGCTTCGGCGTTTGCCTTTGTGCTCACCATGGAGCAGGTGCCGCAGACCATGCAGGCGCTGATCACTTCGGTGACCACGAACAAGGTGCTGCTGATCCTGATGGTCAATTTCATCCTGCTCATCGTGGGCATGGTGATGGATACGGGCATTTCCATCATCATCTTCACCCCCATCTTCCTGCCGATTATGAAGGCGGTGGGCATGGACCCCTTGCAGCTGGGCGTCATGATATGCCTGAACCTGGTGATCGGCCTGTATACGCCGCCCTTCGGCACCTGCCTGTTCATGGCCAGCACCATGACCCAAAAGCCCTTTGAGCGCATTGTAAAAGCCATCACGCCTTACTATATCCCCCTGCTGGCGGTACTTTTGCTGGTGGCTTTCATCCCGCCCCTGACCACCTGGCTGCCCAACCTGTTCTTCTGAGGGCCCAAAGGCCCAACGAGGGGAGGGGGGAGGGCAAAATCCAGGAAAGAGAGGAGTGAAGGACATGTTGGACATGGGGGGAGTGCGCATTTCGGCGGTGGACCTGGTCATCGCCCAGGTGAAGGACATGCTGATCGGCGGACAGCTCAAGGCGGGAGATATGCTGCCTACGGAAAACAGCCTGGCCCAGATGTGCCGGGTCAGCCGGGGCTCCGTTCGGGAAGCGATGAAGATACTAAACGCCTACGGCATCATCGACATTCGCAGGGGAGAGGGCACCTTTGTGTGCGAAAAGCCCTCCAAATTTATGTTCAATCCCCTGCTGTTCCAAATATTGGTGAAGGATTATGACATGGCTTCCCTGGTGGAGATCCGGCAGATTATCGAGACGGGGGTCATGCAGCTGGTGATCCACTACGCCACCGATCAGGAGATTCAGGAGCTGGAGCGGGTGAACCAGGAATTCACCCGGGAGATGGAAGCCTACCCCAATAGCTCCCTGGAGCGGATGCGGGAACTGGACATACGCTTTCACAGGATGACGGGGGAATACAGCCACAATTCCCTGCTGCGCGAAATCTATAGCTTTATCATCGACCTGTTCGAGCCCAGCATCGACCCCACCCGCCCCGGAGTGGCGGACAACCATCGGGGCATGGTGGCGGCGCTGAAGCGGCGGGACGAGCAAGGGGCGCTGGAATATTTGAAAAAACATACCCGGACCTGGAGCGTACACCCGAACCATGAGGAACGGGAAATAACAGGGCTTTGGGCGGGGAAGGAGAAAGCTTTATGACCATCCAGGAACTTGAGCGCATGGCCAACCGCCTGCGGCTGGACGTGGTGGAGGCGGTGCATGACGCGGGAGACGGGCATCCGGGCCCCTGCATGTCCATCGCGGAGGCCGTGGCCGTGCTGTATTTTGACGAACTGCGCCTGCGGCCGGAGGAGCCCCGCTGGCAAGACCGGGACCGGTTTATCCTGTCCAAGGGGCACGCTTGCCCCATCGTGTACGCGGCCCTGGCCCGAAGGGGATACTTTTCCCTGGAACATTTGAAGGGGCTGCGCTCCTTGGAAGGAATGCTGCAAGGGCACCCCGACATGCACAAGACCCCTGGAATCGATTACGTATCCGGCTCCCTGGGCAACGGGGTGGCCATCGGCGCAGGCATGGCCAAGGGCCTGGCCATGGAGGGCTCCAAAGCCCGGGTCTACGTCATTGTGGGCGACGGCGAGATGGAGGAAGGCATCATATGGGAAGCCGCCATGGCTGCGGCCCATCACAAACTGGGCAACCTGACGGTGCTGGGCGACTTAAACGGCTGCCAGTCCGGCGGCCACGTGGACCGGCTGAGCTCCCTTAACCCAGTACAGGATAAGTGGCGCGCCTTTCACTGGCAGGTCATTGAGGTAGACGGCCACAACGTAGGGGAACTGAAGGCCGCCCTGGACCAGGCGCGTTCCATCCCGGACCGGCCCACCTTTATCGCCATGCGCACCGTAAAGGGCAAGAACATCAGCTACATGGAAAACAACAATGCCTGGCATAAGCGCACCCCCACCCAGGAGGAAGTGCTGACCGCCCGCAGGGAATTGGAGGCGCTGCTATGAACACGCTGAGCACCCGGGAGATGGCCATGAAGGCCATCCTGGAGACCGCCCGCAAGGATGAAAGGCTGGTCATCGTGTCTCCCGACGCCATGCTGGCCGCCCGGGCGGTGCCCTTTCAGAAAGAGTTTCCCAACCGCCTCATCGAGGTGGGCATTGCGGAGCAGTGCGCCGTGGATATGGCGGCAGGGCTGGCGTCGGTGGGCATGAAACCCATCGTCATTACCTACGCGGGATTTTTGACCATGCGGGCCTGCGAGATGATGCGCACCTTTGTGGCCTATCCCCAAGCCAACGTAAAGTTTATCGGCCTCAACGGCGGCATGTTGGGCGGCGAGCGGGAGGGCGTCACCCATCAGTTCTACGAGGACCTGGGCATCCTGCGCTCCATGCCCGGCATAACCATCCTGACCCCGGCGGACGGAAACCAGGCCTATCAGGCAACCCTGGATATGCTGGGGCGGGAGGGCCCCGCCTATCTGCGCCTGGCCAGCGGCAGGGAGCCCCAGGTCTTTGAGGCCCCGGCGCCATTGTCCCCAGGCGGCGTAGAGCGGCTGACGGACTACGGGAGCGACGTGGCCATATTTGCCTCCGGGTACGTGATGGACCGGGCGCTGGAGGCGGCCAAGGCGCTGAAGGACAGGGCCGTGGGCGCCAGCGTGATCAACGTGACCACCTTAAAGCCCTTGGACGAGGCGGCGGTGGCGGCGGAATTGGCCCGGACGGGCTGCGCCGTGACCGTGGAGGACCACAACATCTATGGCGCCCTGGGCAGCGCGATATGCGAGGTGGCCTGCGCCTGGCATCCCTGCAAGGTGGTCCGGTTGGGCCTGGGGGACCTGTATCCCAGAAGCGGCCCCGCCGCCGCCCTGCTGGACGCCTACGGACTGGCCGTGGGGGATATCGTCAAGGCGGCTTATGAGGCCATGGAGGGCAAGCGCCGGGAAGGACCGGGCGGCAGGGGACAATAGCCATGAAGGTAATAAAGAGCGTATGCACCAACCTATTTTTCCCCCAATCCCGAAGCGACGCCCAAGCCTTTGCCGGTATGATCGGCTTTCTCAAGGAATATGGTGTCCAGAGCGTGGAGTGCTATTGCGACGGCCACCAGCGGGCGGGGGAACTCATCGGGCGGGGGGGCATGAGCGGCGTGTATATCGGCGTGATCCCCCTGAAAGAGCAGAAAAAAGACCTGTGCGCCCTGGAGGAAGAGGCGCGAAGCGCGGCGGTGATGCAGGCCAAGCGGGACATGGACAGGGCGGACCAAGGGGGCTTCGATTGGTTTATGGTGAATTCCGGGCGGAGGACGCCCGGACGGGAGGCCCAAGGCATGGCGGCGCTGCTTCGCTCCATAGAGGAGCTATTCGAGCACCGGTACAAAAAGGGGATGACGCTGGGCATCGAGATGGAGCCCTGCGACAGCGCCCTGGAGGCCATGCACCTGGTAGGCGGGCCGGAGCGGGCCCTGGAGGCCTGCCGGGCCCTGGAGCAGCGGGGGTTGCCCCTCAGCCTGGTGATGGACAGCGCCCATACCAGCGAGGAAGGACGGGATTTTTTCCAGGCGTTGACGTTAACCCGGCCCTATTGCCGGCATATTCACTTTGCCAACTGCCGCTTGGACGATCCCCAGGACCCCTTGTACGGGGACAAGCATTTGGGCTACGAGGACCCGGAGGGAATCTGGAACTTCGAGGCCATCGAGGACATGATGAAAAGGCTGGAAGCGCTTTATGGGGATCAACCCCTGCGGGTGGGGCTGGAATGCCTGTGCCGCCAGGAGAACCCCTTCGCCTGGTTTCAAAGCACATGGGAACGGCTGCCCAAGTCCCTGACGGGGGCGGAAAGGAAAACCGATGGAGGAGAAAATGGATAGGGAGATCGTGGTACTGGACGGCTATACGGAAAACCCGGGGGACCTGAGCTGGGCTGGTTTTGAAGCGCTGGGACGGGTGCGGGTATATGACAGGACGCCCTTCGATCAGGCGGCGGCGCGCATCGGCGGCGCCCAGATCGTGCTCACCAACAAGACTCCCATCACCGCCCAAACCTTGCAGGCCTGCCCGCAAGTGGAGTATATCGGGGTGCTGGCTACCGGTTACAACGTGGTGGACACGGAGGCGGCCAAGGCCCGGGGCGTGACGGTGACCAACGTGCCCGCGTACGGTACCCAGGCGGTGGGGCAGTTCGCCATCGCCATGCTGCTGGAAATTTGCCACCATATCGGCCATCACGACCAGGCGGTGAAGGCGGGGCGTTGGGCCCAAAGTGGGGATTTCTGCTTCTGGGATTACCCCCTCATGGAACTGGCTGGAAAGACCATGGGCATCGTGGGCCTGGGCAGGATCGGCCAGGTCACCGCCAGGATCGCCGCAGCGCTGGGCATGGAAGTGATCGCCTACGACAAGACCCATTGCCCCCAGGGGGAAGCGCTGGCCCGGTATGTGTCCCTGGAGGAACTGTACCGGCGCTCCCACGTGATCTGCCTGCATTGTCCCCTGTTCGAGGACAACCGGGGAATGATCAACCGGAGTAGCATCGCCCAAATGCGGGACGGGGTCATCATCATCAACAATAGCCGGGGCCCCCTTATCGTAGAGGAGGACCTGGCCCAGGCCCTGCACAGCGGCAAGGTGTATGCCGCGGGACTGGACGTAACGTGTACGGAGCCTATAGAGCCGGACAATCCCCTGCTCAAAGCGCCCAATTGCCTGATTACCCCCCATATCAGCTGGGCTTCCAGGGAGAGCCGGGCGCGGCTCATGGATACGGCCGTGGAAAACCTGAGGGCCTTCCTGGCAGGCGATCCGGTGAATCAGGTCGCGGGATAAGCGCAAGGGGAAGAAAAGAAAACCGCCGGCCCGGGTCCGGCGAATCGAAAAGCGGAACGCCGCCCCTGACCGGGGGAGGCGTTCCGCTTTAGCGCCTTGTTAATTTCTCGCATTTTCCTGGCGCCATGAAAGGAATTCGCCGGGCGCGTAGGGAAATAATTACTATATATCAAGAAGAGGGGAACAGAGGGGCTATGGTATTTGAAAGCGACGGGGTCCGGGTATCCGCCGTGGATATCGTGGTCAATACGGTCAAGCGCATGTTGATGGAGGGAGAACTGAAGGTAGGGGACCGGCTGCCCAACGAAATGGACCTGGTCAAGCTGTGCAGCGTCAGCCGGGGCTCGGTGCGGGAAGCCATGAAGATCCTCAATGCCTACGGCATCATCGAAATCAAGCGCGGCGAGGGTACCTTTGTCTGCTCCAAATGCTCCCGGTTCATGTTTAATCCCTTGCTCTTCCAGATCCTCATCAAGGGCTACGAGATGACTGCCCTCATCGAAATGCGTTCCATCATCGAGCGGGGCATATTGGAACTGGTGATCCAACACGCCAGCGGCCAGGAGATCGAGGAACTCAGCCAAGCCAACGATCAATTTATGGCGGAGCTGGCCGCCCATCCCCAGGGCTCTACCCAGCTGGCCAGAGAATTGGACATGCGCTTCCACCGGATGACCGGCAAATATTGCCATAACCCCATCATGAAGGAGATATACGATTTCCTGCTGGACTTTATCGCCCCCAGTATCGATCCGGGCAACCCGGGGGTCTTGCAGGCCCATGAAGGGCTGGGCCAGGCGCTGCGCCAGCGCAATGTGGAATTGGCTACGCAATGCTTAAAGGCCCACCAGCGCAGTTGGACCGACGAGGCCAAGCGATGGTCCGGCGCGGCCAAGGAAAACGAGCCGAGGCGCGGAGACGCTGCGTACAGATGGAAGGAGAGCTTGGAGCGGCGGGAACTGAAAGAAAGCCAAGGGTGAGGCCAAGGTGTCCCAGAACCAGATAAGGGCAAACCAACGCCCCCGTTTTTCTGCGGATGAAAAACGGGGGCGTTGGTTTACGGGCGCCCGGGTAGAGGCGCAGCGGTTCAGGGAAAGCCTGCCGTCCATCCGGGCGGTTTTCTCCATATCCCCATGAAGCCGCAGCCCCTGCCTTAAAGGCGGAAACCGCAAAGGATGCGCATGAGGGCTGCGTCCCGAGAATTCCAAAAGGAAAGGGAACCGCCCCTCCCGCGAAAAGGCTTTGCCGGGCTTCCCAAAGGAGAGGCGAGGGCCGTCCCCTGAATGGACAACGACGCCACTCCGTCCCCGGGAGGAGGCGCCGGCGGAGCGGGTCCGGCCTATGGGGCGGCTTAGCGCCGCAGGGCGGCGATCAGGTCCAGGGCGCTGCGCCAGTTCTTTTCAAAAGTGGAGCGGAAGAGCACCACGGGACCGAAATCCTCGTATTCCTGGGGCTGGATGGCGTGGATGAAATAGGCTTTGCGGTAATCCTCCAGCTTTTCTATCAGTTCGTCCTCCACGCTGAAGGGGGTGGGCTGGAGGAAGCGGCACACCACCGGGGCGTCCTGGGATAGCAGTTTATCCGCCGTGCCCTTCCAGTTGATGGTGACGGCGGCATTGGCCCCTACCATTTCGGTAAAGTGATGCAGGCCGCGAGCGCCTCCGCCGATAAACCCGCAGGGATAGCGCCGCTGGGCCACGATGGCGTGGACCTTCTTGGCGATGCTGATGCCCGCCTGCCATAGGACGCTGGGGTCGATGTCCACCTGCTGGCGCCGGGCCGTGTTTTGCAGATATTCGTCGTATATGCCGGTAATCAGGCTGAAATACATGGGCGCCGGATGCCGTAGGCCGCGGGTGCTCTCCACATAGGTTTCGCAGGCGTCGATGACCTGGCGCACCGCCATGCACTCGGTGGCGTTGATGGGGACGCCTTCCGCCGCCAGAATGGATATGGCCTTTAGCCCCTCCTGGGTGGCCGGGATCTTGGCCATGATGTTGGGCCCGGCCTGGCGGTTGAACCGGGCAAAATGTACGATGCTGTCCGCATCTTCCCGGAAGGGATCGCCCTGAATGCTCACGTACCCCAACCGGCCCTGACTTTGCTGGTATAGGGGAAGAAATTCTTCGGCTACCCGCCGGACCAATTCCCGCTGCAATACGGCCAGCGCTTGGGCGTCGTCCCCTTCCTCCGCCAAGATGCGCTGAAGCAGTTCCCTGGCGTAGCCGCTGTCGTCGGAGCCGTCCAGAATTTTCCAGGCGTAACTGGGATTCTGGGTACACCCTACCGCCCCAGCCTCCAATGCCCAACGGGCTTCTTGCACGGTTACGTTGTTGATCCAGAACCGGGTGGGGGTCAGCCTGCTGACCTCCTTAAAGTATTCGCCCTTCAATGTCAGCACCTCTTTTTCTATACGGTGGTTAAAACATCGCCGCAGAACCGCTGCGGCTGCGGCCGTTCCTTCGCGGGACAATGGTCAAACGATAGACATCAAACATCTAATGATATGATTATACCAAGGCCGGCGGTCCCTGTCAAGGGGCGCAAAGCCGTGAAGCGGATGATGAGGTGAAGGCAAATCGCGGGCCCGAGAGGGGAAAGGGAAAAGGGTCCAGGCGGCCGGAAAAGCGGCCCGGTAGGGAAGAGGCCGGGAGGGACAAAGGGCGCCGCTCCGGGCGATGCCCTGGAGCGGCGCGGGTTTCCCGAATTTTAAGGCGGGAATTATTCCTCTACGGCCAGCAGGGAGGGGACGAAGGGGGTCTGGGTGATGGTATCGGTCAGGGTCAAGCGGCTGTAGCTGAAGCTGTTCTTCAGGGTGTCGGTGTTGTTCATCATGTAGAGCATCAATTCGTCGAACATCAGGTTGCACTGCTCCAGGGTTTCCTCCTGAAGGGCGACGGTCCAATCGGTGATGTACTGCGCGGCGGCCTGGGGGTCCTCCCCGTAGAGCCGGGCCATTTCGGCGTATACTTCGGGATAGCTCTCGATGAGGGACAGCTCCTTCTCATGCCAGAACTGCCGCACGCCGGTGCCGTAATACTCCCGGTCCTGCTCCGCCAGGCTGCACAGCCGCTGGAAGCACACCGAAGCCATATCCGGATCGTAGATGATTTCCTCGTGGTCTGGGTTGTAGGCGTAGGCGGCGGCGGTATCGGTAATCAGCCCGGACACGGGCAGGTATACCGAGTGCTCCGCGTTGGCCATGCACTGCCAGCTGACGCAGGCGATTTCCGCAGGCACGCCGTCAAACACCTGGATGACGTGGCTCATGGCCTGGGTCTCGGTGCCGATGACCCGCTGGTCCACCCGCCCGGTCTCGTCCGGCGCCCACTGGGTGCCCTCGAAGCGGTTGCGGAACAGCTCGAAGATGTCCTCCAGGCCCACCTTCTCGTCGGGGGCGTAGAACAGGGGATAGTTGGTGTAGGTGTCGTACTCGCCGGCGGTAGAGGGGGCCAGCAGCACGTGGCCCATCCAGGTGCGGCGGTTGCCGTAGTTGGCCAGGCGGCCGGTGCCGGAATAGGTGTTGAACAGATTCATGGCGCCGTCCTCATCGTACGGCCGCCGGTCAGGGTGCGGCCGGGGGTGTTTTCCACCCGGTCTACCACGATTTCCAGGCTGGGCGTCAGGCAGGGATGGGTGTCCACGGTGCGGGCGATGATGGTGGAACCATCCTGGCTCACCTGTTTGCCCACATACAGGCCGGTGCAGGCCAGCGCACTGGTGCTGGAAAGCAGGAGAAGGGCAGCGAGCAGCATGACGAGGAGTTTTTTCATCGTTTCATATCTCCGTTCCTTCTTGAAAACAGGCCGGCGCTCCGCGCTGCGCCTGTTTATGGAGAGCATTATAGCCACTCCAGCGTCACATTGTAAAGAATATTTTACCGTATCTATAAATTTTAACCTTTAAGGCCAAGTTATGCGGAATATTTTGAATAAAATGCATAAAATTCAAAAAGGACATGGCGGATTTAATGCAGGATTAGGGAAAGAAAGGCAATTCAAGAGAAAACGCCCGGTTTTTTCCGGGCGGGGGAAGGAAAACAAACCCAGGGGGGCGCTGCTCGGCGCTTTGTGCCGGCGTTGAAAGATTCTAGACGGCAGCTTGGCCAGGGCGCGGACCATGGCGGTGCTTTCACCGGGCGGGGAAAATCAGGGGCGGGAGGGACGCTCTTTGGGGCGGCGCTGGAAGGCCCGCAATTGTTGGTTCAGCTGGGCGGTGTCCGCCCGCATGGCCACATTATCCCCAAACCACATGGCCGCCAGGCCGAATTCCAGGAAGAACACCAACAGGGCCGCGCCCCAGCCGGGGATACCCCGGAACCATCCGGCGATCAGGGCTCCGGAGCAAAAGATCAGGTTGCCCGCCGCGGCCCACGCCGCCGTGCGGGGGAGGGACGCATCCTTACCGGCGGGCAGAATGAGGGTTTCCAGCACGGCGAACAGGAGGCAAGCGCCCCATATGGTCAGGATATCCAGGGACTGCACCGAGAGCACGCCCTGGGTCCAGTTCCAAATCATCTTGCACACCAACAGCGACAGGGTATAGATGCCCATGTGCAGCTTCATGCCCAGGGCCCATCGGTACACCTTCAGATAGGTATTCATCGGTTCAACCTCCCGCTTGAATGCGTTCCCGCAGAAGGGGCGCGTATCTTCTGGAGATCAGCACCTTTTCGCCGGTGGTGAGCAGCGCCTCGATGCGTCCGCCCCGGCAGGCGCGCAGGGAACGGACTGCGTTTAGGTTGATCACCGCAGACTTGGCGCACCGGAACAGCCCCGGGTCTTCCCACCGGCTGCCCAATTCTCCCAGGGTCAGAGCTGTCTGGTAGATGGCGGCGGCGGTATAGGCGAACACCTTGCCCTCCACCATTTCGGCCCACACCACCTCCCCGGGGGAGAGGGTGACGCAGGCGCGTTCCTCGTCCCAGACCCACAGCTTTTGCCCGTCCGCCCGCAGCAGGGCCAGCACCCGCATGAGCTGGGCGCTGTCCTTCGGCCCCTGGACGATGACCCGCACACTGCCGGGCCGGTGCTCTACCGGGATCTCCATGGCGGCGCCTCCCTTCACGGTTATCATAGCAAATCGCGGGGTCGCGGCGCAACGCCTTTCCCCCCAAGCGGCGCCTGGAAGGGGGCAAGATGCACGCCGGGCCTACTGCCGGCGCATCTGCCGCAAAAACAGCAGCACAGCTGCTGCGGCGGCGGCCAGGGCGTAGCCGGCTACCCAGGCCAAATGGGCGGGGACAAGGGCCCAGCGCCCCTCCAGCAGGGCCCGCTCCAGCTCCACCGCGTGGACGAAGGGCAGGGCATAGGCTGCCCGCTGAAAGGTGCCGCCCACCAAGTCCAGGTCGAACCAAGCGCCTGACAGCCAGGCCGACAGGTTGGTGAACAGTGCGCCGCACACCCCGCCCACCTGCTTTACGTTGAGGACGCTGCCACAGAGCAGGCCCAGGGCCACGTACAGCAGGGAGATGGGCAGGATGAAGGCTGCCGCCCACAGCATACCCGCCGTAAAGGGAAGCCCCAAGGCCAGGGCCGCCAGATAGCAGACCAGGCTTTGCCCCACCGCCATGGGCAGGATGGGCAGGGCGTAGCCCAGGATAAAATCCATGCCGGTCAGGGGCGTGGTATACAGCCGCTGGAGCAGGGCACTTTCCCGGTCCTTGGCGATCAGGGTGGCCGAAAACAGGGTCATGAAGGAAAGGCCGAACACGGCGATGCCGGGGGTCAGCCGGGACAGCTCAAACGGCGCCGCCGGGGCATTGGCCGCAATGGCGCTGAACAGCAGCAGAAGCGCCAGGGGAAAGCCCAGGCTGAAGGCCAGGGTCAGGGGGTCCCGGAGGATTTCCTTGGCGTTGCGGAGGCCGAAAGCCGCCATCTTCATCTTCTCGCCCCCTTTACCAGCGCCACGAAGGCCTCCTCAAAGTTGTCGGTACCGGCCTGCCTTTTCAGCGCCTCCGGGGAGCCCACCGCCGCCAGCCGGCCCTCCTGGAGGATGCCCACCCGGTCGGACAGGGCTTGGGCCTCTTCCATGTAGTGGGTGGTGAGGATCACGGTGACCCTGCCCTTTAGGGCGCGGATCACCGCCCACAGGTCGCTGCGGGCCAGCACGTCCAGGCCCAGGGTAGGCTCGTCCAGGAACAAGATTTGGGGATGGCTGACCAGGGCCATGGCGATGCTCAGCCTGCGCTGCCATCCCCCAGACAGCTTGCCCGCCCGCCGGTCCAGAACGCTTTCCAGCCCCAAGCGCTGGGCCAGCTCTGCCCGGCGCGCCACCCGGACCGCCTTGGGCAGAGCGTGGACCCCGCACATCAGGTCCAGGTTTTCCCGGGCGGTCAGGCCGGGGGCTACCGCCGTCTCCTGAGGGGATACCCCGATGATCCCCTTTACCCCCGCCCCGTCGGACATTACGCTATGACCCAGCAGAAAGGCGTCGCCGCCGCTGGGGGCGGTGAGGCAGCAGAGCATCTTGATGGTGGTGGTCTTGCCCGCGCCGTTGACCCCCAGCAGGGAGAACAGCTCTCCCTGGGCAATGGTCAGGCTCAGATGGTCTACTGCGGTGATGTCCTTGTACGCCTTGGTCAAGCCCTCTATCCGCACCGCATCCATGGACTATCCCTCCTCTTTTTCCGGGGCGGCGGCTCCAGGCGCCTTGCCCCGCTGCAGCCAGCGCATCCGCAGCCCCTCAAAGGCGTCGGTGAGCACCTGGCTGATAAACCCGGGTTCCAGGGCAAGATAATGGGTGGCCAGCATGGTGGCGATGCCGTGGACGTATATCCACATCTCCAGGTGGAACAAAAAAGCCTGGTCCTCGTCCACCCCCAGCTTGTCCTGAATCAGCCTCAGCAGGGGCCGGATTTCCTCCCGGTTCTCCTCGATCACCTCTGCGGAGCGGTCCCGCATGAACAGCAGCTTGAACAGCTCCTTTTCCTCCTGGGCGAAGCGGATATACCCCATGCCGCTGGCCTTGTAGGGGGGATATGCCCCGCTGCCCATCTCCCGGTCCAAATAGCCCTGGTACAATTTTTGGGCCGCCCGGATGACCTCCCGGCACACTTCCTCCATGCCCTCGAAGAGGGTGAAGATGGGCCGGGGAGAGCTGCCCAGGGCCGCCGCCAGCCCCCTGGCGGTGAGCCCCTCCATCCCCTCCCGGCGCACCAGGTCCAAAGCCCCTTGGATGACCTCCTCCCGGGAAAACTTCGCCCGCGGCGGCATCGGCATCCCTCCCTGCGCATTACTAAAACGGATGTTTTAAAACGATTGTTTTTATTATAATGGAGACGGGGCGCCATGTCAAGCCCCAAAAGCGCCGGACTGCGGAAGCGGGGATGGCAACCCGCCCGCCATAGGGCGAAAAGCCGCCGGGCCCCTTTCCCATGGGGGGAAAGGGGCCCGGCGAGGTGGGGGGAAGGGGGTCATTCCACCCGGTGTACCTTGATCAGGTTGGTGGTGCCGGAGCGGCCCAGGGGCACGCCGGCGGTGAGCACCACCAGGTCTCCGGCCTTGACCAGGCCCGCCTGTTTGGCCGCGTTCACGGCGTGGTCGATGAGCACGTCGGTTACGTGTTCCTCGCCCACCGCCAGGGGGGTGACGCCCCAGGACAGGGCCAGCTGGCGCATGGTGCTGGCGTCGGGGGTACAGCCGATGATGGGGATATCGGCCCGGAAGCGGCTGATCATCCGGGCGGTGGTGCCGTACTTGGTGACGGTGATGATGGCCGAAGCGCCCAGGTTATAGGCGGTGAGGCAGGTGGCCAGGGAGATGGCGTCGGTGACGTCGTGGGCCTGCTCCTGCTGGGAGCGCTCGAAAAAGCGCTTGCGGTAGTTGATGTCCCGCTCGGCCCGTTCGGCGATGGTGGCCATGATGCGCACCGCCTCCACCGGGTACTTGCCGTTGGCCGTCTCGCCGGAGAGCATAATGCAGCTGGTGCCGTCGTAGATGGCGTTGGCCACGTCGGTGGTTTCCGCCCGGGTAGGGCGGGGATGGGAGATCATGCTGTCCAGCATCTGGGTGGCGGTGACCACGGGGAGGCCCGCCGTATACCCAGCCCGGATCATGCGCTTTTGCATGATGGGAATCTCCTCCAGGGCGATCTCCACGCCCATGTCGCCCCGGGCCACCATCAGCGCGTCGGCCACCTGGATGATCTCGTCCAGATGTTCCACGCCCTCGGCGTTTTCAATCTTGGCCATGATGCGGATATGGCCGCCGCCGTTCTCCTTCAAAATGCGCCGGATTTCCAGCACGTCCTCCTTGGTGCGCACGAAGGAGGCGGCGATGACATCGAACCCGGTGCGGATGCCGAAGAGGATGTCCTCGTAGTCCGCCTGGCTCACGTAGGGCATGGAGAAGCGGGTGTCGGGCAGGTTGATGCCCTTGTGGTCGGACACGTGGCCGCCCCACTCCACCTGGCAGTGGATCTCCCGCCCCTTCACCGACTGCACCCGCAGCCCGATGAGCCCGTCGTCCAGCAGCACCCGGGCCCCCGGCTTTAAGTCCTTGTGCAGGTTTTTATAGGTGACGCTGGCGCGCCGGCTGGTGCCCTGGACCTCCTCGGTGGTCAGGGTAAATTCCTGGCCGTCCACCAGGTCCGCGCCGCCGTTTTCAAAGCAGCACAGCCTGATTTCCGGCCCCCGGGTATCCAGAATGGCGGGCATGGGCAGGTGCAGCTCGTTGCGCACCGCCACCAGGGTGCGGTACACCGCCAGATGGGAT
>DSLFC04102__coassemble_920_pt1 | contig 22948 bp, 17 predicted proteins | sample DSLFC04102__metabat2_low_PE_004 | metagenome-assembled genome bin DSLFC04102
GGGGCCGGGGCCGGGTTGGCGCCGGTTTTTTCGGGCCTGATGGGAAACTGCACAGGCGGAATGGGGGAGGAGGAAAGCCGAATCACGGGCAGCTCATGGCGTTCTCCGGATGGTCCCAAGGCGGGGCGACCCTTCGCCGGCGTTCTTTTTTCAGGGCGCGTCATCGCTGGTCGCTGACGGTGGCGCTGCTGTTGCTGGCTTCCAGGGCGGACAGGGGATCGTAGGGTGCGCCTGTGGCGGTGCCGGACAGCAGCGCGATATCCACCGCGTTGGCCGGAAGGCCCCAGGAATTGCCCGAAAAGACAAAGGTGGCCTGGTCCACCACGTAGCCCCGGGTGTTGTAGGCCACGTTGCCGGTGACCATCCCGGTGGAGCCCGGGTTTAAATAGGCCGGCTGGCGCAGGGTGTGAAACACGTTGCCGCGCACCAGCACGTTGGTGGCGCCGGTTTGGGTGACCAGGCCCCGGTTGACAACCCACGTGGAGGAATCTCCCGCCTGACTCGGTCCGTAGAACAGGCAGTTGACGATCTGGTTTCCGTCCCCGGCAACCTGCACGAATTCCACGGGATAGGGGGTGTCGCTGGTGAAGGTGAGCCCGTCCAGGACGTCGTCCCCGCCGCTGAGCAAAAAGGGCACCACCGGCGCCTGGAGCAGGATGACCGATCCCGCCGCGCCCTGAATGCGCAGGCCGGGCAGGCTCACCGCCATCTGCTGGGCGATGGGGTAGGTCCCCCGCAGCACATGGATGGTTCCGTCCGGACGGGCCGCCGCCAGAGCCTGTTCGATGGTGTCAAAGGGAGCGCTGGGCCTTCCGTCTCCCCCCGAAGCCGCCCCGGCCTGCACATATAGATTGTACGGATTGGCCTCCACGCTTCCCGTGGGCCCCGTTGGCCCCGTGGCTCCCGCCGCCCCGGTAGGTCCGGTGGGCCCGGCAGCCCCCGCCGCCCCGGTAGGTCCGGTAGGCCCGGTAGCCCCCGCCGCCCCGGCAGGGCCGGTGGGCCCGGCAGCCCCCGCCCCTCCGGCAGGGCCGGTGGGCCCGGTAGCCCCCGCCGCTCCGGCAGGGCCGGTGGGCCCGGTAGCCCCCGCCGCTCCGGCGGGGCCGGTGGGCCCGGCAGCCCCCGCCGCTCCGGCGAGGCCGGTGGGTCCGGCAGCCCCGCCCCTCCGGCAGGGCCCATGGGGCCGGTGGGACCCGTAGCTCCGGCGGGGCCGGCAGGGCCGGGAATCGGATAGATCCATCCGCATGGCGTCTGGCAGTTCACCCTCCACGAATAGCCGCTATGGCAATGCATGCAATCCGAAACCTCCCGTCTCCCACTTCCCCATATTTTATGAAATGGGAACCATACGGGTTCCGTCTCTCACCGGCCTGTCCAACCGCCCGCCGCCTGCTTGGGGCCGGAGGCGATGGACACACCCGCCGCCGGAGATAGGCGCAGCCCGAAGACAGGGCGATGGGGGAAATGCGGCATGTTTTTGAAACCTGGGAAAAAATCCGGCGCGGTGGTTGACGAGGGCGCATAAATGATATATAATCCTAATTGAGAATAATTCCTGTTAGCGAGGGATGGGCGTTGAAGCGGAACACCGTTCAACGGGATTTGGTTCTGGAGGCGGTCAAGGCGCTGCGGTCCCACGCCACGGCGGAGGAGGTATACCGGGCCGTGGCCCGGGAACATCCCCGGGTGGCCAGGGGGACGGTCTACCGCAACCTGAATCAGCTGGCGGCGGAGGGAGAGATCCAGAAGCTGGAAATGCCGGAGGGGCCGGACCGCTTCGATCACCGCACCCACAGGCATTATCACGCCAAATGCGCCCGCTGCGGGCGGGTGCTGGACGTGGAAATGGACTATCTGGCGGACCTGGCCGGCCTGGTCAAGGATGCCCATGGTTTCTCCATAGAGGGGCATAACCTGGTATTTACCGGGTTGTGTTCCGCCTGCCGGGAGGAGAGCGGGCCGAAGGCGGGGGAGGATCGCCCCTAAACTCAGGCGTATACGGGCGCGGGAACCCGTAAATATAGATTTGAGGAGGATGACGATGAGAAGCATTACTACCCTAGACCTGCAATACGCCCATCGCTTTTACGGCTTTAAGGGCGAAGCCCAGTACCTGCACGGGCATACCGGCGTACTGACCATCGAGGTAGAGGACAGCGTAAACCCGGGCGTGAACATGGTATTTCCCTGCAACGAAATCCAGAAGACGGCCTGGGAGGTGCTCAAGAACTTCGACCACGCCCTGATTCTCCGCCAGGACGATCCCCTTCTGCCTGCGATTTTGCAGGTCTACCAGGAGCAGGGCATTCGGGACGGCGCTCCCCAGAACCAGATGAAGGGACCCGCCTTCAAGACCGAGCTGGCCACGGCCTATCCCGAGTGCCGGCTGGTGGTGACCAAGGAAACCATGACGGTAGAGGGCATGATTAAGATCGTATACGATCTGCTCAAGGACAAGCTGAACATTGCCAAGCTCACCTTTACCAGCGGCGTGAACGCGGCGTCGGCGGAATTCCAAACCCATAACCAGATTGACCGGTGCCCGCTGTGCGGCATCGCCCTCAACGAAAAGGGCGTATGCCCCAAGTGCGGCTACAAGAAGCCATAAGCTCTATCCAGGCGGGGCGGGAGCGGAGCGCTCCCGCCCCGGTTCCGTTACGCCGAAAAGGCGAGAGGCCGGGCGGCCGTGGGGCGCTAGGGAACCGCTTTGCGGCCCGATTCCGGGGGGAATCGGGCCGCAGGTTTGGAGGGGGGATTGGCCCTGCATCAACAGCTCCATGACGTACATTTCCAGGGCCTCATGGTTGCGCAGGGCGATGCGCCTGGCCTGGAAGTCCCGGTGGAATTTCGCCGCCTTCTTTCCCGGCATGGTGGCGATCTGCATGGAATTTTGAATGCGACGGCACTGGTCCTCCGGATTTCGGGTGTCCATGGCCTTGATGTCCAGCCCCACCATTTCCCCGTTGGCGCCATAGTTGTGGCCACACAGCGCCTGGATCGGGTTAACGGCGCCGCGCAGGTTCTCCACCCCGAAGCGCTTGTCCTGACCGTACCGGCAACCGTTTTGGCCGTTGAGATGCGCCAAACCCGGCTTGCCGAATTTCGGGGCGAAGGCCATCCCGCCGGCCGCATCTAGGCCGGCCAGGATGGCATGGGCGGATGCCAACACCGGGGGGCCTGGTGGCGGGGAAACCGCCATGACGTGGCCGATGGCGCCGATGTGGCCGCGGTGGATGGGCTCGTTGGGCCTGGACCCCATGAGCACCGTGATCTGGGGGCCGTAGTCCGGCGTGGCGCCGATGAAGTCCATCGCCGGGCGGATCTGGGTGAATTTTTTGAACTCCTCCAGGGACACGGCGGGGCCCGCCCCCGGGCCAAAGGCCTCCGCGCCTTCGTTGACGTTCTATGGACCGGCGGTAAACTGAAACCTGGAGATAACGGCTCATCGCCCTATCGTCAGAACGGATATCCCGTTTCCCTTTGGCCCACCGCCCTTTGGCTCCCGCCCCGGAAAACCTGGGGAATGAACCTTGCCGGGGTGCGCTTTTCGGAAGGATTGACACAATCCTCCGACGGGACGGTCCAGCTCCAGTCCACTTCCTCGAATGTACAGGCCAGATTGCCCGGCAGCAGCTGGGGAATCTGGAGGCACAGGCGGAGGTGGACCGCCTCACGCAGCTCCTATACAGCGGCGCGACGCTCACCGCGCCAGCGACCGGCGCCGTCAGCGAAGTCCTGCTGGAAGCGGGCGCCGCAGCCGGGGCGGCGTTCGCCCTCGTTCTGACAGGCGCTGTTTTCCGCGCCGTCAATATGCAAAAAATGTGGGTAAACTGCGCGGCCTGCTTTATCGCCCCATCCGCCGGCGATGAATTGGCCTTGCTGGACGCCCTGTCCCCTGATGTTGAATGGGCGGCCCATACACAGGATACCGCATCCTTGTCCGTGTAAACGACGCCCTTCCCACCTGCAGTGCGCCGGCATAGGCGCTCTCCTTTCTGGGCGACTCCGGCCGCACCGCCTTCTTCCCCCTCGCCTCCGGGAGGCTGCCCCGCCAAGGGAAGAGCGGCGCGTGCGCCCTGGACGTGGATACTGCATGGGCGCTGTTTCGCACAACCGGCCCGGAAAGCAACCGTGTCCGCGTAAACGGCAATTTCCCGCTGGTGGTCGGCGTCCTGGATGCCGGAGCGTCCGCTCCTATTTCTCTGCCGAACTGTATGCGCCCCAGCGCTGCCAGGCCGTCGATCGGCCTGCGCATGTCCATGGGACCCCACGCCAATGCAGGAATGCTTTACGCGGCTGAAATCCAGCATGGCTGATCGCCTTTACGGGCGCCGTGAACATCCTCATATCTGTATTCGATGGGAACTCAGCATCCGCGCCATGTGCCCGAATCACGATGCGCCCCGAGGGAGGATCAGGGCAATGCAGATCCAACCGTTAGCTTTGCCGAGTCAACTCTGACCAGCGCTCCCTTTCAATACGCCGTTTTGAGTCCCTGTTTCCCCGATGATTCGCAGCCAATAATCGTAGCTACTCTCCCGGATGCCATGCCGCTGGCGCCATGTTCATATGCTTTGCCCTTTCCGCGGCCGCTCATGCATCGGGCGGCTCCATTCGTTTATTCGGTAATTCCCTTTGTTTGCGCTATCGCCGCGTGTTTGTCTCCATGGGTTCGCAAGCCGTTAGTTTTCAGGATTCTGGTTTTTCTCCATCCTACGCTTATATGACTCCGCTTTCATGGTCCCCGGAGATTTGAGGCTAATCGGTGCTCGGCTGCACGGGCAGTTCTTCTGTAAAAAACGGAATAAATCGATAATTTATGGGATTGCTATGGAGGAATGTGCTAAGGTATAATCGAAATAGAAAGGCAAAGCGACCATTTTATGTAGGGATAGTCAATCAAAAAAATAACGACGGCAAACGAGGGAGGATGAAGAGATGAAAAAGCTGGCTGCGATTCTGCTGGTGAGTGTGTTCATGCTGTGTGCGATGCCTGTCTGGGCAGACGAGGACATCGAGATCACCCTGATGCTTGGCGGCATGGAAGACTTCATGATGGAAGCCTATCAGAAGTGGTGGGTGGATCCCTTTGAGGCGGAATATCCCAACATCAAGATCAATCTGGAGAACGTGTCCGACATCGAGCAGGTCACCAAGACCCAGATGGCTGCCGGCGGCGGCCCTGACATGATGGAGATCATCGGGCCCAGCATGGCGGCGGAGTACAGCGAGCGCCTATACGATCTGGCGCCCTATGTAGAACAGTACGGTTGGAAGGACCTGATGTTTGACTGGGCACTGGGCTCTTGCGAAAAGAACGGAACCTACTACTGTGTGCCCACCACCAGCGAGGGTATTGTCCTGTGGTACAACGAGGAGATCTTTGAGGAACTAGGCCTGGAGGTTCCAACCAACGCGGAAGAGTGGGAGAATGTCTGCCAGACCTGTATCGACAATGGCTACATGGCGCTCTCCTACGGTACTTCTGGCTTCACCACCGGCAACGACTGGTTCCTGTCCGTCCTGTTCGCAAATTACTGCGGCAACGCCTACGTGAAGGATATCCTGGAAGGCAGGGCCAAGTTCACGGACGAATTGGCTGTCAATGCCGTGAAATACTACAATGATATCTGGCAAAAGGGTTATATCACCGACCGTCAGTCCTATGCCATCACCATGGACGATTCTCTGTCCCTGTTCCTGTCCGGCCGCAGCGCCATGTATTGCCATACCTCTTACATGATTTCCACCATCCACGAGAGTATGGAATACCGCTACAACATGACCGTGTATCCCAAGTTCAATGACGCACTGAGCACCAACAGCATTCCCTTGGCCACCTGCGGCGGCTATGCTGTCAACAGCAACTGCACCAAGGAAGAAGCGGATGCCTGCGCACTGTTTATCAACTGGATGTACACCCATCCGGAGAACATGGCCAAGTCTGTGGAAGCCGGCCTCTCGCCGCTATGCACCGAGCTTGACACCAAGTACTTCTCTGAAGATTGCGATCCGATGATCCTGAAGTTCATTGAGCTGTCCAACGAGTATGCCCAGATTCCCGGCGGCTCAGGTTACTGCATGTGGACCTTCTGGCCCAATGCCACCCATGACATCCAGGTCGACAACATTGAGAAGGTGTTCATGGGCGATATGTCGGTAGAGGAATACTGCGCCCTGGCCCAGGAGACCCTGGATAAGGACATCGCCGAAGGCAATGTGCCCGTGGTTCCCGCTACCTGATTAAACCGATTCCCGTCAAATCCCCACTTGAGGGTCGGATGAACCTTTATTCGCATGGGCACCTGCCAGGTACAAATGGGCTGGCGGGCGCCCATGATCCATCGTACGGATGAAAGGAAGAAGATAGCATGAACAGGGCGGGGACGTGTGCATTGCGGGCCTCTGGGCAAACCTTCGTTAGGAAGCATATTGGATTGATTCTGTTATTGCCTGCGCTGCTGATTCACATGAGCGTGGTAGCCATTCCGGCGCTGAGCACCGTCGTGATGTCCCTATACGATTGGAATGGCATTGGCGAGGCGAAATACATCGCCATGGCCAATTTTGTGGAGATATTTACGGCGGACGAGGTCTTCTGGCATGCCATGAAGAACAACGTGATCTGGATGTTGCTCTTTCTCACCATTCCGCTGATTATCGGCATGCTGGTGGCCGTGTGCGTGATTCGCGTTAAACGCTTGCAGATGTTTTATCGGACGGTCATCTTCATCCCGTATGTCATTGCTTCCATTACGGCGGGAAAGATTTGGGCGGCGCTTTTGAACCCCTACTTTGGCATTCCCTCCGTGCTGAAAAGCATTGGTATAGACGGGATTGCCTCAATTTCCTGGCTGGGCGACAAGAATGTGGTGTTGTATACGGTGGCTTTTGTTGACAACTGGCACTGGTGGGGCTTCGTTATGGTGCTGTTTGTGGCGGCGCTTCATCAGGTTGATCCCGATTTGTATGAATGCATCCGGATAGAGGGCGCGAACAAGTTACAGGAGTTCTGGCATGTCACGCTGCCGGGAATCCGTCCTACTCTGGCTTTCATTATCTCGCTTTCCCTCATGTGGAGCTTCCTGACCTTCGATTATGTGTGGGCCATGACCCAGGGCGGACCGGGACAGGTAACCGAAATTCTGTCTACCTGGATATACCGCAATGCCTTTAATTACTACCGATCTGGCTATGCCAATGCCCTGTGTGTTGTACAGAGCGGGATCATATTGGCCATTTTCGCTGTCAGTAGAATCTTTGTGAAGAAGGTGGAAGAATGACGACCAGGCAAAAAAAGGGATTGATTGGCAGCGCCATGCGACACGTGGCGCTCATGGTTATTGCCTTGTTTCAGCTTAGCCCGCTTCTGATCATGTTTTTCAACAGCTTTCGCACGGACAAAGCCATCAAGAAGATGCCCATCGCTTTGCCCGAGAGCTTTCATTTTGAAAACTACGTAACCACCTGGAACAGCGGAGAATATGGGCAGGCATTCAAGAGTTCGTTCCTCATCGCCTTTTTTGTGGTCATCATCGTTCTGGCGTGTGGCGGACTTGCGGCATATGCACTGGCAAAGCTGCCCATTAAGGGCCGCTCTTTCTTCCTGGGCTATTTTACCCTCGGCATGAGTATACCCGGGTTCCTGTTCATCGTGCCGAATTACTACGTGCACTCCATGCTGGGCATCATCAATACCCATATATCCATGATCGTCATATACAGCGCACTGTTCATGTCTTTCAATTTATTGCTGCTTAGGAGCTACCTGATCGGCGTACCCAAAGAATTGGAGGAGGCGGGAAAAATTGACGGCTGCAATGAAATCAATGTGCTCATCCACATCACCATGCCCATCGCCGCGCCCATTTTCCTGACGGTGGTGCTGCTGGTATTCGTGCAGTGCTGGAATGAATTTTTCTGGGCCAATGTATTCCTGCAGGGCGCCAACCGGACGGTTTCCACCAAGTTTTACGACTTCGTGGGCAAATTCTCCAGCGATCTGGCGAAGGTCTATACCGCCGGTTCCATTTCTATGGCGCCTATCGTCATTCTCTACGCCTTCCTGCAAAAGAATTTTATTGAGGGGCTCACTTCAGGTGCTGTCAAGGGATAAAATGCGAATCAATGAAAGGGAGGACGTCTATGCAGCTGTCTAAAAACGCGCAAGCGAAAAGGTCGAGTTTTTCCAAGAGCTGGATCAAATACGCCGAGTCGCTGGACATTGAGATCATTCAGGCTAGGGACGAAGGACGGGACCTTCCGCCGGATATTGAGCAGCGTGCAGCTGCCGTCATGGCGGTGGAGGATGAAGAGGAGAGGGAATATGCCGCGCAGAAGTTCTATCGGTTCGTCGCAGGTTTGCCCTATCGCAAGGATTATCCCTACGTGGAGCCCGACGAATACGAAGAGATTTTGGCGCAGCGCAATGGAGAAATCTTTGATCTGCCTGCCGTGGAGCCGCAGCAGCGTTTTGACAAGGTGTATGGCGCACTATTGGCCCGGTGCGCCGGATGCTTCTTGGGGCAGCCGGTGGAAGGATGGCACTCCCGGAAGATTATTGATTTTATGAAGGATACTGGGAATTTCCCGCTGAATCACTATTTCCGCAGCGATATTGCGCCCCAGCTGCGGGCAAAATACGGCGTTACCGAGGACGGCTACATTCATCAACGCCCCCAAGTCAATTGGGGGAACAACATTGACTGCGCACCGGAGGACGATGACACCGACTGGACTATCCTGACGCTAAAGTTGCTGGAGGAAATAGGTACCAGCTTTACGCCGGAAGACGCGGGTATCAATTGGCTGAACCATTTCCCGATGTTCCATGCTGCCGTGTCGGAGCGGTATGGGTACCGCAATCTGGCCAACGCCAAGCCCGCCCACCTGTGCGGACGGTACTGCAATCCCTACCGGGAGACCCTGGGCGCACGAATTCGTGCGGACGTCTTTGGCTATGCCGCACCGGGCAATCCAGAAAAAGCAGCCTCCATGGCCTACAGGGAAGCTACATTGACCAACGCCAAAAATGGCCTGTATGGCGCCATGTTTACGGCCGCCATGCTGGCTTGTGCCGCAGTGTGCAGCGACATGAAGACCATCATTGCCTGCGGCCTTGCCCAGATTCCTGCCCACAGCCGTCTGTACGAGGCGATTACCCAGGTAATCACGTGGTACGACCAGGGAAAGACCATTGAGGAGGCTCAGGCGCTGATTCACCAGCGGTTTGACGAGGACAATTACAGGGATTGGGTGCATGTGGTGTCCAATGACATGATCGTGGTGATGGCTTTGCTGTGGGGCGAATGTAATTTTGAGAAATCCATTGGCTATGCAGTCATGATGGGCCATGACACCGATTGCAACTGCGCCACCATCGGCTCCGTTATCGGAATGATCCTGGGCGCCAATGCTCTGCCCGCCAAGTGGCTGGCCGGCGTGAACAACCATTTATACACCTGCGTGGCCACATTCGACGACAAGGTAGCTGTGGACAGCCTGGCGCGCAGGGTGATGACCGTTCAGGAGATGTAAAGCGGACCACTGGATGAACTGCTTGATAGGGGGAGAATGGAATGAAATTTGAGAAATATGTGAAGGTAAATACCCGGGATCTGAGGCTGGCCATTCACGAGGCGATGCACCCCATGTGTGAATGGTATGATTGGAACCATGACGGGCTGCCCTACTTTGCTAACGTGGTGACCCAGGAGGGATTTGGCAATTTTCATCACACCAGCTGGAGCGCCGGACACTGTGCGCCCCGATGGATGGAATCTATGTATAGGGCGCTGAAGGTGGGCGAAAAGTGGGAACCTTCCATTTACCAGAACCTGAAGAAATGGGTCTATCGGGTGTATGACAACGGGATCGGCCTGCCGGCCAATATCGACACCGAAACCTTTGAACTGAAAAAGGAAAGCGATATTTGCAACTTGCGGGAATCCTTCTATGGACTGGCCTGCATCTATCTGTGCGAAAAGGATCCACGGGCGCTAGAGATTGCCGGGCAGGTCATCCGCACGGTGGACGCCTATCTGGACAAGGCGACGGGCGAGTGGAACGACGAAAAGTATTTCCGGGAGAGAGGCGCCCACGCCGTGGGCCTATTTACCGGAGATTGGGAAAAGCCCCGCTTCTGCAATACTTTCGGACGATTTATCGGCGGGCTGACGGTGCTGTATCAGGCAACCGGATTGCCCCAAGCGCTACGGTTGGCGCTGGAGATTGCGAACATTGCGCTACACACGGTGGTCAAGCCCGATGGCTCCTTTGACCCCAATGAGACCGCGCCCCACGTCTATTCCACATCCTCTATGCTGTCTGCCATAGCCTTCCTGGCTGCGGTGACCCAGGATCATCAGCTTTACGACCGGCTGGATGCCTTCATGAAAAACGGATACTATCAGGTGGCGCTGAACTGCGGCTGGGTGTGCGAGAATGTAGGCCGCACGGTGCTTAACGGCGAGATCAACGACAGCTGCGATCTGCTGGAAGTCTGCCTTGAACTGGGCAAGGCGGGCTATGAGGGGTATTTTGCCCGGGCGGAAAAAATGATGCGCGGACACATTCTTCCCTCTCAGCTGCTGGATACGCATTTCATCAGCGACGCACCTGACGCGGACGCCAGCAAGGACCACATGGCCAGCCGCGTGAAGGGCGCCTTCGGATTCCCCTGTCCCTATGGGCATGAATACGAGCCGGGTAGCCTAATTTCCTTTAACTGGGACATCGTGGGCGGCGTCAGCGGACTGTGCAGGGCCTATGAGACGGCGGTAACCCGTCTTGACAGCGGCATTGTCAGCGTAAACTTGCTGTTTGACTACGAGGATGACGGCATCAAAGTGACGAGCCCCTACGGCTGCGGGGATACATTGGGGCTCTGTGTGAAGGAGAGTGTGCCAGTGCGGGTGCGCCTGCCGCAGAACGTGGATACAGACAAGGTGCGGGCGGCTGGAGCCGGCCTGGGCGTGGAACACGCCATATTGGGTGAATGGCTGTATCTGACCAATCCTGTGCCCGGCCAGTGGCTGCGCATTGCCATGCCGATGGTGGAGAAAGTAGAAAAGTGCCGGTTCCTAGGCCACGATCTGGCGTTCAAATGGCGGGGCGAGGAAATCATCGCGGCATCGTCCCAAGGAAAGCGGCTGTGCTTTTTCCCGGAAATGGACCCGTAGCAGGAGGATGAGCGGGAAGACCCCTTCCTGAGAGGTCCGGAGCCAGGCGTGATTGCCCCTGGTCAATGAGCAAATAGAGGGATGCCGATGTACAACTTTATTTGGAATCATGTGAATGGACATATAAGAGGGGATATCGGCATGGAGTTTGGCATTTGCCTTGCCGATTGAGAGACCGAATGGAAGACGGACCTGAAAGACGACTTAGAAAAAGCCGCCCAGCCGGGATTTGGTGCGATGGGGATCGATTGCGCGGCCATGTCCATGACTGGAACGCATACATGGGGGGAGATGCGCTATTGCGCCCAGGCCGATGGCATTACCCTGACGGCGGGCTATAGCCCGGTCGCCGGCCAGGGCATGAAATCGGTCGGGCGCTTCGCGCTATGGTTTTTCAAGGCGATGCGGCGATGGAGACCTTTGTGCGGATGGGCTGGGCCACCGGCAGCCGGATCAAAATATAGCGACAGATTGCGGACAGGGTGGATGAGAAGGCGCTGAGCGAGCGCTGCTATTCTTCCGCTATGGATAGTGAGGGGAAATACATGTGAAGAAGCTCTGGGGGTCAAAACGGAATAAGAAAATCAGCATACGCTCCGCATTGCTGGCCTTTACGATATCCATTGTGCTGGCGCTGTGCATGGTGATCATGGTGAGTAACTATGTGACGCTACAGCAGGTAATGTCGGAATATGTGGACGTGTTTGTAGACCAGACGATGGAGAGTGTGACCAGCGAGATCAATTCTTCCGCGCAATATGTCAACAGCCTGATTCAGAGCATCGTCAACTCCAGGGAACTAAATCAGTATATCCGCGCCGAAAACAGCCTTGGGAAAAAGGAAAGGAGCGAAATGACCGAAGCGGAGTATTATCAGGAGTTGTCCTTCCTACGGCGGAGCATCTTTTCATTCTATGATGACAGAGAGCGGGTTCCCTTTGTGTTCCTGAGCTTTAACGGCAAGGCGTACTGCTTTGGCGATATTGGCAATCCTGCAATCTATGAGGGCCTGTCCGAAAAGATCAATCAGGCGCGAACTAGCGAGGACGCCCAGGTTGCCGTTCATGCCCAAGTCAATCAAAAGGATATGGTGCTGATTTCCCGCCACATAGCGGATATCCAGTCGGGTGAACCCATTTTGGACGTGGTGATTGCGCTGAATGTTGGCAAATTCAGTACGATTCTTTCGGACGGCATCATTGGTGAAGATGGAAAATTGAAATTGATCGGGCAGGATACCCAGGTGCTTCATCCGGTTTCGACCTTGGAAGATGACAGATGGGATGAGGTTGTCGCCTGCCTGAAACAACAGGAGTGGCTCCGGGGACGGGGCAGCAGGTCAATCTCCTTCCGGGCGGGGCAATTGCAGATATTTGCTTCCCGGATCAATCTGAACAACTGGTCCGTCATCGGGTACCTGTCCACGGACAGCGTCATGCGGCATGTGTTTGACCCCGTGTCTTTCGTGACGATTCCGATGGCCTGCATGTTGATGGCGGCCGTCTTCTGTATTTGGATATCCAGACAGATCACCAATCCCATACAGAAGATCGTTCACGCCATGAAGAAGGCGGACGAAAGCGGGTTCGATGGGGATGTGGAATTTGTGCAGAGCTTCTTTTCAGAAACCAATTACATAAGCAGCCAGTTCAACGACATGATGCGCCACATCCGCAGGCTCATCACAGAGGTGCACAATGCGGAGCTGGAAAGAAAAGACGCGGAACTGGCCTCGTTGCAGGCGCAGATACGTCCCCACTTTATTTATAATACGCTGGAGAACATCAACATGATGCTCATCATGCGCGGACAGAACGACATCAGCCGGGTGGTCATCAACTTGAGCGATATTTTGCGCTACAACATCAATCCAAATCAAAAGGATGTAATGTTGTGCGAAGATATCGAACAGGTAGAAAAATATCTGCGCATTCAGCAATTCCGCTTTGGCGATAAGCTGCACTATCATGTGGATGTGCTAAGCGAAACGCAAAACCTCGTCATTGAAAAGTTGCTGATACAGCCTATCGTCGAAAATGCCGTGATTCACGGGATTGGTAAAAAACCCGATGGCGGCACCATTTGGATCAGGAGCTGGATAGAGGGTAGCAATTTGCTAATTCGCATAGCTGATGACGGCATAGGGTATACTCCGGATATGCAGGCTGTGGCAAAACAGCATTCTGCCTTTGGAAAGGGCGGTCATATCGGGCTGGGCAATGTCCAGAATCGAATCCGAAACCGTTATGGAGAAGCCTATGGTCTGCGGTTTGAGCAAAGAGATGTGGGCACAAGTATTGTAATCGTGTTGCCCGTTGCATACTGCGGATAAGGGATGGGGGAGAGATTGTGGATAAATACTGTGCCATGGTTGTGGAAGACGAGGAGATTATCCGCAAGGGCCTGACCTATATTATAGACAACCTGATTGATGGCTGGAAGGTCTCCTTCGCAGTGGAAAGTGCTGCCCAGGCCATGGAGGTCCTGGCATCGCATTCCGTGGATTTGATCGTTACGGATATATCCATGCAAGGTATGAGCGGACTTGAGCTGATTCAGACGGTACAGGAAAAATATCCCGCTATATTGACGCTTATCGTTACGGGATATGCAGATTTTTCCTATGCGCGGGTGGCCATTGCCTGCCAGTCGGTGGACTATATCGTAAAGCCGATCTCCCCTGAAAAGCTGCATACGGCGCTGAAAAGGGCAGAGGGAATCCTGACACAGCGTAATCCGGTGGTTGCAGAAATGCCGGACACTTTTCGACGCGCATTGTCCGACGCGGAGGAAGAACTGTATTGTGCCATGATCGCGCATAGTGCTGAAAAGGTAGAAAAAACGCTGCGTATGATGGAGGCGTTGATTTGCCAACCAGGCGATGAGGAACAGAAACGATATCGCCTGTGCAGACAGTATGCCCTTTCATTGCATCGGATCTTAAACAATATTTATGCCGATGGATATGGATTTGTGCAGTCCGAAGGTATATGGTCCATGCTTAGAGAATTGACCTTTTGCCTAAGTGATGGGGAGGTGGAGAAGTGGCGTGACAGGTTTGCACGGTTTGTGTGCAAGCAGGTTGGACAAAGCGAACTGGGTGTGCATCGAACGGTAGAGGCGGCGATTGCATATATGAATACCCATTTTGCCGAAAATATATCACTAAAAACCCTTGCAAAAGAAGTTGGCGCCAGCGGCAATTACCTGAGCGATTTGTTCAAGAAGGAAACGGGGATCAACTATGTGGAATATCTGACCAATATTAGAATTAGGGAAGCCAAAAAATTGCTGGCAGGCAAGAGCAATCCCAAGATCAGCGATGTGGCCCAAAGCGTTGGTTACGCAAGCGACCGATATATGATCGATGTCTTTAAGAAAGTTACCGGTATGACGCCGGCAGAATACAGAAGCCATATCCATTTCAAATCTTCACAAAACGGCTAAAAAGTCCATAACAGGGGCCAGCGGCACCGCCACCCCTTTTTGCCGCGCACGGCGCACTTTTGTTTTATACAATCGCAAATAAAGACATCATGCCTCGATGCTGTCATATCATGCTCTTGAGTCATGGATAAGGTATAATAAATTGCGCAAATAAAATGGAGTTGTCAAGAAAATTTGAGCCCATGAACGCAAGGATGCCATGGAAACATCCGGCTCTATGAGGCGACGGTGGAATGAGGCAATTTCCAATCATTATTTCGATACAACAACGGAGGCGCACCGCAGTTGACTGAAGAAATCCGGTGCAGGTAGTTCCTTCTCGTCCTCCCGCTGGAGCTTGGCGGTATCCATGCGGCAGAGCCGCTCCTTCTTCAACGCGGCAAAGAAGTTTCCATAAGGGCGCTATCATAGCAGCGCCCGGCACATGGCCGGCGCCTGCCGGCAACCCAGGCGGGCCCGGATGAACGGGTACTTGCAGCTGAGCCTTACGGTTTTTGACGCTTGGCGAAAAGACAGCGCCTTCTGACGGATCTCGCCAGCCTGCCGGGCCTGTCGCAGTTGCGCTTACAATCGGGCGCTTTCGGCCATCAGTTCATCTTCCCTACCTTCGCCTTACGGCGCCGGGACAGCGGCACGTTTTTATTCTCGGCCGCGCCGTCCAACAGCGCCTGGGATGTCCCTAAGCCGGTAGGCCGCTGCCGCTCCTCCGATTTCTTCCGCCGGCTTTTGCGCCGGGGCACATTCTCCTAGCGTATACCCTTTCTCCAAGCCGATTCCTTTCTTTGTTCCCCGTGGGATCATCTTTCCTTGCAGAGAAGGCTGCTGTTTTTATGATCGTATTGCGCGTTGTTTTTGCGGTACTTCCTGTGCCTTATCAGGCCGCGAGGGAGGAGGCGGCGTTAAAGTCAACGCATTGTGCGCTAAAGCGGCAAGCCCTGTCCGCTTCCTTGATACAATACAAGCGGGCAGGGCTTGCCGGTTGATGGCGCCCGTCCTTCAGGCTTTACAAGAGCATTGTATGCCCGTTTTCCCCGAGCCTTAGCCCTTGGAGAACTGGGGGAGCCAGGGCGCATGAATCTCAAACATTTCGTTCACCATGTCGCGTATCTCACGCAAACTAAGAACCGCTGCGGTCAACGGGTCGAAAGCAATAGCCTGGTAGATCATCTCCCGGTTCCCTTTCATGCTGCCCTCTACGGCCAATTCCTCGATCTGAGCCGAGGTGCTGATGAGCAGAGCCAGCTGAGGTGGCAAGTTACCTACGTGGATGGGTTCAAATCCCTTAGGGGAAGCCAATACGGGAACCTCCACGCAGCAACCGGAGGGTAAGTTATCAATGAGGCCGGTATTGCGCACATTGCCATTGAATCGGAACAAGGTACCGTCGCCCAGCGTGGCGTTAAGAATATACGCTGCGTACTCATAGCCCCGGGCCAAATCCAGAGGCTCCTGGAACCATTTTTCGATTTCATCACGCCAGGTATTTTCTCGATTGCGATATTCGTTCAGGATAAAAGCATGGACGCCCGGGTTCCAGTTGGTGCTGTGTGTGCAGTATTTTTCGATCAGGTCCGGACGCTTGCGGAACCAGGGATTGTACTCGCTGTTGTGCCCCGAGGATTCGGTTACGTAGTAGCCCAGGGCTTTGAACATCTCGTTGCGCACGATCTCTTGTTGATAGATTTCCGGCCTTTCTTCTACCGCTTTGCGGATGGCCGGATACGCGTCTTCGCCGCGAACCAGGAACTGGATATAAAAGGCCTGGTGGTTGATACCGGCGCAAGTATATTCCACGTCCTTCATGTCGGCACCGATCCAATCGGCCAGCATTTTCGAGGTCCCCTGGACGCTGTGGCACAGCCCTGTGATCTTGAGGTTGGGATACATCTGCTGTAGGGCCCTGCACAGCATACCCATGGGATTGGTATAGTTGAGCACAATAGCGTTGGGACAACATACCTCCACATCGGACATATCGTCGGTTCTTCTCATTGAATTTTTCGTGCAAATCTACGTTTATGAGAATTAGTTAATACTAACTCGGATGCCATAGCTTAACGCTTTGACATAAAAACAAATAAAGGAGAGGGTTCATATGAAACAGCTAAGCAAGATCGCCTCCCTGATGTGCGTGTTGGCCTTGATGGCCATGGCCGTCAGTTTGCCCGCGCTGGCAACAGAAACGCCAGGCGCGGCTTTCCCGGGAGGCAATGGTACGGCGGAAGATCCGTGGCTGATTGAAACTGCGGAACAGCTGGACGCCGTGCGGAACGATTTGGATGCGAGCTATGCCCTGGCCGCAGATATCGACCTGTCCGGATATGAGAACTGGGAGCCCATCGGTTACTTTGATGTGAGCGCCGCGGAGAACGCAGATCCCTACGCGACCGGCTTTGGGGGCACGTTTAATGGACGCGGGCATACGGTATCCAATATCGTGACATCGAACGCGGAGGGCGTAGGCGTCGGGTTGTTCGGGCTCACGACGGGTGAAAGCGCCGTCAGCGACTTGACGGTGGAGAATGTCAGCGCCACCGGCTACATGGCGGTGGGGGGCATCATTGGATACCATCGGGGGACCGCAGACAAATTGACGCTAAAAGGGGACAACAGCGTATCCGCGTACAACTGCGCGGGCGGCATTGCCGGCGGCAGCGAATACGGGACCTTCGACAACTGCGTGGTTGAAGCGGTACAGGTCAACGTTCTGGGTGACAACGACTTCTCCAGCGGCCGCATGATTCAGGTGGATATGGCGCAGTGCGGCGGTCTCATTGTTGGCGGCGGATTTGGCGGCCATGCGGCAAACTGTGCGGCAACCGGAGAAATCAGCGCAATGGGCATTGAACCCATTGGGCTGGGCGGCATTGGCGGATGCCTGGAATACATGGACTATGTAGAAAACTGCGCCGCGAACGCAACGATAACCGCGCCAAATTCTGCCCATGCCGTGGGTGGCATCTGCGGATACTCAGGCACGGTGGATGTCCACAATCCCACGCGCATCAGCGGGTGCACTGCCAATTTTACCATGAATATTGATGGCGCGACGCACGCCGGCGGAATCTGCGGCACCGGACTTTATATCTATGGCATGGAATCCGTGTTTGCTATCCACGACTGCACGGCGTCCGGTACAATGACGGGCGCGATCACTCCGGGCGCAATCGCCGGACGCGGGGAAGGCTCCACATATGCAGGCTGCTCGTATGACGTAACGCTTGACGGCGCGGCCCTTGACGCCCCATTGGGCGCCACCGATCGAATGTACGAAAGCGCGGATCAGTGATTGTTTGCAAGGGTGTGCGCAGGAACAAAACGCCTGCGCACACCCTTTCTTTCGTTATTCCCATGATGTGCGCTTCAGTTCAATTGTAATTTTTAAGCCATTCTATTGACAGATGTAGAGATATGGCATATAATAACGCTGCTATATAACACTGTTATTCGGAGGCGGACATGGAAGAAAGGTCAAGCGCCACGCTTGAAAACATTCAGCAGGCTGCCATGGTAGAATTTTTGGACAAGGGCTTTCTGGGCGCGTCGCTACGGCAGATCGTAAAGAACGCCGGGGTCACGACGGGCGCCTTCTATGGCTACTTTTCCAGCAAAGAGGCGTTGTTTGCTTCCATCGTGGAGCCTCACGCCGCAGCGCTGATGGGGCGATTCATGGAGGCGCAAACCACCTTTGCCGAATTGCCGGAATCTGAGCAACCGGAACACATGGGGCTGGAGTCGTCGTCCTGTATCCACTGGATGGTGGACTACATCTGCGCACATCCCGAACCGGTCAAATTGCTTTTGACGAAGGCAGAAGGCACCAGTTATGAGCGCTTTGTGCACAACATGGTGGATGTGGAGGTGGAATCCACCTTAAACTACATGGATGTGCTGCGGCGCCTGGGGAGACAGGCGCCGGATCTGGACCGCGACCTGTGCCATATTGTGGCCAGCGGAATGTTTAGCGGAATTTTCGAGGTGGTGATTCACGACATGACTCGAGATAAGGCGCTGCACTATGTAGACCGCCTGAGGGAATTTTATACCGCAGGATGGCTGAAGTGGATGGAGCCACAGACGGAATGATCGCCTGGGCGTAGACAGGACGATTGCTTTGCCGGCCGCCAGATAAAGCCGTTGTCATGGATGCGCCCTATTGTTTGGTCAATGGTTAGATATAACTAACCGATATATAAGGAGGGGAATTCATGAAAAAAGGTAAGCGGAATGATGTATCTGCACTGTTGGGATACGCAGGCACGCATAAGAAGCTGACGCTTCTCGGTCTGGGCTTATCGGCAATATCCATGCTCATGAGCATGGCGCCCTACATCTGTATCTGGTTGGTAACACGCGATCTCATTGCCGTAGCGCCGAACTGGACGCAGGCGCAGAGCATTGCGCGTTATGGCTGGATGGCCTTTGTCTTTGCGGTGGCCGGCATATTGCTGTATTTTGCGGGGTTGATGTGTACGCATCTGGCAGCGTTTCGCACGGCGTCCAACATCCGCAAGCGTGGCATTGCCCGTGCGCTGAGGGCTCCGCTGGGCTTCTTTGATTCCAACGCCTCGGGGCTGATTCGCAATCGCCTGGACGCGGCCGCAGCCGAAACGGAAACGCTGCTGGCGCATAATCTGGCGGACATCGTGGGGACGATCACCTTGTTTTTGAGCATGATCGTGTTGATGTTCGTATTTGACTGGCGGATGGGGGCCGCATGTCTTCTGGCGGCTGTGATTTCCATCCTGGCGATGGCCTCCATGATGGGCGGCAAGAACGCCGGGTTCATGGCCGAGTATCAGGCGGCGCAGGATCGCATAAGCAAGGCGGGCACGGAATATGTGCGCGGCATCCCCGTAGTCAAGATCTTCCAGCAGACCGTGGATTCGTTCAAAGCGTTTAAGCAGGCGATAGAAGAATACAGCGAAAAAGCCGGGCGCTTTGAGAGCGAGGTCTGCAGCGTGCCGCAGTCGATCAACCTGACGTTCACTGAAGGCGCATTTGTATTCCTGGTTCCGGTGGCGCTGTTTCTCGCGCCTGCGGCGCTGGCCGGAGGCGGCTTGGCAGGTTTTATCACCAACTTTGCGTTTTATGCGGTTTTTTCTGCGATCATCTCCACGGCACTGGCCAAGATCATGTTTGCCGCCTCCGGCATGATGCTGGCCAGCACCGCCCTGGGCCGTATTGATCAGGTGATGTGTGCGCCGGCGCTGATTGCGCCCCAGCATCCACAAATGCCCAAAGGCAGCAAAGTGGAATTCAAGGATGTGAGTTTTACCTATGACGGCACGCAGGCGCCTGCGCTTTCCCACGTCTCCTTCTGCGCGGAGCCGGGCCAGGTGGTAGCGCTGGTGGGCCCCTCGGGTGGAGGCAAAACAACTGCCGCCAGCCTGATCCCCCGGTTCTGGGACGTCTCTTCCGGCGCGGTGGAAGTCGGCGGCGTAAATGTGCGTCAGATCGACCCCCATGTGCTCATGGACCAGGTGGCGTTCGTTTTCCAGAACAGCCGTCTATTCAAAACTTCTATTCTGGAAAACGTTCGCATCGCCCGGCCAAGCGCTACCCGGGAACAGGTACATGGGGCGCTGATGGCCGCTCAGTGCAAGGATATTCTGGAAAAACTTCCCGCAGGCCTTGATACCCAGATTGGTACCGAGGGCACGTATCTGTCCGGCGGCGAGACGCAGCGCATCGCGCTGGCGCGGGCTATCCTGAAGGATGCGCCCATCGTGGTGCTGGATGAGGCCACCGCCTTTGCCGATCCCGAGAATGAAGTGCTGATCCAGAAGGCCTTTGCGGAACTGACCAAGAGCCGCACCGTCATCATGATCGCGCACCGGCTGTCCACCGTCGTTGGCGCGGATAAAATCATCGTGCTGGATGCGGGACGCATTGTCGAACAGGGCTCCCATGCGCAGCTGCTCGCCGCAAAGGGCGCCTATGCCCGCATGTGGGCGGATTACAATCAGGCCGCGCAATGGAAGATCGCGCGTGACGAGGAGGCGAAGTAAATGTTTGGGCAGAAGTTTCAGCGCAAATATGCCCTGACCGATCAGGGGGTGCGCAATGTCAGAAAGGGCACATTCTGGACCGTCATCGTCAATCTGACCGTAATGGGCGGCATGAGTATCCTCTACCTGATGATGTCCGGCTTTATGGGTACGCTCACGGCCGGTCAGCCGCTGCCAAATCTGGCGATTATGATCGCCCTGGTGGCCGCCTTTGTCGTGCTGTCCATAGCCACACATCTGCAGCAGTACAGGGCCACCTATGGTTTGGTATACAACGAGGTCAAGGCTACGCGCCTGCGTTTGGCGGAACGCCTGCGCAAGCTGCCGCTGGGATACTTTGGCAAGCGCGATCTGGCCGACCTGACGGAGACGCTGATGGGCGACGTGAACCGCATGGAACATGTGTGGTCGCACGTGTTGGGCTATCTGTATGGCGCCTATATCTCCACGGCAGTCATCGCGCTTTGCCTGCTGTCCTACGACTGGAGGCTGACGCTTGCCAGCCTGTGGGGGGTGCCGGTGGCGTTCGGCCTATTGTTCGGCGCCCGCAAACTCACCAGTCGCAGCGCGGAACGGACAAAACAGGCCGCGGTGCGCGTATCCGACGGCATCCAGGAGGCGCTGGAAAACGTGCGCGAGATCCGCGCCACCAACCAGGAGGAGCGGTATCTCAAGGGACTCTACCGCAAAATCGACGAGCATGAGCGGGTCATGATCCGGGGCGAACTGGGCACGGGCATCTTTGTGAACGCCGCCAGCGTGATCATGCGCCTGGGCGTGGCGACCACCATCCTCGTAGGAACCGGCCTGATTCTGTCCGGCCAAATTGACTTCATGCTGCTGTTCCTGTTCCTGATGGTCATCACGCGGGTCTACGCCCCCTTTGATCAGAGCCTGGCGCTCATCGCGGAAGTGTTTGTGTCCCAGGTATCGGCCGATCGCATGATGGAAATCTACAATATGCCTATCGCGGAAGGAACGGAGACATTCGCGCCTCGGGGCCATGATATCGTGTTCGACCATGTCAGCTTTGCCTATGATAAAAAAGAAGTCCTGCACGACGTGAGCTTCACGGCCAAAGAAGGCGAAGTGACCGCTTTGGTCAGCCCTTCCGGTTCGGGTAAGAGCACCTGTGCACGGCTGGCGGCGAGACTGTGGGACATCACCGGCGGCACGATACGGGTAGGCGGCGTGGACATCGCAACTGTAGACCCGGAGGTATTGTTGAGCGATTACTCAATGGTCTTTCAGGACGTGGTGTTGTTTGACGATACCGTAATGGAAAACATTCGCCTGGGCAAGCGCGGCGCGAGCGATGAAGAAGTGCGTGCCGCAGCCAGAGCCGCCAACTGCGACGAGTTCGTCCACAGGCTGCCCAAAGGGTATGATACGCCCATCGGCGAGAATGGGGCCAGGCTTTCGGGCGGCGAGCGGCAGCGCATCTCCATCGCCCGGGCGCTGCTTAAGGACGCGCCCATCGTGCTGCTGGACGAGGCCACCGCCAGCCTGGATGTGGAGAATGAGACGAAGGTGCAGGGTGCGCTGTCCCGCCTACTGGCGGGCAAGACTGTTTTGGTTATTGCCCACCGGATGCGCACCGTCGCGGGCGCGGATCACATTGTGGTGTTGGAGAATGGCCGCGTGGCACAACAGGGGTCTCCCACGCAGCTGATGGCCGAAGGCGGGCTCTATCGCCGGATGGTGCGGTTGCAAAACCAGAGCCATCAGTGGACGCTGGGTTGAGTGAATCAAGCAACGCCGCAACCCGCCGCTGGGCCGAAGCGCAGCGGCGGACAATCTATTAGCGGCTATGCATTCCGGGATGGTGGCACTAAAATGGTTATATGGGCGGCAGAAGACCTGTCGTCCGGTGTAAAAGTTAATCGCAGCGCTTGACAGGCAACTGGAAAGATGTTATAACCCCCCTTGGTTAGTCATAACTAACCAAGGGGGGCGCCTGCGCATTCGACGCAGGTGATCATTTGTGTGCTTGGTTAGCTTGTGCAAATCATATCCATCATGGAAAGCGAGGCTGTTTCTGTGTGGAGAAGGAGCTCAATCACTCATGGCATCTGAGCGTGGCACTTGGGCTGCTGCTCGCGATAGCATCATTTCTTTCGTTGTTTGTGGGCGTCATCGATATGACGCCGGGGGAGCTGCTTGCGGGCGATGCGGAGCAATTTCAGCTTTTCCTGATTTCCCGTCTGCCCAGATTGCTTGCCATCCTCTGTACGGGCATGGGCATGAGCGTGGCGGGACTGATCATGCAGCAGCTGTGCATGAACAAGTTTGTCTCCCCCACCACAGGCGCTA
>DSLFC04102__coassemble_929_pt1 | contig 22649 bp, 20 predicted proteins | sample DSLFC04102__metabat2_low_PE_004 | metagenome-assembled genome bin DSLFC04102
CCGAAGGAGACGCCCGGCCCGGCGGAGGGTCCTGGGCCGAAGGAGACGCCCGGCCCGGCGGAGGCCCCTGCGGTGGCTGAGGCGGTTACGCCTACGCCGGTGGAGACGCCCATGCCAACGGTTGTCCTTAGTCCTACGGTAACACCGTCCGTCACAGCAGAAGCGGACATGCGGGAGGGGAAAACGAGATATGCCGTCGTATCAGCGGGGACAAAGGTTTATGAAAATCCGGATGATTCGCGGCAATCCCTGTATGGGACCCTACAAAAGAAGGCCATCGTTTATGCGTTGACTAAAGAAGCCCGCTGGGTGAAGTGCGCATTCGCGCAAACCGCCACAGGGGACATAGGCTATGGGTATTTTAAAGCGGGCCGGTTGACCTATCTGTCGCTTCAGGAGGCCGCTCACACGGTTGAGAGAGTAAAAGCCGACAAAAACCATATACGCTTTGGCGGGGATGTTTATTTGCTCCCCGTGGATATACACTATTCGAAACGCGAAGGGGAGGCTACTCCGGAAACAAAACCCACGCCAAGCGCAGAGGCGGAGGCTACGCCAGGGTTAGTGGCGGAGCCTGGGCTGGGGATTGAACCGGATGCAGAAGCTGTGCTGGTTCCAGGGGAAGAAGTCAAGCCTATTCCAGAGGCGGAGGGTATGCCAGAGGCGGAAACGGAGCCGGTTGCGGGAGAAGAAGTTGCGCTCATGCCGGAAGCGGAGGGCCAGGCTATTCCGGAAGCGGAAGCTGAGCCGGTTGCGGGAGAGGAAGTTGTGCTCATGCCGGAAGCGGAGGGCCAGGCTATTCCGGAAGCGGAAGCTGAGCCGGTTGCGGGAGAGGAAGTTGTGCCCATGCCGGAAGCGGAGGGCCAGGCTATTCCGGAAGCGGAGGCTGAGCCGGTTGCGGGAGAGGAAGTTGCGCCCATGCCGGAAGCGGAGGGCCAGGCTATTCCGGAAGCGGAAGCTGAGCCGGTTGTGGGAGAGGAAGTTGCGCCCATGCCGGAGGCGAAGCCGGGCGCTGAGGCGCTGGCGGCATGGGCTGAGCAGGTGGACCAGCGGTATCCCGACCGGCGCATTGAGACCACGGTGGATTGGGGCGGCCAGCCCATCGCGCTGGGGATGGAGGTGACCCTCACCGCCCGCCTGAGTGGCTATGAAGGGCTGGAGACGGAGGTGTTCTGGCAGGTAGACCGGGGCCAGGGCTGGGAGCGGGTGGAAGGAGCGCAAGGGCCCGTCCATCGCTTCATCCTGGACCGGGAGAACAGCCAGTGGCAATGGCGGGCCGGGGTGGCCATACAGATGCCGTAAGGCGCGGGGAGGAGAAGGCATACCCATGTATAGAAAAGGGATTTCATTGGCACTGTGTTTGCTCCTCCTTTGGGCGGAGGCGTTGGCCGCCGGGACGGCGCTTACCGATTACGGCGACGCGGTGCGGCTGGGGGACCTATTGCCCAGGGACGGCATGTACACGGTAACTTTTTTCTGGGAGGACGCGGAATTTATAGACGGGGCGGGACAGGCACTGTCCTCGCCTCACCAGGTAGAGACGGTCCAGGGCGGCACCCTGGCGGGGCTCATGCCCGTGCTGGCGGGGGAGGGCCGGGTGGTCTGGAGGGACCCCAACGGTCAGGCGTACGGGGAGAACTCCCCCATATACGCCAATACCCAGCTGACCGCCCAAATATGGCAGGGATACCGCATAACCCTGATGATCGACGGCGCGCCTACGAGATTATCGCCCAGGGCCCGGTGACCCAAGCCCAGATGATTGCCCCGGACGGCACCGATTTCGCCCTGTACGCCTGGAAAGATGAGGCGGGCCGGCCGGTGACGCTGCTGGGCTATGCGCCGGAGGGAGACGTGACGCTCACCGCGGACACGGCGCAAGGGACGGTGCGCACCCTTCACTGCATGGTCTGTCTGGACGGGGAATGGGAGAAGGTGGGGCAGATCGGCCGGGTGTACGGGCCCCATGAAGGGCGCTATTACCTGACCAGCGCGCAATCGGCCAGCGCCTTTGGTCCATACGGCTTTGACGCCGGGCAATACGCCGCCGCTAGCGGCACCTGGTTCGGCCAGGCGATGCCCGGACAAAATATATGGTCTAATGGGGGCGTAGCATGGCTGGAGGGGCGGAAGATCACCAAGGTTTTTACTGAAGAGAACGCGGCGCCTGAATTCTACCTATACTACATGCCGGGGCAGGCCCATAACAATGTCGCCGCCGAAGCAGCCAAGGAGCACAACCAGATATGGCGGGTGAGGGCGGACATCCCCGGCGAGCTGGAGGGGGAGCTGGGGGCCGGCCGGGTGCTGGCCTATGTGCCGGGCTACAAGGCCGGCGACAGCGCCTATAGCACCCAGGTAAGGCTGCCCACGGCGGAGGGCATCCGGTGGAGCTGGAGGGGAGAGGCGGAGGTTCAACCGGGAGAGGGCGGAAGCTTTACCCTAACCGCCGTAAAGGGCCCGGTGACGTTTATCCCTGGCGTTGCCGTCCACAGCGTGGTTTTTGAGACCGGCAGGGGGACCTATACCTATGGGATGAATGGGGGAGAGGATTTGGGGCAATGGGTGAGGGAGAATGCCCAAACCCTCATCGGGACGGGCGCGGCGGAGGCTACGGGGGAAGCGGAGACCCGCACCTTCGGCCAACTGGATTGGCGGCACCTGAACGGCTCGCAGGCGGGCACGGTGCTCTCGCCCGGCTGGATCATCGGGGAAGGGGAGCCCCCGACGCTGAGGCTGGAGGGGCTGCCCAGGGAGCGCGTGCTGCGGCTTCAGGCCGGCGGCGGCTCCGGCACGGCGGCGGTGGACCTGAACCGGTATAAGACGGTGTATCAATGGCTTCAGGACAATGGGGACCTGGAGATAGCGCTGGACAACGGAACCGCCCTTCAGGTGGGCCGGTTTATGTGGGCCGACGGGGAGACCGGCGTACCGGTCAGCGGCCAACAGCCCATTGACATGAGCCAGCGGCCCTACGGCGAGGCCATTCGCCTGACCGGAACGCCCCGCACCTATTATACGGTGACGTTGAAGGTAAAGCACACCGGCGATACCCAGCCCTGCACCGTGACCAGACAGGTGGAGCTCAACCAAAACCTGATCGCCTGGTTAAACTGGCCGGAAAACGCCAAATTGACCATAGACCAGGGGTGCGTCCACGCAGGAGAGACGGTAAAGCGGGACGACTACCGGTATACCCTGGAGGACGGGATAAGCCCCATCCCCCAGGACTACGGGGTGACCCGCGACCTGGTACTCTATGCCCATCCCCGTTCCTATACGGCGGTGGTGCTGGAATACCAGGGAGAAGGGCAGACCTATAGCGCAGAGTATCCCGCAGAACAGGGGAAAGGCTACGAGCGGGGGATGCCCCTGCTCCACTGGCTGGAGGACCACGGGGCGGACCCATTTGCCGGGAAGAGGGTGCACGACTTTGCCTGGCGGTTCAACGACCAGCCGGTCACCAGCGCCCAGGTGGTCTATAGCGGAAGCGCTGAGTCCATTACCCTGACGGCGCAGCCCAAAGCCAGCTTTACGGTCAATTTCGGGGCCGGAACGGGAGCATGGGAAGGCGAGACGCCGGAGGGGGTCCAGGTGCTGGCGGGGGACCGGGTATCCGGCCAGACACTCCAGGCGCTGGCCGGAGAGCTGGTTCCGCCCGATGGGCACAGCTTTACCGGCTGGGCCTATGACGGGGACGGCGGGACGCGGCTCCCCTTCGACGAAAGCACCCGGGTGACCGGGGATATGGAGGTATACGCCGTTTTCGCCATCTGCCATCAGGTGACCTTCTATACCGACGCCAGCCTGCAAACCCGGATAGCCGCCGGGGGCTTCACAAATCCGGTGGCGGTGCCGGAGGGGCAGACCATTCCCGCCGGAGCCTATCCCTACCAGAGCGATCCCCAATGGGTGCCCGACGGCCAGGCCTTCCGGTACTGGGTGCGGGTGATGGACAGCGGGGACCACCTGGTCTTTTCGGTGAACGACCCCATCCAGGAGGACGTAAACCTATATCCGGTATTTACCCGCATCGTGTATATCTTCCGGGACGGGCAGGGGCGGCAGTTGACCAGCGCCTATCAGGGGGAGGCCATCCGCTATGTGCCCCAGGAGGTTCCCCAGGGCAAATACTACATGGGCCTTCAGGTGGAAGGGGGGCTGATCCCCAACGGGACCATGGCCACCCCAGCGGCATTGACCAAGCTGGGGGTCATCGTGCCCGCCGCCAACAACGGGGCCCGGGTGTTTGAAAACGCCCGGCCGGTATTTGGCGATCAGGGCAGCGTGGTATACCACGGGGACCGGCAATCCCAGTTCATGAACGGGGAAAAGACCTATGTCCAGACGGCGGAGGGGGCGTTCATCGCCCTGGGCCTGGAGGATATCCGCAATACCGCCGGACAGGTGCTGGCGGGCTGGGCCCTGACCGAGGGCGGCCAGGCGGCCTATCAGCCCGGCCAGGCGGTGGACAGCGCCGCTGTTTCCTGGGATGCAAACCGGGAGCTGCACCTGTACCCGGTGTGGCGGCAGGAAGAGGGCACGGTCAAGGTGACCTTTGCCGCCAATTACCCCGCCGGTGCGTTGGGCCCGGAGGGAGAAAAGCTGGAGGAAGCCAGCTATCAGGTGTATTTGCCCGTCGGAGCCCAGCCGGTGCTGCCCCTGGTGGAGCGAACCGGCTTTCCCCTGCCCGCCAACAAGGTGGAGGTGGACGGCCGGGTGGTGAACCGGTACAGCGTGGCCGGATGGTCCATTCATCCCCAGGGCGAACAGGCGGGGGATAGAGACGGGGTCTACAGCCCGGGAACCCAGTACGCCCACGGGATACAGCAGGAAATCACCTTTTACCTGCGCTGGCTGGACCAGGGCGCCTCGGCGGAAAACACCTGGGCCTATTTCTTCATCCGGGACGACAGGAGCCTGCCCCAGGAGCCCGGTTCCTTCAGCGGCTCGGCCTATTATCCCCAAACGACCCAGGGGGGCAGCATTTTCCAAAACGGATTGAACGGGGTGCAAGGGGCGCTGAAGGTGCTCACCAACGTGGTCAACGATACCGCCGCGGTGCGGGCCAACTTGAGCAAGGAGCCCCGCAAGGAGGATATTCTTCTCATGTTGAGGACTCCGCAGACACCCCCCAGCGCCACCCTGGCGGCCATTAAGGACCTGGAGAGGGACGCATGGTATGTGGAATGGTACGCCATCAAAAAGGAGGGGGAGCATTGGCATGTGGACGGCCGGGTACGCCTGGCGGGGCATTACCGGCTGGACTACTTCCCCAACGGCGGCGGCAACGTGCCCTTGAGCACCACCCACAGCCCCGATACCTGGGCGAATGTGAGCTTTCAAAATGCGGGCCAGCCTCCCCGGCGCCAGGGCTACAATTTCCTGGGCTGGTCGGAGGACAGCTGGGCCACGCAGCCGGACGCCGGGCTGGCCCTGGAGGACGAGAGGACGGCCGAGATGCATATGACCTCGGACAAAAAGCTGTACGCGGTGTGGGCGCCGGTACCCATCCCCCTGCCCCAGATCTATGGGGAAAAATACATGCGCACGGTTTTCACCCAAACGGGCGGCGGCCAGACCCGGCAGACGGAAACGAAGGAGCTGTACGCAGGCCATGCAGACGCCTACAGCGTCACCATGCGCCTGGAGAGCGCTCCGGCGGACATACCCGGGGGGCCCAAAGCGTACCAGGCAAAGCTGGATGCCCATGGATGCTTCACCATTCCCGGCGAGACCTTCAGTTTCCCCTATCCGGGGAAATACGTGTTCGCCATCACCGAGGATATCCCCGCCAACGCCGACCCGGCTGTGGCCTACGATACCGCCACCTACCGCCTCACCCTGCACCTGGTTCAGGGGGAGAGCGGCTTGCAGATCGCCGGGGCGGAGATGGACCGCAACGGCGTCCGGGACCAGGATTTTCAGCTGGCCGGGGGAAAGGCCGCCTTTGCCTTCACCAACGTGACCGGCCTGCGGAACGTGACGGTGCGCAAGGTGTGGGAGGACGGAAACGACGCCCACGGCCTGCGCCCCGACAGCCTGACGGTATACCTGGTGAACCAAACGACGCAAAAGACGATAGCCCAAGCCGGGCTCAGCCCGGACAACGGCTGGACCCATACCTTTGAAAACGTGCCCACCCGGGACGGAGACGGCACGGCCATTGCGTACACGGTGACGGAAGGGGAATTCCCGCATGAGGAGGATTATGAATCCCGATTGGAGGGAGAGGTGAACGCCGGGTTTACCCTGGTCAACACCCATGACGTCGAGACCTGGACCATCGGCCTGGAGAAGGTGTGGCAGGACGGAGAGGACGCCCTGGGGAAGCGGCCGGACAGCCTGACGGTGGAGCTGATCACCCTGGGCCCGGCGGGAGCCCGGCTGAGCAGCCAGCCCTATACCCTAAGGCCCGACGGCCAGGGCAAGTGGCGCATGGCGGTGGAGGCGCCCAAAGAAGTGGTATCCGGCGGCAGCCGGATGGCGGTGGATTATGCCCTGGAGGAAATCGTGCCGCCGGGCTACGTCCTGGAATCGCTGGAAAGGGCGGAAACCACGGATGCGTCCGGCGGGAAGACCGGCTATGCCTTTATCCTGACCAACCGGGCCGCCGTCCAGGTCGCCATCGGCAAGGAGGTGACCGGCAACATGGGGGACGCCTCCCAGGCCTTCGCCTTTACCGCCCAACTGCTGGACGGAGAGGGGAAACAGGTGCCCATCCCGAAGGGAGCGGGGTATCGTGTGGAAGACGGCGCGGCCCATTTCAGCCTGGCCCACGGCGAGAAGGCGGTGCTGGCGAACATCGGCCTGACGGAGGGGCTGCGACTGGCAATCCAGGAATCCGGCGGGGCGGGCTATCAGCTCAGCTACCGGGTGGACGGCGGCGAAGCGGTTGGAGTGGAAGGGACGAGCTTTACCCTGCCCCTCACCGGCGATACGACCGTCCAGGTGATCAACCGCAAGGAAGCCGCTATCGACACCGGAGTGGCCCTGGAAGAAAGGGCCTGTCTATGGATGCTGGTCCTATGCGGGGCCCTGTTGCTGGAAGCGCTGGCCTGGCAGGGCGGGCGGAGAAGGCGAGGCGAGGAACCATGAGACACCTTAGGCCCCAATGCCGGCCGGCCGGGGGGCCGCCTGCCCAGGACATGGGCCAGGCCCAGCGGCGGATCGGCGAATACTTGGAAGGATTGCGCTTCAAGCGGGCGCTGTTTGGCGTGAGCGAGGAGGACGTATGGCGCAAGCTGGCCCAGGTGGAACAGCTGTTCCAGCAGGCGCTGGCGGCGGAGCGGGCCCGGTACGAGGCGCTGCTGGAGGCGGGCGGGAACCTGTCCCCCAAGGAGAGCGGAGAGGGTGGAACGGATGAAGGCGGATAAAGCGCCCCGCAGCCTGGCGGACATCATCCGCCGCAGGCAGGGGGAGGCGGCGGCCCGGCGGGAGGCTTGGGCGCTGCTGGGCAGGCTGGCCCTGATAACGGCCCTGGGCTGGGTGATCTTTACCCAGGTCTTTCTGGTGGTCCGGGTCCAGGGCCTGGACATGTACCCCGCCCTGTCAGACGGGGACCTGGCGGTGGCCTTTCGCCTGAGCCGGGCCCCGGCGCCCAGCGACGTGATCATCTACCGGGCGGAGGGACAGCGGCGCATAGGCCGGGTGGCCGCCGTGGCCGGGGACCTGGTGGAGTCGGACGGGGCGGGGAATCTGCTGGTGAACGGCGCCGCCCAGTCCGGCCTCCCTGCCGCCGGTCGGGGGCTGGAATATCCCTATCGGGTGCCCCAGGACTGCCTGTTTGTGGTGCAAGATCATCCCGGCCAGGGGACGGACAGCCGGGCCTTTGGCGGCGTGCCCCTGGCGGACGTGGAGGGCAAGGTCATGGCCCTGATGCGGCATAGGGGCATTTAGCCCGGAAGGATATGTGGAAGAACAGGAGGAGAATAAGAGCATGAAGAGACGGATGAGTATCGCGCTTTCGCTGCTGCTGGCCCTGGGCCTGGCGGGAGGTGCGCTGCTGCTGAAGCGCCGGAGCCGCCGGGGGCAGTAAACCGGTGGGCAGGCCCCCAAGCAAACCAGGGCATACATGCCCTGCATCCAATCCCCGGCGCCGCCGATGCCGGGCGTAGGTGGGGGCAATCAGACAATCAGGAGGTGCAGGCTGCACATGGGGCGCTTTTGGGTGAGGACGGTAAACGGCATACTCACGCTGGTCCTGGCCGTGACCCTGGGAGGGTGGGGGGCCTATTCGGCCTATGTGCTGTGGGACAACCGCCAGGTTTACGTACAGGCGCAGGCGCTGCGCAAGGGGCTGCTGGAGATGAAACCGGCGGAGGGGGCTGCGGACCCCGGCCCGGCCGGGGCCCCGAAGGGGGCGGCGGAGCCCGATTTTGAGGGGCTGCTGGCCGTCAACCCGGACGTGTGCGGTTGGGTGGAGATGGAGGGAACCGCCATCGACCATCCGGTGCTCCAGGGCGAGCACAACCTGAGCTACATCAACACCGACGCCCGGGGGAATTTTGCCCTGGCGGGCAGCATCTTCCTGGACAGCCGGAACGACAAGGGCTTTGGGGACCAGGTCTCCCTGCTGTACGGCCACAACATGGCGGACCACGGCATGTTCGCCGACCTGAACCTGTACAAGGACTCGGACTTCTTCCGGGCCCACACCCAGGGCGCGCTGATCACCCCCGGCGGAGCCTACCGGCTGCGCATCCTGGCGGTGCTGGTGCTGGACGCGGCGGATCCGGTCTATTTTGAGCCCCAGGACTGGAACGGGGCGTTGGAAGCATTTTTGGCCTATACCCGGCAGAAGGCGCTGCACCTGGCCCGGGAGCCCATGGCGGGGCTGGAGGGGGCGCTGGAGGCGGAACCGGCGGGGGAGGTCCGGCTGCTGGTGCTGAGCACCTGCTCTCAGGAATTCAGCGGCGCCCGAACGCTGGTGCTGGCCTGGATGGAACCAATGGAATCGAAAACATAGGCTGCCTTGGGAGGGAAAAGGCGTGAAAAGATGGAAATTGGGAGCCTGTCTGATCCTGGCGCTGCTGCTCCTGCCTTGGGGCGCCTGGGCCCAGGACAGCCTGAGCCTGACCGTTTTGATTGAGGTGGAGGGGCCGCTGCCCGCCCCCTGGCCCCAACAATTTACCGTGGAGATGGCCGCCCGGGAGGCGGGTGCGCCCATGCCCCCGGGCAGCCAGGACCGGGTCTATCGGGCGTCCAGAATGGGAACCGGAACCCTGTCCCTGGGCCCTCTGACCCCCACCGGGCCGGGGCGCTGGAGCTATAGGGTGCGCCAGCTTTCAACCGGAACGGATTGCCGGTACGACCTTCGGGAGTATATCTGGTCCGTCGCCGCCTATTGGGGAACCCAGGGCGGCCTGGAGACATCCGCAATCCTGCGCCAGGACGGGGCGGAGGAAAAACTTTCCGGCATCACCTGGATCAACCGGGCCGCCCTTCAGCCGGAACCGTCCCCCGGGCCCACCGGCGGCGGAGAAACCCCCGGGCCCACCGGCGGCGGGGAGACCCCCGGGCCCACCGGCGGACGGGTTACTCCTACGCCTTCCGGCAGGCGGCCTACCCCCACCCCTTCCGCTAGGCGGACCACCCCCGCGCCGTCGGGGGGCCGGGGCGGCCTGACGGCCACCGGGGTGGAGGATTTGTGGCCCTATTACTTGGGTGGCGCGGCCCTGCTGCTGGGGATAGGGTTGTGGCTGTTCTTCCTGCTGCGCCGCAAGGAGGATGACCCGTGAGCGCCCCCAAACCCCGCCTCACCGGGGCTAAGCGGTTTTTTGCTGTCGCCGCCTGCATCCTGTGCCTGCTCAGCGCCGGGGCGCTGGTCTATCTGGCCGGGGCGGAGTGGAGGGACCGGCGGGCGGGAGAAGGGTTCTATGCCGGCCTGGCCGGCCAGGCGGCCGGAGGGGAGGCGCAGGCCAAAGGGGAGTCCCAGGGAGAGGGGGAGCTTCAGGCCAAGGGGAAGCCCCAAGACAAGGGGGCGCAAACGCCGCCCCCCTCGGCGGTGGACTTCCAGGCCCTCCGCCGGCGCTATGGGGACGTGGTGGGCTGGCTGCGCCTGGCGGACAGCCCCGTGGATTATCCGGTGGTCCAGGGCCGGGACAACGCCTATTACCTGGACCATCTGCCCGACGGGACGCCCAACGCCGCCGGTTCCATCATGATGGACCAGGCCAACAGCCCCGACTTTTCCGACCAGGTCACCATTCTTCACGGCCACCACATGGCCAGCGGGGCCATGTTCGGCAGTCTGGAGGAATACGCCCGGGAGGACTACTACCGCCAGCATCCCACCATGGAGCTGTTCACCCCCCAGGGGGATTACCGGGTACGGGTGTTCGCTGCCTATACCGTGGACGGGGCCAGCTTTGCCTACCCCACCGGCTTTGGGGGCGAGAGAGAATTTTCAGATTTTATCCGCCGGGCCCAGGCCGCCACCCCCTACGATACGGGGGTGACCCCGGGGAGCGCGGACCGGCTGCTGCTTTTGTCCACCTGCGCCTACGATTACCGCAACGCCCGGTTCGTGGTGCTGAGCCGGTTGGAGCCCGTGGCGTGAAGCCGGGCCGGTGAATAGAAAAGAAGAAGGCCCGGGCGCTTGGCGCTCGGGCCTTCGAGGGTAGGAGAGAGGTCAATCTTGGATGATATCGCCGGGCCAGGTATTGATGCCGCCGAATTCCACCACGTTGGTATAGCCCAGCGCGGCCAGCTTATCCGACGCCTGCTTGGAGCGGTTGCCGCTGCGGCAGTAGACCAGGATCAGCTGGTCCTTCAGGGGCAGCTGGGGAGGGTCCTCCCGGCCGATGTCCTCGTTGGGCAGGCAGATGGCGCCGGGGATGTGGCCCCCGTCATATTCCGCCTGGGTGCGCACGTCTAGAATGAGGTAATCCTCCTGCCCGGCCATCATGTCCATGGCCTCCTGGGCGGACACCTGGCGGTAGCCGGCGGGCTGGTCCGAGCCAGTGAGGGCGGCGCAGCCGGCGAGGGGAAGGACCAGGGCCAGCAGGAAAGCGAATATTTTTTTCTTCACAGCGCACCTCCCGAGGAATCAGAATGCTTGGCCTTGGCCCGGCAGATCAGCTGGGTCATGGTGCCCATGGGGCAGTAGACGCACCAACTGCGGGGCTTGAACAGCGCCATGGTGATTAGCCCCAGCAGGGTAGAGGTCAGCATGATGCTGTAAAAGCCAAAGGCGAACTGCGCCACTCCATCGTGAAACAAGGAACCCCGGTAAGCCCAGTGCCAGGGCAGCTTGAAGGTCCACAGCAGGGTGACAGCCTGCTTTAAGTCCTGAGCTGCGGAAAACACCAGGTAGGTGTTCCACAGCATGACCAGGAACATGGTAAGGAAGAAGGCCAGAAAGCCGTAACGAAAGGCCCGGCTGCGCATCCATCGGGGCATATCCCTTTTCCGGGACAGGCCCAGCCGGCCTCCCAGCAAGCTCAGCAGCTGGCCCCGGCCGCAGTAGCGGTTGCAATACCCCTTGGTGCCCCGGATCAAAGAGATGAGCAGGGGCAGGAAAAAACAGAGCAGCCCCAGCCAAGCAAAGAGGATATTGAAAAATCCCAGCGCCAGATAGACCGCCGAAAGAACCCAAAGATAGTCGTACCAATGCTTTTTCATAGGATTGCCTCCCGGATTTGGATGACGCTGGCCGGACATTCCTTGGCGCATTTGCCGCAGCCCACGCATTTTTCCTGGTTCACCTGGGCGTACAGCCCCCGATAGACCGCAATGGCCTTGAACGGACACACCTTGGCGCAGCAGCCGCAGGCCACGCACAGGGTCTGCTCCACAAAGGCCTTGCGGCGCTTTTTCTTTACGGCCTCCATTTCCATACCTCCCCCCTTGATGGAGCCATCATACCACGGAGCCGGACGGCTTACCGTGACAACGTCACAAAAAAGCCATCAAAAAGGGGATTGTCAGGGAAGGGACTTTATAATGGAGAAAAAGGCGATCGCGAAACAAGGGCGCGGCGGGATGGGCAAGGAAGGAAGCGGGCGTAGGCTCCGGCGCTGTTCCATCCCTTTTGCCTGGGCGGAGGGGAGGAACCGTCCGCCCTATTGCCGCCCGGATCCACGGCTTATGGGGCGGTCCGGTAGCTTTTGAAAGGCAAAGGGCCTGGGGGAAGAACGAGAGATCACGGGGACGGATCATGTGTGTCCCACGGGGAAGGGGCAGGCGTTCGATATGGAGAGGCAAGAATTCGTTGTATCCATTGTGAGGGATATGTTATAATATGGAAGTATAGAGGAAAAGGGACGGCTGATGAGGCGGAGCGCCGCTGCCGCCGGGCGGCTTGGCCGCTATTCTCGCATATACTGGTAAGGGACGAGGACAATGAGGCCCTGACGGGGCCCAATAGGACGGGGAGAGAGAAAAGGATGAGACGTTGGGGTGTTATCCTGTTGGTGTTGGCGCTGAGCGCGATATGGTTGGGAACGGCGGGGGCCCAGGCCGGTCCTGCCGCCCTAGGGGAAGCCCAGGTCTATATCGGCCAGGGCGATAAGCTGTGGGAGAGCGGCGGGAGACAGCCGCTGACCCAGGAGGCGGTCAGCACGGTTTATGCCCAAAGCCCATCCTATTTGGTCTATGCCGCCGCTTCAGGGGAGGACCGGGGGCAGGCACTGTATGCTATGGACCTAACCGGGGCGCACCCCCGGGCCCGGCGCATCGGCCAGGAGATTGCCGCTGCGGTATGGAGCCGGGAGGATGGCGTGGTATACTACGTAAGCGGCCAGGCCCCCAAAGCGCTGTATGCCTATGATCCGGTGGCCCGGAGCAGCCGGCTGTTGACCCAAGCCCAGGCCCCCATTGCCGGCTTGCGCCTGTCGGCGGACGGGCTGCTGGCCCAGGTGGAGGGGCGGGAGATGCTTTATATCCCCGTGGTGCGGATGCTGGCCGCGCCCCTGTTTTCACGACAGGGGTATGTTTTGGAGGCAGGACAGGGCTTTGAAACCCTGTTGGACCGGGAGGGAGGCCTGCGGCTACGCCGCAAGGGCCAAGAGGACAGTGTGGCCCTGGACAGCGGCGTCGCTGCTAGCCGGATCGCGGGGGAGGATATCTATTATCTGGCGCAAAGGGGCACGGCCAGCGCCCTGATGGTCTACGAAGTGGTTACCGGGAAGGGAAGGCAGCTGTGCCTGCTGGACATGGCGATGCAGCCTCAACTGGCTGTGGACGCCGGCGCGGTCTATCTAATGGATCAGGTAAATAATGTATATGTTTACGATTTGACCGTCGGGCGATTGGATAGGCTGGGGACGGTGGGCCTTCAACGCCCCATCTTGGAGGCGGGGGGTGGGATGGCTCTGATCTACGATCAGGATGGGGCGCCAGGCCAGCGTTTCGTGGCCGCCATGGCTGGGCTGTCGCCGGAAGCATCGCTAGCCCCATCGCCTGATAGGCATGTTCACCGGCAGGCAAGGGAGAAGGAGCCGGAGGCGGGCCCTGAGGCCAGGGAAAAAGATTGGAAAGACGCTTGGGCCCAGCGAAAAGGAAGCGAGGAGCCCATCCAGCCGGAAGTGGAGGCGCGGGAGGCCGCGCCCGAGCAGGCGGGAGAGGAAGGCCCCGCAAGGGAGAAGGAGCCGGAAGCGGGCCCTGAGGCCAGGGAAAAAGCTGGGAAAGACGCTTGGACCCAGCGAAAAGGAAACGAGGAGCCCATCCAGCCGGAAGTAGAGGCGCGGGAGGCCGCGCCTGAGCAGGCGGGAGAGGAAGGCCCCGCCGCAAGGGAAAAGGAGCCGGAAGCGGAGCCCGCCGTGCCGGAAGGGGAGGACGCTGCGCCTGAACCGGCAAAGGAGGAAGGCCCTTCCGAAGCCATCCCTGAGCCGGAGGCAGGGGGAGCGATGCGGACATTGTCCTTGGGCATGTGGGGAGACGATGTGCGGCGGATGCAGCAGGCGCTGGAAGAACTGGGCTATTTGTCCGGCGCGGAAGAAGGGGTTTTCGATGAGATCACTCGAGCGGTGGTGATGGAACTGCAAAGCCATCTTGGACTGGCCCCAACAGGGGAGGCGGACGGCGCTTTCCAGATTCGGATTCTAGAGGGCTTGCCGGAGGAGGCAACCAAGCAAAGCCAAGGGAAAGAGGAACCCGCGCCAAGTCCTTTTTAGGGGAATCCTTGGGATAGGGCGGTATGCCCAAACATGCTATAGGGAAAAGGCCAAGGGGCAACTTGGCCTTTTCCATTGGGGGGAGGCTTTTTTCCGCCTTCCTGCTGTGGGGGGACCTTAGAGAGATGACCCGTTTTCCGGCCAGGCCCCTGTAGGGCGAAAGGCGGGAGCCCCGGCGCGTAAGCCGGGGCTCCATATCTCCCAGGGAAAGCGGCGCGGGGAAAAGTACTGAAAGGGCGCGGCGGGGTCCTCAAGGAGATACGCCGGTTGGAATAGACGGTTAGAGGGTACGGACCAGGCGCACACAGCGGCCGATGATCAGCGCTTCTTTGCGTTCGATGCGCTGGGTCTCAAATTCCCGGTCGTAACTTTGCAAAAGCAGCCGGTTTCCCTCCTGCTTGGTGACCTTGCGGGCTATCCGGCGGCCCTGGTATTGCAGTACCATGACCGTCCCGTCCTCCACGGTCTGGGCGGGGATGGTGAGGAGTAGATCTCCGGCATGGATGCGGTAACCCCGCAGGGCGTCGTCGGGGCAGCGGTAGTAGAACACTTTATCCGGTGCGCCGCCCTCAATGCGCCCCCCCACGATGGGGGTGAGCACGTGGTCGATTACCAGGCCGTCCTCGCCGGTAACGGGTACCCGTTTGACCACCCCGCCCAGGGCGTCCCGCCAGGCGTCGTTGGACTGGGCCATAGCCTGCTGCTCCTCTTCCACCTGCTCCTTTTTTTCCTGAGGCAGGGGCAGCACGTAGGGCCGGGGCCGGGGGCGCAGCTTCACCTCCGGCTCGGCGGCAACCTCCAGCTCGGTGGAAACCGGATTGGCCACCCCCAACAGCTTTAGGATTCGCTGGGCCTGCTCGTCGGAGACGATGCGCCGTCCCCCTTCAATGTCCTTGATAACGCTCTCGGACATGCCGCACTTCTTGCCCAATTGCTTTTCGCTCATCTTGGCCGCCACCCGGGCAGCCCGTATGGTATCGCCCAATCGGCTCATGGCCCTTCTTCCCCCAATCCCATAAAGTACCGGCAGTTATTGTACCATTTCCGGCGCCTTAGCGCAATATCCAAAGGAGGCCGCCGCAGCATTTCCCCGCCCCTATAGTCCGCCGGGGGGCGGCGGGGTCGTTGGCCGGGGGAAGAACCGGCCTGCGCTTCCCTCAGGGCAGGTCCAGCCATTCTCCGTTCCGGTAGGCCTCAAAGTGCAAGTGGGACGCCATGGCGGATTCGGCGGCGGCGGAATCCCCCACCGCTCCGATGGCCTCGCCCCGGCGCACTTGCTGCCCCACCTGCACCTGGCGCAAGGTGGACAGGTTGGCGTAGCGGGTAAGGATGTTTTGCTGATGGGTGAGTTCTACCGTATAGCCCAGCAGTGGGTCCTCATAAGCGGCGGTCACCCGCCCGTCCATGGCGGCCAGCACCGCCTCTCCCTTGACGGCGGCGATGTCTATGCCCTCGTGGACCTGATAAGCGCCCAGGGCCTCCCACCAGACCAGTTCTTGGGGACTACGGGGGGTGAGAATATCCCGCCCCGATACCGGCCAGGCCAAGGGGCTGGCCGGTTGAACCTGCTGGATGGATTCGTCCATGGACCGGTTCACCACCGCCGGGCTGGGCGCGGGTGGCGCCGGATTGACGGTTCCGGCGCGGTGGCGGGCCGCCAGGACCAACGCCGCCACGCAGGCCAGACATAGGGCGGTTAGGGCATAAAACCCGCCTTTGGGCCAAAATCCAACCAACCAATCTCTTCCCTTGCGCAATAAATTTTTCATAGGCCCTCCTACCGGCATTGCGGTTTCCGAGACAAATGCCTTTTTTCTCCACCTTCAGTTTGCCCAGCGTTGCCTAACCCATTCATCCGCCCCCGCATAGGATGGCAGCGAGAACTACGAGAAATGGGGGCTATCCGCATGAAGACACGACTGAGCGCCTTGCCCATAGATGGCCAGGCTTGCGTTTCAACGCTGGACCCCGCCTGTCCTATGCGCCGCCGGTTGCTGGACCTGGGCTTTACCCAGGGCGCCCAAGCCCGTTGCCTATACCAAAGCCCCTGGGGCGATCCCCGGGCTTATTGGGTACGGGGGGCGGTGGTGGCGCTGCGCAACGCCGACGCAGCCCAGATCTGGCTGGGGGAGGATGAAGGGTCATGAGCGCCGTCATCGCCCTGGCGGGAAACCCTAATGTGGGCAAATCCACCGTGTTCAACCGCCTTACCGGGCTGCGCCAGCACACCGGCAACTGGCCGGGCAAGACGGTAGCCGTGGCCAAAGGCCGTTTTTGTTGGGGCGGAAACAGCTTTCAGCTTATCGATCTGCCCGGCGCCTATTCCCTCATGGCCCATTCCGCCGAGGAGGAAATTGCCCGGGATTACCTGCTGGAAGGGAAATACGGCGCGGTGTGCGTGGTGTGCGACGCCACCAGCCTGCTGCGCTCCCTGCCCCTGGCTTTGCAGGCCATGGAGATTACCCCCAACGTGGTGGTGTGCGTCAACCTGATGGACGAGGCCGCTGCCCGGGGTATCCATGTGGACGGCCAGGCTCTGGAAAAGGGGTTGGGGGTACCGGTAGCCTGCGTCAGCGCCAGGGATGGGGCGGGCATGGATCAGCTGATGGCCAAACTGGACCGGGTATGCCGGCAGGGCAATCCGCCGCCGCCCCCGACCCCGTATCCTCCCCAAGTGGAAGGTGCTCTGGCCGGGTCCGCATCTACGCCCCAAGGGCGCTGGCGGGCCTTGGCCCGAATAGAGGAGGACCCGGAACTGCAAAGCGCCTTGGTATCCGGTCTGTACCGCCGGTGCGAGGCCCTGTGCCGCCAGGCGTTGAGCGGCCGGAACTCGGAGCCTTTTCCCCGGCAACTGCAGTTGGACCGGCTGCTCACCGGGCGGTGGGTAGGCATTCCAGCCATGCTGCTGCTGATGGCGCTGGTGTTCTATCTCACCATCGCCGCAAGCAATTTGCCCTCCAGCCTGTTGTCCCGGCTGCTGTTCTCCCTGGAAGAGGTGTTCTCCCGCTGGATGGGGGCCGCCGGCGCGCCCGCTTGGCTGGAGGGAGCGCTGGTCCAGGGAGTGTATCGGGTGACCGCTTGGGTGGTGTCGGTGATGCTGCCGCCTATGGCCATCTTCTTTCCCCTGTTTACCTTACTGGAAGACCTGGGCTATTTGCCCCGGGTGGCCTTTAACCTGGACGGCTGTTTTCGCCGCTGCCGGGCTTGCGGCAAGCAGGCTTTGACCATGCTGATGGGCTTTGGCTGCAACGCGGCGGGGGCGACCGGCTGCCGGATCATCGATTCGCCCCGGGAGCGGTTGATCGCCTTGCTCACCAACGCCCTGGTTCCCTGCAACGGCCGCTTTCCCTTACTCATCCTGCTGCTTACTCTATATGCTTGCGCCGGGGTGGGAGGCGCGGCGCTGCCCGCCCTGGGCCTTACCGGGCTGGTGGCCTTGTCGGTGATGATGACCTTCCTGGCCTCCCGTCTGCTGTCGGCCACCCTGCTCAAAGGGATGCCCTCCGCCTTTGCCCTGGAGATGCCCCCTTTTCGCCGGCCCCAGGTAGGGCGAGTGCTGGTACGCTCTTTGTTGGACCGCACCTTGTTCGTGTTGGGCCGAGCGCTGATGGTAGCCGCACCGGCAGGGCTACTGCTGTGGTGCCTGTGCGCGGTCCAGGTTCAGGGCATTTCCCTGGCGGCCCGCTTGGCCCAGGCATTGGACCCGGTGGGGCGCTTCATGGGTCTGGACGGGGTGCTGTTGGCCGCCTTTTTGCTGGGCTTTCCCGCCAACGAGCTGGTGCTACCTATTGCCCTGATGCTGTACCAGTCCGGCGGAACCCTGGTTCAGCCGGGAGAGGCGGCCCACGTGGGGGCCATCCTGACGGCCAACGGATGGACCGGCCTTACGGCTCTGTGCGCCATGCTGTTCACCCTATTCCATTGGCCCTGCTCCACAACCCTGCTCACCATCAAAAAGGAGACGGGCAGCCTGAAGTGGACCGCCGTGGCTGCCCTGCTGCCCACCCTGCTTGGCGCGGCGCTATGCACGGCGGTATATCAAATAGGCAGGTGGTTTTTGTGAGTTTTACCCCGCTACAGCTGGCCCTGCTGTGCCAGCTGGTCTACTTCGACCCACCCCCGGCCCTGATCCCGGGGGTGGGGACCTCCCTCACCGCAGGAACGCTGGCCCGTGCCTTGGCTCTGAAGCCCCCCTGTGGCCCGCTCAGCCCGGCGGAGGTATTTGCCCTGGGCCAGATTGAAACCTGCCGCAACCTGGCTTCCCTGCGAGTGGCTGCCTACATAAACGACAACCAGACCAACGGCTTTGTGGGCTACGCCTTTGGCGGCCCGGCAGGGCAAACGCTGGTGGGCTTTCGGGGCAGCGAGTCCACCACGGCTTGCGCCCCCAGCAACATCGATTGGCTGGATAACCTACGCGCCCCTCTAAAGGGCTCCTTTCAATACCCGGCGGTGGAGGCGCTGGCAAAGCGCTTTTCGCCGCCAAGGCTGTTCTTCGGCCATTCCAAGGGCGGCCACAACGCCCTGTACGCCCTGGCCAGCCAGGGCCGGGCGGGGGACCAATGCGTCTGCTTCGACGCTCAGGGCTTTGCCCCCGGCCAACTAACCCGGGCCCAAGCCGCCCGGCTGGGCGAACAGGCGGTGAACTACGTCCAGCGCCTGGACGTGGTGGGCGCCCTGTTGTGCCATCCGGAAAAGCGGGTGTTCGTGAAGCAGGCGGGACAGGATCACCCCCACGCTCTGACCGCCATGGCCTATGATCTGGAAGGGGACCCGGTGCCTGGCCGCCGCCCCCTACGCTCGGCCATGATCGGCCTGACCAGCTGCCTGCTGGCCCTGACGCTGCGGCGGCTGGGGGAAAGTTCCGATTCCGTCTCGGCCTCCAATCCCCTGGACGCCTCCGCCGCCGGGCCTTGAACGCGGGGCATCCCCAGCGGGATATCCAGAACACGGGGCGGCGTTGCCCAACGCATCACCGCCGGCCCCTGAGCCCCCCAGGTCCCGCAAAAGCCGCCGGCCGGACCGAAAACGAGGGCCAAGAAACGCGCCCCGCCGGGACTACCGGTCCCCAGCGGGGCGCATCCTGGCTCAAAGGGTCACCGGGCCCGCTGGATACGGGCGGCCAGCACCGTCATGTCATCCTTGGGACCGGCGGGTAGGGCCTGGGCGGCGGCCAGCACCTTATCACACAGCAGGCCGGGGGCTATGTTGGGGTCGGCTCGCAGCATGTCTTCCAGTACGCCGCCCAGCCACTGATTCTGTTCCTCGCTGGCTCCATCGGCAATACCGTCGGTGATCATCACCATCATGTCCCCCGCCCGCAGGGATAGGCTGTGCTGGGCTGGAGTGACCCTATCCAGAATGCCCAGGGGTAGCCTTCCCCCATCCACCCTGATTGCCTGGCCCCGGCGCATAAGGAAGGAGGCGCAGGCCCCCAGCTTGGTCAGATGCGCCTGGCCCTCCTGCAAATCCAGTACGCACAGGTCGGCGGTAGCGTACATCTCATCGCCGCTTCGGAGCAGCAACAGCTGGTTGATGGCGTCCAGCATCAGCTGATCCTCTACTTGGGCCAGCAGAAAACGGCGAATGAGCCGCAAGGTGGCGCTGCTCTCCCGGGCCGCTCGCTCGCCGCTGCCCATGCCGTCGGACAAGGCCAGCAGTACCCGAGAGCCGGTGAGCCCAGCGGCCAGATAGCTATCGCCGCTGGGCGCGCCCTGATCCCGAGGCCGGGTGACGTATCCCACGGTGGCCGTGAGCCTGGGCGACTGAACCAGCCGTAAGGTGTGCTGGGGCCAGCATTCCTCCAGCACCGCCCGCATGGGAGCGCCTAGAGCCCGGGTCAGCGCCTGGGCCGCTTGGCGGGCCTCGTCCTGGTCCCACATTCCGTCTCGGATGGTGGCGCATACCTCCAGGGCCCGTCCCGATAGGGCGACAACCTCCTGGGGCTCCAACCCTGCCTGTTCCAGGGCCGCCATAGCCGCCTGTGCAGCCTCCGGATCCAGGCGCGGAGGCTGTGCCAGCGCTTCTCCCATGCCTTCCAAAATGCGGGCGGCCTGGGCGAAATGCCGGCCCAGGGTGGCCCCCTCGTCCCGCCTTTCCTGAAGAATCCTGCGCCTGGCGGCAAAGGAGCGCAGCAGGGGCCCTAGCTTGCGCGGCGCTTGAGCCGCCCGGCGGCATACCCGGCCCCACTCGGGGGGCATCTCTTCCTGCTCCCCCAGAGGCGCGCCGCCCAGTGCCGTCCCCAGCAGTTGGCACAGCATCCGCCCTGCCTGGCCGTCCGTTCCGTTCCAACAGGCGGCATAGCCGGGGCAACCGGAGCACAGCGCCCGGCGCATCTGGGCCATTAGCGTCTGCTCGTCGGGCCCGGCGGGACAATCGCCATAGCCCTGGGCCAACTCGGTAAATACCTCCGCCAGGGCCCGTAGCCGCTTTTCACTGCCTTGGCGCAGATGGGCGGCTAACCGCTCCGGAGGCAGGGCGGGCTGATCCGGCCGCAGCCAGCCGGCCAACCGGTCCAGGATTTCTTGAGGCAGCAGCAGGTAGACGCCGGCTACCCCTAAAGTCCACAGTGGATGTAGCGTGCCCAGTTGTCCCTCGGGCCCAAAGGCCGCGCAGGCCAGATTGATCAGCAGAAAGGCAAGCCCCGCCCAGCCCCGGCCCAGAGGGTAGATGGCCCCGGCCACTAGGCCCATCAGGCCGAGGGAGGCGCCCAGCATGGGATTATCCCCGGACAGGGCCAAGGCGGCTCCGGCCACCACCCCTGCCGCCGCGCCCTGCGCCGCGCCGCCGTAGCCGCAGGCCAGAGTCAATAGGGCAGCCAAGGCGGGAGCCAGAGGATAGGCGGGAGAGGCGTTGATCCCCATGAGGCACAGCATGGCGCATAAAATGAGGGAAAGCTGTTCCTCGGCTAGCAGATGGCTGCGCCGGAGGGTAAGTCCGGCCGCCCCGCGCAGTACCGGAGCGAAGGCCATGGCCACCAGGGCGTTGAGTAGCGCCGCCGCCAGGGCAGCGCCGCCACCACCCGCCAGGGCGAAGGCCAGAGGCGGCGTCAATGCGCCCAGTCCGGCCAAGGCACAGTTCACCGCGTCTTCGCCACCCAGCCGTCCGTGACGTCCCGGGCCCCGCTCCAAGAGGCGGGTACTCTCCAGCGTCCAGCGTATCCCCATGACCATCAAGCATCCCGCCAGGGCCACCGCCGCCTCCAGCCCCATCACTTCCCAAGGACTGCCCAGGGCGCACCCCACCAGCATAGCCCAGGGCGGGCGCCCGGCGGATAGGCCGGCGGTAAACCAAGCCACCGAAAAGGGCGATAGATCGGAAAACAAACTGGTCCGGCTCAACGCCATCATCAAAAGGGCTTGTCCCACCTGGTTGCCCGCCACGCGCCACAGCCGCCGGGCACGGCCAGTTCCCCCGCGTACATTCAGCATCGCTCATTCCCCCCTGCGTATGACAAAATATATGCGCGGCGCGGGGCGTTATATGCCAAATTTCGCGCCCTGCCCCCGCATATATTGGGCTTCAGGAGGGATGAAATATGGAAAATTCTCAACGGGAACGGACGTGTCCTCCCAGCGCCGGTTATTATACCTGGCAGCAAGGCGACACTTTGGTAGGCATAGCCCAGCGCTACGGCCTGACAACTTCGGCTATCCGCCAGGCCAACGCGGGCCTGCCCCTGGAAACCGTGGCCCCCGGTACCCGCATATGCCTACCGTCCAGACCGGTTAGCTGTCCTTCGGGCCGGTTATACACGGTGCGGCGGGGAGATACCTTGGTGGGTATCGCCCGGCAGAATGGCGTTACAGTGGCCCAGCTGATGGACCAAAACCCTTATGTGGACCCGGATGACCTGCAAGTAGGGCAGGTGCTGTGTTTGCCGGATAGGGTGGCGCCTCCGGCCCCTGGCCCTACCCCTGGCCCCAACTGTCCGGCGGGCTATACCCAGGGCACAGTGCGCTATGGAGAGAACATTGTGGAATTGCTCACCCGATACAATATGTCCTACGCTGTCTTCACGCGAGTGAATCCTCAATTAAACCCCAATCAGCTGGTGCCGGGCCAACGCTACTGTGTACCGCCTCGGAGCCAGCGAGGCGGGTGTGGCCAGGGCAGGAGCTACCTCATCCAGGATGGGGAGAATCTACAAGGGGCGGCGCGAGCCAACGGCGTTACGCCTGCCCGTCTGTTAATCTTGAATCCCAATTTATCCCCGGGAGATTTCGTCCCCGGCAGAATGATCTGCCTGCCCTGATTCTCCGCAAAGGGCGTGAGCCGGCTCCCTACGGCCCCCAGCAGCGCGGCGGTTGCCGCTACCGCACCGCTAGGGGCCGTTGTTCCGCTTACGCGCCAGCAAGGATGGCGGTGCCAAGGGGGCGTTCCCTTGGCGGGGGTCCGGAGGCGCTGCCCCTGGTGCCGGGTCAACAGCCTGTCCCCCCGCGTACCCCCACCGGAAGCCTCTCCCTATACCCCCGCGCCCCCGTCCCCCGTAGTCCCCCGGGTGCAGGATTCCCGAAGCGCTTGGACAGCGAG
>DSLFC04102__coassemble_949_pt1 | contig 22104 bp, 23 predicted proteins | sample DSLFC04102__metabat2_low_PE_004 | metagenome-assembled genome bin DSLFC04102
GGGCCCCCGCCGGCGCTGCCGGCGGGAGAAGGGCGCCGCGGCGCTATCCCATCCAAGCGGCCGGTTAAGGGAACGCCTGCGGCGAATTCCTCTGGGAGGCGGAGAGGAGTGGCGGGATGTGTCCGGCAGATTCCGGCGAAACGGGTCCGCCTCATTCGGCGGAAGGCGGCTATGTTGGCCTGAGCCGGGGGGGGTAGATTGCGGGGGGAGTGCTTCCAGCACATTCGGCGGAAGGCGGCGAGGCGGGACCGGATTCCTCTATTGATCCCGTCCGGGAGAGGGCGCCGGCCTGCCCAAGGCGAGACTCAGCGCATCTGGCCGAAGCGGTCTTCGTCGCCGGCCAGGGGGGCGTATAACAGCGCAGTGTGCATACACTTGCCTTCCCGGAAGGCGCACTGTACCTGCCGCAACAATCCGCCGGCGTACAGGGTGAGCTGGTTGTCCCGGGCGTAACGCCGCACCCGGGCGAAGTGGGGGGTCAGGTCCTCCCCGGGGGAGAAGCGCAGCGCCGTCACCACGCAGGGCTTGGGGGGCAGATAGACCACCTGGCGGCCGGCGTACAGGCCGAGGGCCAGGGCCATCTCCGCGTCCAACGCCACGCCCCGCAGGGGCGGCTGGTCATACCGCTCCCGGGTCAGATAGGGCCCGTCCAGCAGCACGGCTGTGGAAAGGTGGGGGGCGTAGCGCTTTACCCATTGCCCCAGCATTTCGCCCGCCTCCGGCTCGATGGGCTCCTGCCCCCGCAGCACGCCCAGAAAATACATGGCGGGCTTTTCCTCCACGGCGCATTGGTCCAGAAGCTGGTGAGCCTGGCGGATGCGCCGGACCTGGATCGTCAGGCTCTTGCGGGCCTGGGCCAGCCCTTCGATTTCCCGGTCTATGGCCCGGCCTCTGGTTTCCAGAGCGCGGAGCTGCTCCTCATCCTCCGCCGCTCCTAGCAGGCGGGCGGTCTCGCCCATGGAAAAGCCGTAGCGGCGCAGCTGCACCCCGCACCCCATGGCCTGCAGCGCCTCCGGGTCGTACAGCCGGTAACGGCTGCCCGCCTTTCGCGCCACCCGCAGAATGCCGTATTTCTCGTACAGGCGGATGCCGTTGGGGGACAGGCCGAATATCTTTTCCATGTCCGTCGCCTTGATCTTCATGAAGCCTCCAAATCCGTCACATGGTGACGGCTTTTTTCGCGGAGAAAACCGTCACAAAACAGGACGTTTAATTTTTCACAAGTATAGCACGGCTCTTTTTTCTTGTCAAACAAGGGATTGCCCAATTGACCCATCACCATGTGACGAATGTATAATAATAACAGATTCTCCCGCGCCGCAGAGGTGGCGGGGGAGCGGGGGATCGTCCCGCGCCATCGACATGAGGAGGGAATTGCCATGAACAGGAACATCAACCGCCGCGATTTTCTCAAGGGCACCGCAGCCGGCGCCCTGGGCCTGGCCGCCGCAGGCATGGGTGTACCCGCCCTGGGCCAGGAGAAGGGGCTGTACACCCCGGGCACCTATTCCGCTACCGCTACCGGCATGGGGGAGGTCACGGTGACCATGACCTTTAGCGCCAATGAGATTACCGACGTGGTGGTGGACACCTCCAAGGAAACCACCGGCTATGGTCTGGAGCAAGGGGGCGAGTTCGCCCAGCGCATCCTGGCGGCCCAGAGCGCCGACATCGACGCCATCTCCGGCGTGTCCTTGACCAGCAACTCGGTCACCGAGGCGGCCAAGGCCTGTATTGCCCAGGCCAAGGGCGAGACGGTGGACATCGCGCCGGTAGTGCAGGAGCAGGCCCAGGACCAGATGGACTGGCTGGGCGAGGAGCCGGACATCCCGGCGATAGACGAGACGGTGGACGTGGACGTGGTGGTGGTAGGCGCGGGCCTGTCCGGCGTGTGCGCGGCCCGGGCCGCCGCGGAGGAGGGGGCCAGCGTGGCGCTGATCGAGAAGGGCGCCTCCTTCAACTGCCGTTCCGGCGAATACGCGGTGCTCAACGGCCCCCTGAACCAGCGCTGGGGCCGGGAGGGCATCGTGGATACCGACCTGGTGGTCAACCGCCTGATGCGGGAGTGTACCTACCGCAATAAGCGCTCCATCCTCAAGAAGTGGGCCGACCACGCCTGGGAGGCCATCGACTGGTTCATCGCCGCCTGCCCGGACATCACCATCTGCGACTCCACCCGCCAAGCGGTGACCCAGGAGCAGTTCGACAAGGGCATATTGGTGCCCCTGTCCTGGCCGCTGCCCGAGCACTACGACTATACCAAGGAAGAATTCCCCACCTTCCCCTCCTCCATGGAATTCCGCTCCAGCCGCAAGGACCAGCAGGGGTTCGTGGTGGAGGCCAACCTGAACAAGGCGCTGGAACTGGGGGCCAAGACCTATTTCGGCTGTTTCGGCACCAAGCTGCTCCAGGATGAGCAGGGCCGGGTGACCGGCGTGATCGTCCGGGATGCCCAGAACGCCAACCGGTACATCCAGTTCAACGCCGCCAAGGGCGTGATTTTGGCCACTGGCGACAACAGCGGCGATCCGCGCATCATGGCCCATTTCGCCCCGGAGATCGTGGAGAAGAAGATCACCAATATGGGCGCTATGGGTATGCTGGGCGTGGACGTGGAGGGCAATCCCTGCCCCACCGGCGACGGCTTGCGCATGGGCGCTTGGATCGGCGCCAAGGTACAGGATTTCCACGCCCCCATGACCCACCACATGGGCGGTGGCATGGGCGTGACGCCCTTCCTGCAGCTGAACAAGCACGGGGAGCGGTTCATGAACGAGTGCATTCCCGGCCAGCAGTTGGAAAATCAGATCGAGTTGCAGCCCGATCAGACGACCTACCAGATCTACGACAGCAAATGGCCGGAGCAGATTCCCTACATGCCGGCCAACCACGGCGGGCTGTGCTATATCATCCCCGAGGATGAGGACGAGAGCAATCCCAACTTCACCGACCGGCAGTATACCAAGGTGTCCGCCAAGGCCAACGCCTACAACTTCAAGGCCGATACCCTGGATGAGCTGTTCGCCCAACTGGGATACACCGGACAGGCCCTGGAAAATGCCAAGGCCAGCGTGGAGCGCTACAACCAGCTGTGCCGGGAGGGCTACGACGCGGACTTCGGAAAAGACGCCAGCCGCATGTTCCCCCTGGAGAACGGCCCCTTCTACGCCTGCACCTGGAGCACCACCTCCATGCTGGTGTGCGTGGGCGGCCTGGAGTCCGACGAGAACTGCCACACCTTTACCGGCACCGCGGAGAACCCCACCCGGGACATCATCCCCGGGCTGTACGTATGCGGCAACGTTCAGGGCAGCCGCTATGCGGTGGAATACCCCATCTGCTTCCGGGGCATCAGCCATTCCCTGTGCGTGTACTACGGCTATGTAGCCGGAAAGAACTGCGCCCAGGGCGTGTAAGCCATTCCCCGCCCGCCGCTTTTCATGGCGCTGGGCTGGAGGCCGGAAGACGATAAACCCCAGGAGGCCCCCGTTTCGGCTATGGCCGAAACGGGGGCCTCCTGGGGAATAAAGCCCCCGCGTGGCGGGGGCTTCCGGTTGGGCATTGGGATTGCCTTATTCTTCGGTGGTGAATACGGGGATCACGCCGCCCTGGTAGGCTTCGTTGTTCAGCATGAAGTCGGCCACCTTCTGGGAGCACAGCACGCTCTCCAGGTCCTTCACCCACTGGCTGTCCACGTCCTCCTGGCGGATGACCACGTAGTTGGTGTATACCTTGCCCACTTCGGAATCGGCGGGCTCTACGAAAATGGCGTCACGGGCCGGGCTCAGGCCGGCGTCCAGGGCAAAGTTGCCGTTGATGACGGCGATATCCACGTCCGCCAGGGTGGAGGGGATCAGGTTGGCGTCCATCTCCCGGATGTCCAGCCCCTTGGGATTGTCCACGATATCCAGCACGGTGACGGAGGAGCTGGTATCGGTGCCCTCGGGCAGGGTGATCAGGCCGGCCTCCTGGAGCAGCAGCAGGGCGCGGGTCTCGTTGGAGGGATCGTTGGTAACCACCACGATGCCGCCGTCGGGCAGCTCATCCAGGCTGGCGGTGCGGCCGGCGTAGATGGCGAAGGGCTCGTAGTGTACGCCGATGGCGGCGACCAGCTTCTCCTCGTCGGAGACGGTGTCGTTATAGCTCTCCATGTAGGCCAGATGCTGGAAGTAGTTGGCATCCAGCTCGCCGTCGGCCAGGGCGGGGTTGGGCAGGGGATACTCGGTGAAGGTGACGATCTCCAGCTCATAGCCCAGGGCCTCAAAGTCATCCTTGATGAGCTCCAGGATCTCCTCGTGGGGAGAGGGCGTGGCGCCGATGACGATCTTCTCAGCGGCCATGGCGCCGGCGGCGCTCAGCAGCAGGGTGAGGGCCAGCAGGGTAGCGAGCAGTTTTTTCATGGGAGTTCCTCCTTTCAAAATACCGGGGTATGGTATAGGAAGCGGCCCGTGCCGCCAGGGGTCAGCGCTTTCTGTGGTCCAGGGTGCGGGTGAGCAGGTTGCCGATAATCTGAATCAGCTGCACCATCACCACCAGGGCGATGGAGGCGGCGTACATCACGCCGTACTCCCGCCGGTTCAGGCCGTAGGTGATGGCGATCTTGCCCAGGCCGTCGCCGCCGGCGGCCCCTGCCATGGCGGTGTAGGCCAGGATGGTGGTGATGCAAATGGCCGCGCCGTTCACCAAAGAGGGCAGCGCCTCGGGGAGCAGCACCTTGCGGATGATCTGGAAGGTGGACATGCCCATGGACTGGGCGGCCTCGATGAGCCCGGCGTCCACCTCTTTCAGGGACCCCTCCACCATCCGCGCCACGTAGGGGAAGGCGCTGACCACCAGGGGAAAGATGATGGAGCGGGTGCCGATGGCGGTGCCCATGACCACCCGGGTCACGGGGAAGAGCATCACCAGCAGGATGAGGAAGGGGATAGAGCGCAGGAAGTTGACCACGCCCCCCAGCACCGCGTTGAAGGTGGGCGCTGGGCGGATATGCCCTTTCTGGGTGATCACCAGCAAAATGCCCAGGGGCAAGCCCAGCAGGTAGGCGAACAGGGCGGAGGGGAAGGTCATGTAGGCGGTGTCCGCCAGGCCCTGCCACACCAGTTCCCAAATCTTCTCCATGGTCATTGGTTGTGTACCTCCTCCACGGTCAGGCCCATTTCCCGCAGGCCGTTGGCCAATTTTTCCCGGTCGGCGTAGGAATGGGGGAGCTCCAGCAGCATCTGGCCAAAGGCCTTGCCCCCGATGCGGTGCATATCCGCCGACAGGATGTTCACCGCCATGCCCGATTTCAGGATGAAGGTGGAAATGAGGGGCTCGTTACGGGTGGTGCCGTCGAACACGATGCGCAGCGCGTCGGTGATCACGTCGTCGGCGGGCTCGTCCTTGATGATGCCGAACAGCCGGCGCCCGGCGGCAGAGCGGGTGTGGGTAAACACCTGATCCACGCTGCCTTCCTCCACGATCACGCCGCCGTCGATGATGGTCACCCGGTTGCAGATTTGGCGGATGACCGCCATCTCGTGGGTAATGACGATGATGGTGATGCCCATGCGTTGGTTGATGTCCTGCAAAAGCGCCAGAATGGACTGGGTGGTCATGGGGTCCAGGGCGCTGGTGGCCTCGTCGCACAGCAGTACCTCCGGGTTGGAGGCCAGAGCCCGGGCGATGGCAACCCGCTGCTTCTGCCCGCCGGATAGCTGGGCCGGATAGGCCTTGGCCTTGTGCTCCAGCCCCACGATCTCCAGCAGCTCCCGCACCCGCTGGTCCGCCTCCCGCCGGTTCACCCCGGCGATTTCCAGGGGTATGCGCACGTTGCCCTCCACCGTCTTTTGCATCAGCAGCCCAAACTGCTGAAAAATCATGCTGACCCGCTTGCGCATGTCCCGCAGCGCCTTGCCCGACAGGTCCAGCACGTTCTGCCCGTCGATGAAGATGCGCCCCTCGGTGGGGGTGTCCAGCCGGTTGATGCAGCGGATGAGGGTGGATTTGCCCGCGCCGCTCATGCCGATAATGCCGTGGATATCCCCCCGGTTTACCGTCAGGCTCACGTTTTTCAGGGCCGCCACTTGGGCAGCTCCGGTCCCGTAGATCTTGCTCAGCCCTTCGATACGGATCATGGGCTGGTTCTGGTTCTGGCTCATGCCCTCACCTCGGTCGTATATTTGGGTCGCCTATCCGGGCGCCGCGCCCGGTCCGCAAGCCCTGCGGGGGTCCGTCTTTGCCACAAAAAACCGGCAGACCACGCGATCTGCCGGCAAAAGAGCCTACCCGGATTAAGGACGGACATTGCCCCGGCTGACAGACGCGCAAAAGAACATGCCGCCGCGCATTTCGCGACGCATGTTCCGGGGCATCATCATGGCGTTTACGAAGAAGCGCTTCATGCCGTGGCAATCTCCTTTCCTAATTAATGGGGGAGTGGACGCGCCGCCCAATTACCCGTCAACGAAGGCACAGGGCAACGCACCCAACACAGGATTAGGTTAGATTATAGAGTCTTTACCCGGTCCTGTCAAGTTAAGATATGCGCTTACATATGCCTTTGCGCCATGATCCCGCCATGCGGGCCCGCCGCGCCCGTCTTGCATTGCGCCATGGATCGGCGTATGCGGTTTTTCGCGCTGGGCGCCCCCCGTCAGGAACGCCTCATAGACTTGACAGAGGTAAGGCCAACGCCAACAGTCAGCCCCCCTGCCTCCGACGGAAGCAGGGGGCTGTGTGGCGGCGCAGGGCTATGGATTGGGGCTTGGCCTACAGCCCCGCGCCATGGATGGGTAATCTGGGGCGGAATTTTACACGACGCCGTGGGCGACCATGGTGTCGGCCACCTTGGTAAAGCCCGCGATGTTGGCGCCGGCGATGTAGTTGTCCTTCATGCCGTACTTCTGGGCGGCCTGGTCCATCTGGTGGTAGATGTTCACCATGATGCCCTTGAGACGCTGATCTACCTCCTGGAAGGTCCAACTCAGGCGCAGGCTGTTCTGGCTCATCTCCAGGGCGCTGGTGGCCACGCCGCCGGCGTTGGCCGCCTTGCCCGGGGCGAACAGCACGCCCGCCTGCTGGAATGCGTGGGCCGCGTCGGGGGTGGTGGGCATGTTGGCGCCCTCGCCCACGGCGATGACGCCGTTCTTGATCAGGGTCTGGGCATGGTCCAGGTGCAGCTCGTTCTGGGTGGCGCAGGGCAGGGCGATGTCGCAGGGCACGTCCCAGATCACTCCGTCCTCGTGGTACTCAGCCTGGGGACGGTAGTCCTTGTACAGGCGCAGGCGGCCGCGCTTGACCTCCTTGATCTCCTTCACCGCGTCCAGATCCACGCCCTTTTCGTCGTAAATCCAGCCGGTGGAGTCGCACATGGCCACTACGAGGCCGCCCTGCTGGGTGGCCTTTTCTGCGGCGTAAATGGCCACGTTGCCCGAGCCGGAGATGACCACCCGCTTGCCGGCGAAGGATTTGCCCCGGGCGCTCAGTATCTCCTCCATCAGGTAGACCAGGCCGTAGCCGGTGGCCTCCTTGCGGGCCAGGGAACCGCCGTAGGTGAGACCCTTGCCGGTGAGCACGCCCTCGTACAGGCCGGTAATGCGCTTGTACTGGCCGTACAGGTAGCCGATCTCCCGGGCGCCCACGCCGATATCGCCAGCGGGTACGTCGGTATCCTTGCCTACATACTTATACAGCTCGGTCATGAAGCTCTGGCAGAAGGCCATCACTTCCCGGTCGCTCTTGCCCTTGGGATCGAAGTCGCTGCCCCCCTTGCCGCCTCCGATGGGCAGCCCGGTGAGGGAATTCTTAAACACCTGCTCGAAGCCCAGGAACTTGATGATGCCCAGATTTACCGAGGGATGCAGCCGCAGGCCGCCCTTGTAGGGACCAATGGCGTTGTTGAACTGCACCCGGTAGCCTTTGTTGACCCGGACCACGCCCTGATCGTCCACCCAGGGCACCTGGAACAGGATGGCCCGGTTGGGCTCCACCATCCGCTCCAGAATGCCGTTCTTCTGGTAGAGGGGATTTTTCTCTACCACCGGTTCCAGGGACTGGAGCACTTCCGTGACGGCCTGATGGAATTCGGCCTCGCCAGGATTGCGGCGGATGACATCGGACAACACGTCGTTCACATAGGACATGATCGAACCCTCCCTGATTGAGATTCCATTATGCAGGATTGGATGGTCAAACTTGCATAACAATGGGACTATTTTAGAATAAAACGCATAATTTGTCAATTGGCTGGCGGTAATCAATGCAAGATTTACATTTCTCGCCCCAGGGCCGGGAGAAAGCGGAGGCGACGGGGGACAGGGCAGAGGTGAAGATAAAAAAATTTGCTTGACAGCGGGGCGCTCTTACCTTATACTTAAATGGTTGTCGGCTTGACCGGCATATTTGCTGTGGATTGGCTTGCCGCGGTCATTCAGGCGCCGCGGCGATTCAAGATATCTCAGGGAGATCCCCATTTTAGAAAGGAAGGTTGTCCACAATGAAGCGTACCTATCAGCCCAAGAAGCGCCAGAGGAGCAAAGTACACGGTTTCCGCGCCCGGATGATGACCAAGGCCGGCCGCAGGGTGATCAAGGCCCGCCGCGCCCGGGGCCGCAAGGTGCTCTCCGCATAACCGCGTTGGAAAGGGACGATTGCGCAGGGGCCGCAAGCGGACACCCCTATCGCCTGGGCAGGGCGTTCAGCCTGGGCCGCAACAAGCAGTATAGGCTGGTCTACCGCCGTGGACAATCCTTTCCAGGGCGGTCGATGGTGCTTATCTATATGAGGGACAAGGCCTTGAAGGTAGGGTTCTCGGTATCGGCCAAGGTGGGCGGCGCGGTGACCCGCAACCGCTTGCGGCGGTGGATGCACGAGGATTTTCGTATGCTCAGGCCCGGGCTCAAGCCGGGCAAGTATGTGTTCGCGGCGCGCAGCGCCGCGGCCCATACCGGCCACCGGGCCATGGGCGAGGAAATGCGGCGCTTGCTGACGCGGGCGGCGCTTTTCAAGGAGGAAGGGCGATGATCGCGCGGGCCATGATGGCCGTCATTCGGTTTTATCGCAGGCGCATCAGTCCCTGTATGCCCCCCTGCTGCAAATACTACCCCACCTGCTCCCAGTACGCCCTGGAGGCCATTCGCCGCTATGGCGCCCTCAAGGGCGGCGCGCTGGCTCTGTGGCGCATTTTGCGCTGCAATCCCTTTAGTCACGGCGGCTACGACCCGGTGCCCTGATCCGCCCCCTAATCCCCACTGGTGAGGGAGGAATGTGATTCAATGTTCTTTTTCAGCGCCTTTTTGAAGGATATTCTGGAGTTTATCGTCGGCTTTGTGGGCAACTACGGCTGGGCGGTGGTGATCTTCACCATCCTCATCCGCCTGGTGGTGCTGCCCTTGGACATCAAGAGCAAGCGGGAGATGAAGCGGGTCACGGCCCTGGCGCCCAAGCTGGAGGCGCTCCAGAAGAAATACGCCAACGACCGGGAAAAGCTCAACCAGAAGACCAGCGAGCTCTACCGCAAGGAAAAGGTCAACCCCATGAGCAGCTGTTTGCCGTTGCTCATCTCCTTTCCCATCCTGATCTGCATGTTCGACGCCATGCGCGCCCTGGCCAACGAGCACACGGTGCAGATGCTGCTGGACATGAAGAACGGCGTGTTCGACCCCAGCCAGTTCCAATCCTGGCTGTGGATCAAGAACGTGTTCCAGCCCGACTCCTTTATGGCCACCATCGTGCCCGCCATTGGGGACCAGCTGATGGCCATTGGCGAATTGGGGGGCAGCAGCGTGCTCACCGCGGAGAACCTGGCCACGGTGCGGGAATTTTTGACCACGCCGGAATACGCGGCCATCGCGGCCCAGTACGGCGCCAATCAGTTCGTGTATACCGCGCCCATGCTGTTCTGGGAGATCAACATTCCAGCCCAATTCAACGGCCTGTTCATCCTGCCGGTATTGGCCTTTGTGACCCAGTATTTCTCCAGCAAGCTGCTCAGCGTGGGTCAGACCCAGCAGCAACAGCAGCAGAACAAGTTCATGAACTGGATGTTCCCCTTGATGTCCATCTGGTTCTGCGCCACCTCCAACGCGGCTTTCGCCATCTACTGGGTGGCGGTGAACATCATTATGATGATTCAGCAGTTTGCCATCAACTGGTTCTTTGAGAAGCGTACCCCCAAGACGGAGGAGGTTGTGAAGCCTTGAACTTCATCGAAAAGAGCGGCAAGACGGTGGAAGACGCCGTTCAGGCCGGATTGAAGGAGCTGGGCAAGGCGTCCAGCGAGGTCAATATAGAGGTATTGGAGTACGGAAGCCCCGGCTTGTTTGGCATGTTCGGCAAACTGGCCCGGGTGCGGCTCACGGTAAAGGAGCAGAACGAGGATTTTGACTTCGAGATGCCGGTGTTCTCCCTGAATCAACAGACCGCGCCCAAGACCAAGCCAGCCCGCAGGCCTCAGGAAAAACCCCAGGCTCAGGACAGGCCGCAGGACAAATCCCGGGAGGCGGCGCCCCTCAAGGCGGCGGCCCGGTCCGAAGGGGTGCAGGCCGAGGGCGGTTTCCAGGCCGAGGCGGGGAAGGACGCCCAGGAGGAGGACCAGATCCGGAGCGAGGCGGGTCAGAACCGTGTTCCCGGCCAGCGCCAGGGCGCCCGTCAGTCCCGGCAGAAGAAGCCCCGCCCGCCCAAGGTGGAGCAGCCGGCCCCGGTCCCCGCGCCCATGGAGCCGGCGCCGGTGGAAGACCTGCCGCCCCTGGACATTGACAACCTATCCCAGGACGGGAAGAACGCCTATGAGTTTCTAAAGGAGCTCACCCGGCTGATGAAGGTGGAGGTGGAGATTCGCCTCCAGGAGAGCGAAGGGCATTTGCGGGTGCAGATGATCGGGGATACCCTGGGGGTGCTCATCGGGCGGCGGGGAGAGACCCTGGATGCGCTGCAGTACCTGACCAGCCTGCAGGTGAACAAGGGCCGCAGCGAGTACCTGCGGGTGACCCTGGATACGGAGCACTACCGGGCCAAGCGGGAAGTAGCCCTGCGGCGCCTGGCGGAGCGGATGGCCAATCGGGCACGCCGCACAGGGCATCGGGTAGCCCTGGAGCCCATGAATCCCTACGAGCGGCGGGTGCTGCACTCCGCGCTTCAGGACAATCCCTACGTAACCACCCATTCTGAAGGGGAAGAGCCCTATCGCCGGGTGGTCATCACCTTAAAATAATTCCGGGATCATAAACCAAAGATAGCTTACGGCGGGGCGGAAGCGCTCCGCCGTAAGAAAGCATTTATCGCCAGAGGGGGGAATATCGCAGTGACTTGGATGGATATTGTGTTGCGCATCGTGGTGGCTATCCTTATCGGTACGGTGATCGGAGTGGAGCGGGAACGAAAAAACCGCCCAGCCGGTATGCGCACCCATGTGCTGGTATGCCTGGGCGCTTGCGTGATCGCCCTCATCGAATGCAGCATCGCCGAGGAGCTGAAGAGCCTGGGCGATACCGGCGGACTGCACTTCAACCTGGGCCGCATCACCGCTCAGGTGGTCAGCGGTATCGGCTTCCTGGGCGCCGGCACCATCTTCACCGCCCGTAAGAAAATCGCCGGGCTCACCACCGCCGCCTCCCTGTGGAATGCGGCTTGCCTGGGCATCGCGGCGGGCATGGGGTATTACCTCATCGCCGGCCTGGGCTGCGTCCTGGTGATCATCGTGCTGCTGATGCTGCAAAGGATTGTCCACGTGAACGTGAATAAGCGGGTGGAGATCAAGTTTATTCATCGGGTGGAAACCATCGACTTCATCAATCACTATTTTGATGAAAAGGGCATTAAGGTACTGGACGTGGACTTTAGTGTGGAAAATACCAAGGACGGGGCCAACCTGTACACCAATATGTACGTGCTGCACCTGCCTGCCGAGGTGACCTATCGGGATATCGTGGTTACCCTGTCCGAGCACGCCAACGTGCAGTCGGTGCGCACGACCAATACCTGAAGACTGGACCTGGAGAACTGATTCAGGAGATTGAAAAAGGCCCGGAAGGTATGCTATAATAGGCTCAACGCTACGAAGGTAAGGGGGCGTGAAGCATGAGCAAGGACCGGCGCGAAGAATACGACGAGCAAGCGTATAGCCAAGACCAGGCGTACGACCAGGACGAGGCGTACGATGAAGAAGAATACGACTCAGAGGACGAGCTCCAGGAGGACGAGGACCAACAGGAAGAGGAGGACTCGGCCTACGAGGAGGAGTACGACGAGGACGTTTTTTCCCTGGAGGAGGACCTACGGCGAGAGCATAGAAAGCAGTGGACGCAGTACCTGGTGTTCGCCATCTGCGCCGCCGTGGTGGTAGGCCTGGCCATCTATGGATCTATCCAGCTCACCCATCGCCGCCTGGAATCCCAGCAGGGAATACAGGTACAGCCCATGCCCGGCGCGGCCAGCCCGCAGCCCGGCGTTACCGGCGGGCCTGGCGGCCTACTAACGGCCACCCCGGCTCCGGTGAACTATTGGCCTTCGGCGCTGTTCCCGGGAGTGCCCGTATTGGAGTCCGCCGCCTATGAGACCACGGTGGAGGACGGTTACGCCCAGGTAGAAGTGCCGTCGGAGACCATCAGGAGTTTCAGCCAGTATATTGAGACGCTGGTAGAGGAGGGCGCACAGATTTACGTGCGCACGACCCGGCTGTCGGTGCTGGCGCTTAACGAGGTGGAAATCCACCTGGTGGACAACAATCTGGAGAGCAAGGTCGTGTTGTGTGCCGAGCCGCAGATTGGGTGGGACGATCAGGATTACGACGCATTCCCTCTGCCGGAGGCCGGCAAGCTGGTATCGGTAGAGGAGGGGGTGGCTGCGGCCAGCCGGGTGCTTACGTACCGCCTGGCGTCCTCCACCGACGCCCTGGCCTATACCAGCGCATTAATGGAGGCCGGCTGGACCATCTCCGGCAGCCTGGAGCCCACCAACAACATCTTCTCCGCCGTATTTAAGAAGAACAACCTGCAGATCACCGTAGACTATTTTTCCAGCGGAGACGATTACCGGGTACGGTTGGACTATCTGAACTAAAACCACCATACGAAGGACTGGCGCGCCTGAAATAGGCGCGCCAGTTTGTGGTTAAGGGGCAGGGAGGAACTTCCCAGCATGGATATGGGAAGTGCCCTGGACCAAGCCAACAGGCTAACCGGATGGCTATCCTAGGGTGAATACGGTCCTGTTCGACACGGCCCCGGGGGTTGCTTTTTCAGGCGGGCTATGTTAAGATAGACGTGGGAAAATATCAGGAAAGGTGGTCGTCGCCTATGATATTTCGCAATTGCGCCGGGGGCGTGGTGTTCTGCGGGGATAAGGTGTTCTTGCTGCGCAATGAAAAGGAAGAATGGGTGCTGCCTAAGGGCGTCATCCGGGATAAGCGCCTGGCCCAGGACGTGGCCCTGGACCGCGTGTTCAAGGAGGCCGGGATCAAGGCCCAAATCATCTCTCCCGCCGGGCAAACCAGCTATGAGTTCTATTCCATCACCCGGCACCAGCCGGTGTGCAACCGCATCACCTGGTATGTGATGCGGGCCGATACCCTGGATTACCGCATCGCCTTTGAACAGGGCTTTACCGACGGCGATTACTTCCCCTTCGACGCCGCTATGGACAAAATTACCTATAGCCAGGATAAGGCCCTGGTGTCCGTGGCCTATGAAAAATATAAATCTCTGGAAAAATGAGGGCCCCGCCGGGCAAACTTCACAGCAAATCTTTTGACAAATGCGCCCCCGTGTGCTATGATGGAGTATCCATTTATAGCAGGGGGCGTATTTATGTCCGGACATAACAAGTGGTCCACCATCAAGCACAAAAAGGAAAAGACCGACGCTCAGCGCGGCAAGATCTTTACCAAGATCGGCCGGGAGATCGTCATCGCCGTGCGGGAGGGCGGGCCCGACCCCGCCACCAACGGCAAATTGCGGGATGTGGTGGCCAAGGCTAAGGCCGCCAACATGCCCGGCGACAACATCATGCGGTCCATCAAGAAGGCCGCCGGCGAGGGCGACGCGGCGAACTATAAGGAAATCACCTACGAGGGCTACGCCCCCGGCGGCGTGGCCATCATCGTGGAGATCGTCACCGACAACCTGAACCGCACCGCCGCCGAAGTGCGCCATATCTTCGATAAGTGCGGCGGCTCCATGGGCGCCAGCGGCTGCGTCAGCTGGATGTTCGAGCGCAAGGGCGTCATCGAGCTGGATAACCAGAAAAAGCTGGACGAGGAAGAGCTCATGATGCTGGCGCTGGACGCCGGCGCCGCCGACGTGGAAGTGGCCGAGGACGAGGTCATCATCTATACCGACCCCGCCGATTTCTCCAGCGTCCGGGAAAACCTGGAAAAGGCCGGCTGCGTCTTCCTCTCCGCCGAGCGGGCCATGGTCCCCAACAATACCGTGGATATCACCGACCCCGAGCTGGCCGCCAAGGTGGAACGCCTGGTGGATTGGCTGGAGGATTACGACGATACCCAGGCCGTGTTCCACAACGCCAACCTGCCCGAGTCGGAGGACGAGGAGGACTAACCTCCCGCTCTCCCCCCCCTTGGGCCCCACCCCGGGAAGGACGGTTTTGCCGTCCTTCCTTTTTGTATCGAAATTGCCACACCTTTGCCACACATTATCGTTATAGATTTAGCAAATTGCATCCTGACATATATTGACACTTCAATGCACAATGCGTTACAATATCTGTGAATATTAGTTGCATTTTCTTGTACCTTTTATGACTCCCCATGGGATAATACTTATTTTGCGAAAGAGGTGTTTCCATTGTCTCCCACCACGGGCCCCGCTTGACGGCCCTCCGGGCCAACTCGATTGCCCGGTGGCCAGCGAAGTGAGGCTATTTTTCGCTTTCGCCCGAATCTCCGACGTCCCAATCCATTGATTAAAGGAGGATGCGTTCCGTGAAAAAGGCAATTCAGCGCCTTTTCCCGTTGTTCCTGCTCTGCTTGGCCTTGACGCTGAGCGGCTGCCAGGCCACCCCCCAAAGCGTAGAGGATTCAGGCGCTCAGCGGGCCATGACCCAGGAGGAGCAGGCGGTAGCTCAGACTACCAAGTCCCCCTACGCCCAGGTGTGCCAGGATGATGGACGGCAGATTGACGTAGCCTTTGGCGAAGGCGACCAGCAATTGATTATACGCGCCACCGCCCAAGTGCCCCAGGTGGAGACGGTCTATTCCTATGTCCTGACCGAAACCATGCCCGACCAAGACGCCATTATCTCCACTTTTTTCTCTCAATCCGAAAAAATCGCAGAGGTGGAGCCGGTTTTGTGCGATACCCAGCTGCGGGCCGATATGGGCGGCATTACGGTGGGAACTCTACGCATTCATGTGGAAGACACCTGGCCCTTTGAATACTCTCTGGATGATGGGCTTCCCAGCCAATCTTACGATTGGGATACCCCGCCCTCCAGCGTACAGATAGACCCGGCTGCGGCAAAAGCGGAACTGGACCGCATTGCCCAGGGATTGGGGCTGTACGGCGTTACCATAGATTGCTACAGAGATGGTCCTACGACGCGGACTTTTGAATTTTATCCCAATTATACGCCGTTCGACGTAGCGTCGGTAGAGGACAGGGGGAGCAGCTTGGGCCTGGAGAAAGCTTCTTTTTCACCTGAAAGCCTTACTTATGTGTCATGGATGGATTTTTGTGTCATAGAAGATTCTCAGCCAGTGGAAACCCTGTTATCCTTGGACGAGGCCATCAATATCGCCAGCCAGTATGTGGGCAGCGATCTGCAACCCTTGACGGCTGCTCCCTTTACCCAAGTGTCCCTGCGGGTGCGCTACCAGCGGGATGTGACGGAAGAGGACAAGTGGACTGCGCGACCCGTGTGGTATTTTGCCACGGACGATACCTCTTTCATGTTACCCCTTGGCCAAGGTCCCGGGGGCGCTACTGAAGCCTATACTTCCGCCTTTGCGATAGACGCTCAAACCGGCGTATTGGAAATCAATACTACCTATATTTCCGAAATATAACCTGTGTTCAGCCACAAGCCAAACGCGATTTCAAAGCCTGGAGGGGAGGACTATGTTCGCAGACGCTCGGGCGGCGCTCAAAAGTCCCTGGCTGTACCTGAGCAGCGCGGCGGCTTTAGTGGTGTTGCTGCGTGCCGGCATGGACTACATGGTATCGGAGCTTCTTCGCCCTTATTGCGACGTAATTCTCTATTATAGCTTTGTCGATGCCTTTACTGGCATGGGACGCTTCGTAGTGCTGTTCTGCACCCTGCCCTACGCTGCCTCTTTTTACGACGAATGCCGCAGCGACTACGCCCGGTACATCCTGCTGCACACCACCCCCAACCGGTACATCGCCAGCAAGATGCTGGCGGTGTCCCTCTCCGGGGCGGTGGCCCTGGCCATCCCCTATGGGGTGATCAGTGTCCTGGGCGTCCTCCTGTTCCAGCCCACCACTGCCGCAAACTTTACCGGCTACTACGACATGCCATTTTGGCGAGACCTTTTTCTTGCTCATGGAACAGGGGCCTTTCTGGCGATGAAGGTAGCGGTGGTGGCGCTGTACGGCTGGGTGTGGTCCCTCACCGGGCTGTTCTTCGCCTGCTTCGTCAACCACCGGCTCAGCGTATACGTGCTGCCCCTGGTGATCTACCAGACCACCTGCACCCTGATGCCGGACGGCCTGTTCCACCCGGCATACCTGCACAACGCCAATAACCTGCGCTATAGCGGCTTATGGGTTCCCCTGCTGATGGAGCTGGGGTACTATATCCTGTTCGGCGGGCTGTGCGTAGGGGCCATGAAAAGGAGGCTGCGCCATGTGTAGCTTGCGCAAAGCCCTGAGGCTGGCGGGGCAGCAGATGGGGGAATGGCCCCGGAAGCCCCTGTTCTGGCTGGCCCTGGCGCTGAACCTGAACTTCACCCTGGAACCGGCGGTGGCCCTGATTCGGGCGAGCCAGCTGCTGGGGGAACCCCTGCAGGTGCTGGAGCCCTATTTACAGATGTCTTCGAGCTCGAAGACCTGCTTTCTGTGGATGATTGGGCTGGTCATCTTCCTGTCCGACGCCCCCTTTCTGGACGAGCGGGCCACCTACGTGGGGCTGCGCATGGGGCGGGGGGAATGGCTGCTGGCCCAGCTTCTGTACGTGGCGGCGGCCTGCCTGCTGTACGCCCTGGTGCGGCTGGCTTTCGCCCTGGCCCTGACCATCCCTTACGCCTATTCCGGCAACCTGTGGAGCTCCACCCTGTGGGCCATTGCCAACAACGAGGGGGGCATCGCCTACCAACTGCAAATATTCTTCCCCAACAAGTACATGATGACGCTCTATACCCCCTACGCCTTCCTGGGGCTGTCCCTGGGGCTGCAGAGCCTGTACTGCCTGACCATAGGCATGATGGTGTTCGCCCTGAACCTGGTGTTCCGCAAGGGGGTAGGCATCGCGGTGGCCCTGTGCGTACACAATTTGGGCTACTTCATCGCCTTTGACGGGAGCGTATTTGCCAACCAGCGCTGGTCCCTGCTGGTGCATTCCCTGGCCTGTTTCCACGACTTCAGCCATTTAGTGATTCAGCGGTTTCCCGCCTTCCGGGAATCCTTCGCCCTGTTCCTGGGGCTGATCGGAGGGCTGGCGGCGCTGTGCGCGGCCTGGGCCCACAGGATTGACTTTTCGGTGCCCTACCGCAATCTATAAGGGAGAGGTGACAGACGATGGCGAACGCCTGTATTGAGGCCCATGGCATCGTGAAGCATTTTGGGCGGCAGGAGGTGCTCAAGGGCATCGACCTGACGGTGGAGGCCGGGGAGGCCGTGGGGCTGGTGGGCAACAACGGCTCGGGCAAGTCGGTACTGCTCAAGTGCCTGTGCGGCCTGATGCGGCCGGACCAGGGGGAAGTGCGCATCAACGGCAAGGGCCTGGGGACGGACATCCAGCGGGCGCCGGAGATCGGCGCGGTAATCGAAGCGCCGGGGTTCCTGCCCAGCAAAAACGCCTACGACAACCTGTACGCCCTGTGGGTGCTGAACCGGCGGGTGCCCAAGGAGAACATCGCCCGGTCCATCGAAACCGTGGGGCTGGACCCGAAAAGCAGGAAGCGGGTGGGCAAGTATTCCATGGGAATGCGCCAGCGCCTGGGCCTGGCCCAAGCGCTGATGGAGGACCCCTCCATCCTGCTGCTGGACGAGCCCTTTAATGGCCTGGACAAGACGGGGCTCAAGGAGATGTACGCCCTGATTCAGGGCCTGGGACAGCGGGGGGCCACCATGATCGTAGCCAGCCACAATCCAGGGGATATCGACCAACTGTGCGCCAAGGTCTACGAAATCGACGCGGGCAGGATGGAGCGGGTGCGCTGAGGTCCGGCGGGGCCAACCGCCGCAGCCCGCCCGCCCCGCCCCAGGGGCCCGGCAGAAACCGCCTGGCCCGCCGAAGGACTGCGGCACAATCTTTAGCAATGTTTTAACAAATTTTCCCGGCCTGTCCCCCTGTTTCCCCTTGACTTTACCAGAAATAGTCAGCTATAATGAAATAGAATTATCATTATTTTATCAATATTTACCCCATTCCTCACCTGATTTGCAATTTTTCCGTCATGAACCGGCGGGGCGCCGCCAGGGGCGGCGGGGCTCCGCGTCCGGCAAAGGAGGACCCGGCCATGAACAACCTTTCCACCCGGCGGACCCCTGTGCTGGCCGCCGCCCTGCTGGCGGCGCTGCTGGCGGCCCTGGTGCTGGCCATCCCGCCGGCCAAGGCCGAAGGGGCCATCTACCTGAGCAAGAAGCAGATCAACCTGTCCTGCAACCACAGCTTCCAGCTGGAGGCCACCTTGATGCCCGCGCCGGTTCCGCCGGAGGTGGTGGTGATCACCTGGACCAGCACCAAGCCCGCCGTAGCCACGGTGGACGAAAACGGGCTGGTGACGGCGGGGGATCAGGTGGGGGTGGCCCGCATCCGGGCGGTGACCAACGACGGCCGCAGCGCGGTATGCACGGTGCGCACCAAGCTGGTGCGGGTAAACAAGGTGGAGCTCAGCGGCGAGGACCTGCTGCTGGAGGTGGGGCAGAGCCTGACCCTCACCGCCGTCATTAAGCCGGAGGATGCCTCCATCCGCCAGGTCACCTGGTCCAGCGGCAATCCCCAGGTGGCCTCGGTGGACGAAAACGGATTGGTCAGCGCCCTGTCTCCCGGCCAGGCGGTGATCACCGCCAAGGCGGGCGCCAAGAGCGCCAAATGCAAGATCACCATACCCGGCGAACCGGAGCCTACCCCCCAGCCGGGCACGGGGCGCAGCATCACCATTACCGCCGTGGGCGACGTTACCGTGGGGGGCGACCCCCGCCGCGCCGCCTCCCTCACCGCCTCCCAGGCCCATTACGAAAGGCTGTACCAGGCCAACGGGGGCAAGTTCTTTAAGAACGTGGACCGGTATTTCTCCGGCTCCGACGAGCTCACCCTGATTAACCTGGAGAGCAATTTCACCACCGGCACCAGCTACAAGAACAAGACCTACGTGTTCCGGGCCAAGCCCGCCTACGCCCATATCCTCAGCGATGCCGGGGTGGACGTGGTGGGCCACGCCAACAACCACGCCTACGATATCTCCGGCGCGGTGTCCAAGACCCGCTCCGCCGTGCGCGCCCACGGCATGGCCTATGTGGGCAACGGCGTCACCGCCACCGTCACCAAAAATAAGGTGCGGGTGGGCTTTTGCGCCTATTCCTATACCAACATGAGCGCCGCCCAGATCCGCAGCACCGTCAAGCGCCTGGCCAAGCAATGCGACCTGGTGGTGGTGTCCCTGCACTGGGGGAAGGAATACGTGTACAGCGTCAGCGCCTCCCAGCGCAGCCTGGCCCGCTCCCTGATCACCGCCGGGGCCGACCTGGTGGTGGGCCACCACAGCCATGTGGTCAGCGGCATTGAAAAGTATAAGGACCGGTATATCGTATACAGCCTGGGCAACTTCTCCTCCGCCATCCTTACCCCCCAGGACATGGATACCATGATCTACCGCCAGACCTTTATCCTGGACGACAGCACCGGCAAAATCACCGTCCAGCCCCCCGACGTGATCCCCTGCAGCATGAGCAGCGCCGCCAAGAACAACGCCACCCCCGTGGTGCTCAAGGGCGCGGACAAGCAGCGGGTCATCAAAAAGATCAACCGCTATTCCACCAATTTCTCCCTGTAGCCTCCCTGCCCAAGAGCGGCCGCCAGAACCGGCGGCCGCTCTTTTTGCGCTGGGCTATAGGTCCTTGCGGGCAATCCTGTCGGGGCATATCCGCCAGGACAGCAGGTAGGCCAGGGCGCTGAGCCCGGCCAACAGGGGAAACAGCGCCTGCATATCTATCCACCCTTTCAGCGCCAGCACCAGCCCGGTCACCAGGGCGGAGCTGGCCATGTAGGACAGGATCAGCCCCGCCATGCCCTTTTCCTCTCCCCACAGGTGAGCCCAAGGAATGTTCACGCTGCCCGGCAGCAGGGACACGATCAGGGCCACGCTGGCGTAGAGGGTCAGGTCCCGCCAGGCCCACTGGCCCTGAATCCAGACCGCCGCGCCCCCCGCCGCCAGCCCCAGCGCCAGCCCCGCCAGGCACAGCAGGGCGTACAAGGCGTATTTCTCCCCGATCACCTGGCGGCGGGACAGGGGCAGCGTGGCGCTGTAGCGGTCCCATTGGGCCGCCTTGTCCATGGAGATGGTAGCGCCCACCTGCATACTCAGCGTGGCGGCCGCCACGATGGCCAGCGCCCAGGGCGAAACCAGGTAGGCGATTCCCGCCCCAATGGCCGCCAGCACGCACAGGGTCAGCCCGAGCCCCTCCCGCAGTTGATAATAGTCCTTCAGCATCAGCCCTTTCATGGCCGCTCCCCCTTTACGTACATCAGCATGATTTCCTCCAGGCTGGCCGGGTCCGCCACCCCTTGAGCATATTTCCGCTGGGCCGCCTTGCGGTCCGCCACCAGCGCCTCCCACTGGTACCCCTGCCTGCGCCAGGCCAGCAGGTCCGCCCTGTCCAGGGCGCGGAACTGCTCCTCCCCGCAGCGCAGGATGCCGTATTCGTACAGCAGTTGGTCCTTGGGCTTTTCCAAAAGCACCTTGCCCTGGTGCAAAAACACGATGTAGTCCGCCACCTTTTCCAGATCCCCGGTGATGTGGGAGGAAATCAGAATTCCGTTTTCCTCGTCTTGGACGAATTCCAGAAATAAGTCCAGGATGTCCTCCCGCACCACCGGGTCCAGGCCGCTGGTAACCTCGTCCAGCACCAAAAACCGGCTATCGTGGCTCAGCGCCGCAGCCAGCGCCAGCTTGACCTTCATCCCCTTGGACAGCTCCTTGACCTTCTTCCCCCCAGGTACCTTCAGCCTGTTCAGCAGGGCAAAGTACCGCTTTGCCTGCCAGGAGGGATAGATCCGCCCCAGCACCCGGTCCAGCTGCTCCGCCGTCAGTCCCTGGGGAAAATTGCCCCCGTCCAACACGACCCCGATCTTCTCCCGCTGGGCCGGCTCCAGGCTTTCCCCTTCCTGGCCCCACAGCCATACCTTGCCCCCGTCCGGCCGGATTAGCCCCAATATGGCCTCCAGCGCCGTGCTCTTGCCCGCCCCGTTTTCCCCAATCAACCCCACGATGGCGCCCTTGGGCGCGCAAAAGCTTACCTTGTCCAAGGTGAAACCCGGGTAGACCTTGGTCAGCCCTTCCACCCGCAGGATATTTTCCGCCATACGCTTTCCTATGCCTCCTCGTAAAATAGTTTCAGAAGCTCTGCCAGCTTCTCCACCCCGATGCCGCAGCTCCTGCCGATTTGCGCCGCCTGCTGCAGGTGCTCCTCCGCCCGGCGCTGCTGCTCCTCCTGATAAAAATCCTTGTTCCGGGCCGATACAAAGCTGCCCCGCCCTACCGTAGTCTCGATAAACCCGTCCCGCTGCAAATCCTCGTAGGCCCGCTGCACCGTAATCACGCTGATGTGCAGCGCCTTGGCCATCGCCCGCATGGAGGGAATCGCCTCCCCCGCCTCCAGCTCCCCCCGCATGATCATCCCCTTCATCTGGGAGGTGATTTGCTCGTATATGGGCATGTTGGTATTGCTGCTGATGATGATGTCCACATTGCCCTCCCTCTGTACTTTA
>DSLFC04102__coassemble_997_pt1 | contig 20643 bp, 17 predicted proteins | sample DSLFC04102__metabat2_low_PE_004 | metagenome-assembled genome bin DSLFC04102
CAAAATAAGCCAGTGCATGGCCGTCGCGGGGGGCCCGGGGGGCAGAGCCCCCCGGGCGCTTCAAGGCCGCCGCCGAAGGGCGGCGGCCTTGAAGCCGGGGGCGGAAGTATAGACAAGCGTGCGCCCCGGCAGAGCCGGGACGCGTCTGAATGTTCCTTTTCCGAAAGACCTTCCTTTACTTCTCGAAGGGATTCTCGGTGGGATAGAGCATCCCCTTGGGCTGGTTAAAGCTGATCTTGGTCACACCCAGCCACTTGAATATCTCGTACAGGTACTTGCCCACATCGCCGAAGGCCACCGCGCCATGATGGGGATAACCGTCCTCAATGAGCACATGGCGGTAGAAGCGGCTCATTTGGGGAATGCCGAACACGCCGATACCTCCGAAAGATTGGGTATCCACAGGCAGCACCTCGCCCTGGGCAATGTAGCACTTGAGGAGGGAATCCTTATCCGCCTGCAAGCGGAAGAAGGTGATGGGCCCGTCGACGATATCCCCTTCCAGGGTGCCCCGGGTAATGTCGGGCTCCTTGTCCGGCTCCAGGCCCCGGTGCATAATCAGCTGGTACTTCATGGTGCCCTTCTTCAGGCGGCAGATGGGGGTGTTGCCGCAGTGGAAGCCCATGAACACCTCTTTGTCGGTGTAGCCCAACTTGCCCTCGATGGAGGCCTTGTACATGTCCGCGGGCACGGTGTTGTTGATATCCAACAGGGTGACCGGCGCGCCGGTGACGCAGGTGCCGATGTACTCGGACAGGGCGCCGTAGATATCCACTTCGCAGCCTACCGGAATGCCCCGGGCGGTGAGGCGGCTGTTCACATAGCAGGGCACAAAGCCGAACTGGGTCTGGAAGGCGGGCCAGCACTTGTTGGCCATGGCCACGTATTTGGCGGCGCCCTTGTTGGCTTCCGCCCAATCCAGCAGCGTCAGCTCATACTGGGCCAGCTTGGGCAGGATGCCGGGCATCTTGTTGCCCTCGCCCAGCTCCGCCTCCATATCGGCGATGACCTGAGGGATACGGGGATCGTCCTTGTGGGCGTTAAAGGCAGCAAACAGGTCCAGCTCGGAATTCTCCTGCACGTTGATGCCCAGCTTGAACAGGGGCGCGATGGGGGCATTGCAGGCCAGGAAGTCGTAGGGACGGGGGCCGAAGGTGATGATCTTCAGGTCCCGCAGGCCCAACAGGGCCCGGGCGATGGGGTAGAAATCCCGAATCAGCCCCATCACGTGCTGGGCGTCGCCTACCGGATTCTCGGGGATGTAGGCCTTAAAGCCCCGCAGCTTGATGGAATAGCTGGCGTTGAGCATACCGCAATAGGCGTCGCCCCGGCGGCCGGACAGCACCGGGATATTCTCCTCGGCGGCGGCGCAGAACATGCAAGGCTGGCCAAAGCGCTCGGCCAAATAGGTTTCGGGGCCCTCGGGACCAAAGTTGCCCAGGTACACCACCAGGGCGTTGCAGCCGGCCGCCTTGAGCTCTTCCAAAGCCTTCAGGGCGTGCTCCTCGTTTTCGATGGTGGTCTGGATCTCGGTGATCTCCACGCCGGCAGCCTGGCAGGCGGCCACAACCGCTTTGCGCCGCTCTATAGACAGATCAATGGGGAAGCAATCGCGGCTCACCGCCACAATGCCCAATTTAACCTCGGGGATATTGTTCATGGGAAATCCTCCTTTACCCAATGCGTTATTTTATATTATATCACAACTGTGATAGGGTTTCAACACCCAGCGCAGAAAAATCCCCGTTCAGGGCAGCGTGCGGCGCACTGGCTCAGCAGGTCATATTCCCTTTACGGGCTGGGCATACTGAGGCCATAAAAGAGGGAGGGCGAAGCATGGAGAAGGTACCCAACGAGCGGCTGCTGCGGTCGGCCCTGGGCCCAGGGCTGGCGGACAATGTAGCCGCGCTTCAAACCCTATTCAACGCGCCGTTGAACAAGGACCTAGTGGTACGCCGGTTCGAAACCTGCGGCTTTTCCGCCGCGCTGCTATATATCGAAGGCATGGCGGGCAGTCAGGCGCTGGGAGAGGGGGTGCTGCGGCCCTGTTTAACCGCCCCGCCGGCGCCGGAACTGCCCGCCCAGGAGCGGACAAACCACCTGGCGCAAGCGGTGCTCAGTCTAGCCGGAACGGCATCTTCCGACCTGATGAGCGAGCTGGTCCAGGCGCTGCTGGACGGCCAATCAGCGCTGTTGGCGGAGGGATGCGGCCAGGCGCTCATCCTGGAAACCCGGGGCTATGAGAAACGGGGGGTGGAGCGGCCCCAAAACGAGTCGGTGGTCATCGGCGCTCAGCAGGGCTTTGTGGAGAACCTGCGCACCAACATTACCCTGATTCGCCGGGTGGTGCGCTCCCCCATGCTGATTACCGAGATGTTGCAGGTGGGCTGCCAAATACCCAGCCAAGTGGCCCTGGTCTATTTGAAGGGCGTAGCCAGCCAACCCATCCTGGAGGAGGTGCGCCGGCGCATCCTTTCCCTGAAGGTGGATTATCTGGCCGACAGCGGCCAACTACAGGCGTTCATTGAGGACGCGCCCATGCAGCTGATCCCTCAAATGCTCCAGACCGAGCGGCCCGACCGGGCCGCCCATTGCGTGTGCGACGGGCAGATCGCCATCTTGATGGACAATTCCCCCTACGCCCTCATCGCCCCTATCACCTTTTTTCACCTGATTCACGCGGCGGACGACAACTATCTGCGCTGGCAGTACGCCACCTTTACCCGGCTGCTGCGCACCCTGGGTTTGTTGATGTCCCTATACCTGCCCGGGCTGTACGTAGCCCTCACCACCTTTCACCGCCAGGTAATCCCCCTGGACTTGCTCACCTCCATCGCCGAGTCCCGGGCCCGGGTACCCTTTCCCGTGCTGGTGGAGACCCTGATCCTGGAGCTGTCCTTTTTCATGATCAACGAGGCGGGCATTCGCATGTCCAGCCAGATCGGGTCGGCCCTGGGCATCGTGGGGGGGCTGATCCTGGGCCAGGCGGCGGTGGCGGCGGACGTCATCAGCCCTATCCTCATCATCATCGTGGCCCTGTCGGGTTTGGGCAATTACGTGGCCCCCACCTATAGCTTGTCCATCGTGGTGGAAATCCTGCGGCTGAGCCTGGTGCTCATCGCCGCTTTGGCCGGACTTTATGGGATCGCCCTGCTTAGCTTCGTGTACTTGTGCGCCTTGTGCGCCGCCCAATCCTTGGGACAGCCCATGATGGCCCCCTTTGCGCCCTACCGCCCCCACAACCCGGACCTGCTGTTGCGTCTGCCCGCCTGGCTGCAAAAGCGGCGGCTGTTTCTAGCCAGCCGGGCCTCCTGGCTGAAACGGTGGCGGCCGGGCGACGCGCGAAGCTGGCGAAAGGGGGATAAAAAATAATGGATTACTTGCCTCAGCGCAGCGCGGCGGCCCTGGGCCTGATCGCCCTAAGCACCCGGCTGTTCTTCGCCATCGCCATAGACCTGCCCCAGCTACTCAACGCGGGGTGGCTGTGCGCCCTGGCCGCCTGCGCCCTCACCCTGCCCCTGGCGCTGTGCCTGGGTTTTCTGCAACAGCGATGGGCCGCGCCTCCCGCCAGCAAATGCACCGGCATCCCGGCCAGGATTTTTTGCGGGGCGCTGTGCCTGTTCTCCTTGCACGACTTGTGCTGCGTCATGCGCTTTTTTACCCTGTCCGCCAGCCATACCCTGTTGGAGGACGTGCGGCCCTGGCTGCTCACCCTGTTGCTGGCGGCCTGCGCCCTGCTGGGCTGCCTGGCCGGCGTGCGGGCGGTAGGCGGCGCGGCGCGGGTAGGATTATGGGTGATCGGGCTGATGCTGGCCATCACCGTCTTGGTGCAGCTCACTGCCCTGAATCCGGGCTGGCTGGCCCCTCTGCTGGGTCCCGGATTGCCGGTTCTTGCCCGTCCCCTGCCCCATCTAGCCGGGTTGATGACCGGGTTGACCGGGCTATGGCTGATGGGGGACGGCAAAGCCGGCAAAGCCTTCTCTCCCCCAGCGCTGGTAGGCTATATCGCCTTGGCCGCGGGGGGCTTGCTGGCCCTGTGGTCCATGCTGGCCCCCATGATGACCGGCGTGCCCGATACCCGTCTGTTCTATTTCGACCGGTTGCTCACCAACGGCCGGGTCACCGCTTCCCTCCAATTGGTGCTGCTCCTGGCCTGGTATGGGGGTATGCTCACCATGATGTCCTTCTCTACGGTGTGCTCCGCCCGGTTACTCACCCTCACCGTGCCTCCCCTGCCCTGGCCCTGGGCCGTATGCCTGTGCGTGCTGGGCGCCTTGGGCGCTACCGCCCTGTCCTTGGCCGACCGGCAGGTCATTCAATGGATCAACCTGGTGCGCTGGGTCCTGGTTACGCTGCCCATCCTGGGCGCGTCCCTGTTCCTGGCCATGCGGAGAAAAGGCGAAAGCCCCGCCCGGCCGGAAGCGAATCCGTCCCCCGTCTCGCCGGACCCGGCGGCGGAGCCGGCCCGGTTGGCTGGCAAAAGGAGGCCAGTCCCATGAAAAAGGCGCTTGCGGCAACGTTTTTGCTGCTATTATGCTTAGGCTTAGGGGGCTGCGGTCTGACCCAACAGCCGGAGCACCAGGCTTACGTGATCACCTTGGGAATCGATAGAGCCCAGAATAGACAGGTGGAGGTGTGGGTACAAGTTCCCTCCATCGGCGGCGGCGGCTCCTCGGAGGACAGCGGGTCCGGGGGCTCCAAATACGAAATGTTCTCCGCCCAGGGCGCCGACCTGTCCGATGCCTTGGACCTGCTGGCCGCCACCTTGCCCAGCCGCTTGCAGCTCACCCTGACCAAATCGGTGGTGGTGGCCGAGGCGGTGGCCCGCTCTCAGGATTTTAAACATATTTTGGACGACCTGGTGCTCTCCTACCACATCTACGATTCCGCCGCAGTGATCGTCACCCGAGGTACGGCTCGGGATTTTCTGGCGGCGCAAAAGCCCTCCATCGGCATTCGCCTGTCCACCAGCGTGATGGCCGCCCTGGAGCAGTTCCGGCAAAGCGGCTACATCCCCTACAACACCCTGTACGACCTGTTCAGCGCCAACCACTCCATCTACTCCGATCCCGTGCTCATCCTGGCGGATACCGGTCCGGAGGACACGCAAGGTCAGGACGGCCAAACGGCCCGCAATGGCGGGGGAACCGGGGAGGACGGACCCGTCTCCACCGCCCAGGACGCCTATCCGGGCACGCTGCCCCGCACCGGGCCTAACCTGAACCAGTATATGGGCTGCGCCCTGATGCGGGACGGACAAATGGTGGGGACGCTGGACGGCGTGAGCAGCCGCTGGCTATGCGTACTGCGGGGCGAGGTGGATTCGGTGAGTTATCTGGCTCAGGGTCAGGCGTTGGAACTGCGGGCCCAGGGTGCGCCTCAGGCGCATCTGGAGCTGGGCGAGCAATCGCTGGAAATCCAGATAGAGCTGGCCCTTCGCGCTTATCCCCCCAGGCGCAACATCGACCTGGAGCAGGTGCGCCGCCGGGTAACCCAGGATATCACGCGCCTGTTCGCCCAATGCCAGCAGGCGGGGGTGGAGCCCCTGAATCTGGCCCAACGGGCGGCCCTGGGCTTTCCCACCGTGGACAGCTTTACCGCCTACGCTTTCCGGGAAAAATTTTGCCAAGCCGCCGTGGATGTGTCGGTAACGGTGGAATTGGGCCAGGAATGAGGCCAAGCCCCGGTTGGGGCTTGCAATCGGCACCTCAATCCTGTAAGATGGTGTCATATCCGGAAGGAGGCGGCGGTATGGCCGGCAGGTTTGTGGTGGTGGGCGCGGGAGAGTGGTTCGGCGCGCCCAGGTTGGAGGCGGAAGATTTTCTGGTCGCGGCGGACGGGGGCTATCCCCATTTGCTGGCGGCGGGGTTGACTCCCCATCTGGTGATAGGGGATTTCGATTCGGCGCCGCCCCCGGCGGGACTGAAAACGCTGCGGCTGCCGGTGGTAAAGGACGATACCGACATGCTGGCCGCCCTGCGCCTGGGGCTGCGAGCGGGCTATACCCGCTTCGCCCTGTACGGCGGCACCGGCGGGCGTATAGACCACACGTTGGCCAACATCCAGTGCCTGCACTTTCTGGCCCAGCGGGGCGCCCGGGGCACCCTGTACGCCCGGGACGCCGCCCTCACCGCCATCCGCCGGGGCGGGCTGGCCTTTCCCCCCGGGCTCCAGGGCGCTTTTTCCGCCTTTTCCCTCACCAGCCGGTGCCGGGGCGTGACCATCCAGGGCATGAAATATACCTTGAAGGACGCGACCCTCAGCGCCGCCTTCCCCATCGGCGTGAGCAACCAGTTCACCGGCGGCCCCGCTCAGGTGTGGGTGCGCCAGGGCGTGCTGCTGGCGGTATATCCCCTGGAGGCCCAGCCCCAGGATCTCTCCGTGGAAGGAGCGTGAGCCATGGCCAATATACTGGATTACCTGCGCTGGAGAGGGGATCTGCACTGGCAGGCCAGCCCGCTGAACGACGTGGACCTGCTCATTCTGGCCCAGCTCTCCTACGTGAATTTCGACGCCCAGCTCGGCGGCGAGGGGCGCATGGACCAGCGGCGCTCCCTGGCCCAGACCTGCGCCCAACTCCTGCAGCAGGACCCGCAGGGCCAGGCGGTACACCAAACCAGCTATCTATGGGCGGGCAACCGGCAGCTTATGGAGCTGTTGTCCCTATGTACCCGGTTCACCGGGGTGGATATGGCCGGATACCAAAGCGAGCTGGATCACCAGGCCCAGACCCAGTTCGGCGCGGTGACCTATCCCTTGCCCCAAGGCGGGGCGGTAGTGGCTTTCCGGGGCACCGACGATTCCATCACCGGTTGGCGGGAAGATATGGCCCTGTCCTACGGAGATCCGGCTCCGGCCCAGCGCCGCTCCCTGCTCTACCTGGAAAAGGCCGCCCAGGCCTTTTTCGGTCCCCTATACCTGTGCGGCCATTCCAAGGGAGGCAATCTGGCGGTCTATGCCGCCGCCTGCGCCGGGCCCCAGGTTCAGCAGCGCATCCGGCGCATATGCAGTTTCGACGGACCCGGCCAGCAACAGGCCCTGGTACAAAGCCCCGGCTATCAACAAATCCGGACCCGGCTGCGGCTATACGTGCCCCACTTTTCTATCGTAGGAATGCTGTTGGAGCACGAGGCCGCCTATCAGATCGTGGCCAGCGAAGGCGGCGCCATTACCCAACACAACGCCTTTTCCTGGCAGGTGTTGGGTCCCGCCTTTGTATCCGAGGCCGCCCTCAGCCCCGAGAGCGAGGCGGCCAACCGAGTGCTGCGCCAGTGGATTCAGGGCATGGACGACCAGGCCCGCCGCCGCTTCAGCCAGGCGATATACGACCTGTTGGCCGCTACCCAGGCCGACACCCTGGGCCAGCTGGCCCAGACCCCTCTGCAATCCGCCCGGGCCGCCCTGCGGGAGCTGTACAACATGAATCCGGACGAAAAGCAAACCCTGCACACCGCCCTCAACGCCCTCATTACCCTGGCCCTGCGCAGCCTGCCCCTACCCTGGCGCCGCGATCCTCAGGACGGGGATGCCCTCCCACCCCCCTAGTCCTCCCCGCATCCTGGTCGCCTCCATGCACGCCGCTTCTCCTTAACCGCCGTCCTCCCCTCCGCCTCGCCCTAATCCAGAGGCTCCATCCCTATTTCTCCTCCGGCGCGGTTCTCCTGTAGACCGGCAAAAGCCGCGTCGGCCTGGAGTGCGCCCCCGTCCGAGGTTGGGCCGCCGTCTAAGGGGCAATACACGGGCCTTTCGGGAGAGACCGCATAGTTCTAGGGAAATATTCGTATGGCTTTCCCGTGAGATTGGCCCGTAATCGCGTCTGCGTCGTCGGTAAGCCAATCCATAATCTCCAGTTGTTTCTTCTCCCAAGCAGTACTGGCGGCCTGCTGAGCTGGAGTAGGCGGATAGTCCAGTTCCTTGACCATTTCGCAATACCCGAAGATATACTCGTCTTTGTTCCAAATGGTAAAGTTACTTTCCTTGCCCTTTTGGTTGAGTAATATTTTGTCCTCCAAAGCGGCGTGGCGGCGGCGGTATTCTTCGGCGCATCCCGGTTTGAGCCGGGTAGCGAATACCCGATGCCGAATGGCATTTTTATCCCGGTATACCAGTCCTAGATTTTGGTACATCAGGCGCATTTGACCAGGATAGGCTATGGTATGGACCAACTGGTCCAGAGATGCAGCCCATGTTTCCAGGGCCTTTCCGCCCATTTGCGCCAAGGATGGACGCCCCGCCGGCACTTCCCAATAGCCAAAGGCCAAGTCTCCTACCCGCCATACCGAAGCATTTTTCACGCCGTACCCCCTAAGCGCTTGGATCATGGCCGGGGGCAATGCATGAAAATGCGCTTCAAAGGCAGCGTCCTGACCCGGATTAATCTGGGCTAGCCATGTTTGACGCAAGATAGGCTCATCGGCCCGCATCAACCACCGGGCACACCGGCTTAAAAAGTCCCGATATTGGGGTTGTATGAGGGATTGAGCATCGTGTCCGGGGACAGTATAGACTACTCTCCCGTCCAAGAACTCGTGGCACCAAGCGCTATCTACCCATACGCCGCTATTTTTGGCATATAAATCCAAGGTGGATGGATAAGCGTTCCCTCGACGCGCCCCTTCGTCGTTTAAGCACCGGAGCAACACTTGCCTAGGCAAAAAGGGGTCGATATAGACTTGATGCATTTCATCCTGAACCTGAAAGGGCGTTAAGCCCTCCAAAGTATAATGTTCATGCGCTCCAGGGAAAATGCGGTAATGGTTATAAGCCGGATGCATACGAAACCGGGCGCCAACCACCTGGGCTAGCTCGTCAATTTCGCCGGTGCAGGCGTAATGAACCACCATAATCCCGCCGCCTCCGGCTAGGTAATCCACCAGCAGCGCGGCGATATCCGCCTTTTTGCCTAGCTGTCCTAGGGGCGCGGAAAACAAGACGAGGGCGTCGTAATGGGCCAACTGCTCCCGAGTCATGTCCACCAGCAAGGCGCTTTGGGCTATTTCGATATTATCGAAGCAATCCAGCGCTTGGCAGAACGCCTCCTTCACCTCAGGCGTGAAAGCGTGTATACCCGGCTTGAAACTGGTCAAAAGCAACGCTTTTTTCATGGTTGTTTTTCCTCCTGGCCTAGGGAAATCAGGCCGTCAAACCAGTCTCCGATATCCCCAAACAACGGTGCCAAGGTTAGAATGCCCTTCGCCTGATGGCCCGGCGCAACGCAGGCCACTTTTCCCTTTGCCCAGGTGTGGGCCCAGGCCGCAGGCCAATGAGCGCAACCATAGTCCTGCTCCAGCAGTATGTTGGTCTGTTTCATGGGATCGAAATCAAAGGTATAGGGCTCATCCTCCAAGCAGACCGGCCCTATCTGGCGCGTATGCGCCCCGGCCTGCGGCCCGGGCCGGTAATCCATCAGGCCAAACGCCGCATGGCCCTTAAAGCGGGCGGCGTGGAGCAAGTCCAGTTCATAGGCTCCGCTGGTGATGAGGCCACAATGTAGGCTAAGTAGGCATCCGCCCCAGACGACATAGCGCACCAGCGCACGAGTCGTTTTGCTGCATGACTTGGCCCCATATCCTTGGGGCATAAACATCACCATGTCCCAAGGGTTCAAGTCCTGTTGGGTGAGCGTCGGATAACGCCGTTCATCCATCACCGTCAGGGCATAGCGCTGTTCGAATACCCTACTTAGGGCCTGGGCGGCTGCCTCCACGTCGTGCAGGCCACCCCGAGTGCCAATCAAAAGGGCCTGTTTCATGAGTTGTCCACCTCCCGTCCAGCTGCCCAGCGTGCGCTATTGCGCAGCAGGCGGGCGTATTGAGGGTTATCCATCGCGCTGTCCGAATGGCCTGGGCCTAGGAACACCGCTCGACCCAAACCGAACTCCACCGCCCACCCGGCGGGCACTGTGAGCCCGTCGGGCAAACGTGCGTTGAGAAACACCTGCCGGGGCGTCAGGTTGTCAAAATGAATCTGGTGCCGGTTATCCAACGCCTCAAATGGCTGAATACCCCGGCTGATAGGATGTTCCATCGGTTCATAGCGCATCAGTACCGGCTCGTCATCCTGCGGGCGTCCCCACAATTGGGTACGCAGCCGCCCGCCCAGCATCTGAGCCATTTCTACGTCGCCGCCAAGGTCTAAGTTGTGCATGAATACCAGCCCGCCGCCCATGGCCACATAATGGAGCATCGCCTGGGCCTGCTGGACCTGGGTTCCCGACTTGGGCACCCATTCGTCAGTAGAGAGAACCACCACGTCCACGCCTTGATAATCCCAGTACTCTAGGGTTTCGTAGTGCTCTGTTTGGCGTACCACCTGAAAGGCATCTCCTAAGATCTGGGGCACCCTGGCCTTCAGGTTCCGGTAGTGATGATAGACCGGAAAGGTATATTCACCTGAGATAAAGGTTCTGATTTTCATCTTCATCACCTCACAACCGATGGGTAAGCCATAGCCCGGCCTTATACAATAATTGCCGTACAGGCGGAATATAGCTTTCCGCTGAATGGCCGGGGATCAGACAAAACACCCTACCAAGGAGGTAATCATGGCACCAAGCTGCGGGATACCACCTATAGCCATAACGGTATTGTAGTAGCTTCTGACTATCCCGGAACACGTCAAATTCGAATCGATAGGGCTCTTCAGTTACCTTAAAAGGATACGTCCATTGGCTGATAGGGTGAGGATCTTTGCCGGGACTAAAGTCCATCAGAATCTGAGACGGATAGCCCAGAAATCTGGCTCCCGTCATGAGAGAAAGTTCGTCGCAGCGGGGCGTGGCTAGGCCGCAATGCAGCGCCAAATAGCTGCCTCCATCGGCTACATAAGCCACCAGAGCGGCAGCGGCGGATCGGGTGCCGCGCCCGTCCCAATCATCGGCGTAATTGATGATCAACTCATAATCCTTGGCCTGCTCTAGAGACAGCGCACCGTAATCCTCTTTGGTTTCCAGGACGAATGCGCCCTCCAGTGCTCTGTTTAAAGAGGGCATCACCCCGTACAAGGGGTGGCGGGGGGAGGCGTTGTCCCCTAACACCAATGCACGTTTCATGGAGATTACTCCTTTCCCTTACCAGGGGATCTTTTTCCCGTTGCGGGTGAGAAACGCAGGATGGTCGGATTTGTATTCTTCTTGGTTCATGACGCACTCCACGATGCCCTTGGCCGCCTCCTCGCAGGTAGCCGCAGGAAATAACGTATGGCTGCGCTCCTTGTGCTTCATTTCATCATCCGCTTTGGTATCGGCCAAGTCGGTCACCATGCCTCCGGGATTGAAATCCATCACCTGGCCGTTGTATTGACGGTGCAGGCTATTGTGTATAATGGCAGAATGCATATTTAATGCCGCTTTAGACATGCAATACCCAAACCCGTTATAGCGCCAACAGGTACCGATGGAACCTGCCTCGGATGAAATGTTCACGATCAGCTTATGGTCGGAGGCCATAAGCATTCGAATAAAGGCATTGGCCATGCGCAGCGCTCCCAGGGCGTTGACGTTAAAGGTGCGCAGCATATTATCAAAGTCCAGGGTTTCATCAAAAATGGTGCCGTCCGTACCGCCGTGGCCCCCGGCTACACCGGCATTATTGACCAAGATATCCAGCTTATCGGTCTTGGCCAGTACCTGTTCCCGGGCAGCCTTTATGCTGTCCATATTGGTCACGTCTAAATCTACAATCTGGACCGTGTCCGGATGCTGTGCTTGATAGGCCTCCAGCAGGTTCCATTTACTCAAGAATTTACCCGCGAACACATAAAAACCCCGCCGCTCAAATTCCTTTACCAGTTCCAATCCCAGTCCCCTGTCCGCGCCGGTTACCAATACACATCGTTTCATGATCGCACCCTCCCTAATACCTATTTGTAAATATAGTATAGCAATCCCTCGATGAAAGGCCAAACAAAACTATCCAAGTTGCATGTATTCCCATCCGAATTACAATATGGTATAATGTACTGAATGGGAAACGACCCGGGAGGCGAAAATATGCGGGTGTATCTGCTGGATGATGAACAGTACGCGCTGGACAATTTAAACTACCTGCTGGGGCAATTTCCCCAAGTGGAAGTAGCCGGCCAGTCTACCGACGCCTTGGATACCTTCAAGCGTATCCATACCTTAGATGTGGATGCAATCTTTGTGGACATCAATATGGCTGCGGTGAGCGGCATGGAAATTGCCCGGCAGCTGGGCAAGCTCAGTCCCCACATCCGAGTGGTCTTCACCACCGCCTACCAGCAATACGCCCTGGAGGCTTTCGAGGTAAACGCGGCGGATTACCTGCTCAAGCCCATCACATACCCTAAGCTAAAAGCCTGTCTGGACAAGTTGGAGAGCGCCCTTCCCCGGCGGGATATCCCTTCTCAGGAGGAACGGCAGCCCCGCTCCGCCATGATCACCGGCATGTATAACGACAAATATTACGTCATCAAGCCGGAAGAGGCGCTATATATTTATGTAGACCAGCGCAGGCTAATGCTGGCCACCAAGGACAAGCAATACCAGCTAAAAAACAACCTATCCTATTGGGAGCAGAAGCTCAAGCCCCTGGGCTGGTTTCGATGCCATCGGGCCTTTCTCATCAACCTAAGCCAGATTGAATCCACCTTTCCCGTTTCCAATTCGGTATACTACGTATTGATGCGCCACAGCAAGCTGGAAATACCGGTCAGCCGCACCTATCTGATAGAATTTCGAAGAATCCTGGGGCTATAACAGCGGCACAGCGGAAGGGCCGGCTGGGGCAGTGTTCCCAACCGGCCCTTATAGCGGGCAGCCCTTCGCGCCAGGGCCTTATACGCGGCGACTAGGTAGAGCCAATCCCTTTTAATTGGCGGCAGCGGAGAATATGGCGTCCAATTCCACCGCGAAGGCATCTACATCGGTATTGCCATCCAGCAGGTATTTAGCAATCAGATCCTGGAAGGGCGTGGTATATTCCGACACCCAGCTGTGACCGCCGGACAGGTGGAGCTTGTTTTCATAGTCCACAATACCCTGCAGCGGCTCACAGAAGCTATAGTCAAGACCCTCTACCGCGCTAATCTGCATAGCTTTCTCGACAAATTGCTGGGCCGCTTCCGGAGTGTTGATGAAGTTCATCAGTTCCTTACCCATAGCCAGTCGCTCGGGGTCGGGGTCGTTGAGTAGTACCATGCCACTGCCCGCCTGCATGGGTAGTTTGGTGTCGGCGGGGTCTTCGGTGGTGGGCACGGGGAAGAAGCCGATATTGCAATCCGGGTTTTTGTCCAGCACCGCCTGGATGGTCCAAATGCCGTTTATGACCATGGCCGCTTCTCCGTAGGCCACCATGTTCTGTGCATCCTCCCAGTTGGTACCGAAGGGATCGTCTTGATAAAATTCGTTTAGCTCAAAGAACTGGGTCATGGCCTTTTTGAAGTTCTCATCGTCGGCAAAGTTACTGGCCAACTTTACCTTGTCTTCCGGCCAATTGATGTCCGCTCCCCAGCAATGGGGATAGATAAAGGCGTGGACGCTGTTGCCGATGGTCCAGGGCAGGGCGTAAGGAGCAGCGATGGGCACAAAGCCAGCTTCCCGTAGCTTGGTCAGGCAATCGATCCACTCAGAATAGGTGGTGGGGATTTCTACGCCCGCCTGTTCAAACACGTCTTTGTTATAGAAGGCGGTGCTCACTGCGTTCTGGGTAAGGGTAATGCCCCATAGCTGGCCGTTCACCCTGGCGGCATCCAGCATATCGCTGTTTACCCGGTCCACGCACTCCATATCGTCCAGCGGAACCAGATGCCCGGCCTCGCTGAAACTCTTATACAGATCGTAGCGGCTCAAGTCGGTGATGATGGGCGGGTCGCCGGCAGCCACCTTCATCTGAAGCATGCGCTCGTGGGCATCGTTGCCTACGTTCTCATTGAGGATGTATACGTCGGGATGCAGCTCCATAAACTGGTCGGTCAGGTCTTGGGCCCATACCTTTAACCCCGGCTCCTCCCAGTGCTGAAGCCAGGTCAACTCCATCGCGGCCATAGCAGGAATGGTAGCCGCCGCCAGAACGATCGCCAGCATGAGGGCAAAGATTTTCTTCATGGGGATTCCTCCTTATCTCTTTAATATGGCTGCTTCTGAAAAAGACTTCCTCCAAAGGATTTTGTGCTTATTCTATCCTCCCTCCATATCAATTTAAATGCGTTCAAACCCAGCTTAGCTTTTAACCGCGCCAGCGGCTACGCCTTCCACAATATAGCGCTGCATCAGCACGAAGAAAGCCAATACGGGCACCATACTGAGCAGCGCGGCGGCAAAGGCCATACCGTAATCCGCCCGATACTGCCCAAAGAAATAAAACTGTTTCACTGTCAAGGTACGGATTGAATCCCGCTGCAAAAGGATCAGGGCGATGTTAAAATCGTTCCAGAACCACATGATATGTAGCGCCGCTACCGTGGCAGTGATGGGGCCCATCAGGGGAAAAATAATTCGAAAGAACGCACGGAAGGGACCGCAGCCGTCGATCATCGCGGCGCTTTCCAATTCCTGGGGCACTGTCTTGGCAAAGCCTACATACAGGAAAGTACTATAGGCAATGCTGGTTCCGGTAAGCATCAGAATCATACCCAAATGGGTGTTTTGGAGGCCTATGGTCTTATATAGTTTATATACCGGAATCATCAACACTTGAAAGGGAATCATCATGCTGGCCAGGTAAAACATATCCATGCCCTTGATGATCCGGCTTTCTTCCCCATGCTTGGCGATGGCGTAACCGCCCATAGAGGAGGCCAACACCACCAGCGCTACCGATGGGAAGGTACATACGATGGTATTGCGCAGCGATGTCCAAAAGTTGATGGTCTTCATAGCGGCGCTAAAATTCTCCATATAGGAAAAACTCTGGGGCAAGGAGAGGATGGACTGGGCCAATTCCGGCTTCGACTTAAAGGAAGATATCACCACCAGGTATATGGGAAACAGAAATACCGCCATTGCTGCCAACAGGAGCAAACAGAGGATTGCCTTGGGCAACGTTTCTTTTCGCTTCCGCGCTTCGGTAACCGCCCTTGCGCCAACCATTATAACTGCACCTCCCTATCTCGGAAGAACTTAGAGACTACCCGGCCGATCACGATGAGGAACAAGGCGAAGGTAAAAGCCATAGCCTGCCCATAACCGGCCTTGTAATACGTGAACAGGTTTTCGTATACGTACATGGCCATGGAACGGGATGCCCCAGCCGGCCCGCCGTTGGTGGCGGATAGTGAGAAGGCGAATTCCCGGAACCAGGAGGTAAGCGACAGAGTGACGCAAGTGGTAAAAGAAGGCATGAGCATGGGCAGGGTGATATGGATAAACCGTTTAAACGCGCTGGCTCCATCCACTGTAGCCGCTTCGTATAGATCCATGGGGATACTTTTAAGGCCGGAATAATAGATGAGCATATTGATGCCTTGACTATTCCATAAACCCATTCCCACAATAGCCGGCTTCACCCATTCTCGCATTCCCAATAAGCTCTTCATGTCGAATAACTGCCTGAATACCTCTCGATAAATATATCCCCACACGAACGAGGTGAGGATGGCGCTGACGCATACCGGCGCAAAGAACACCGTGCGGCTCAAAGTGGCGTAGGGTTTAAGCCGCCCCTTTTGCAGCATTTGATTGTTGACCAGGAGTGCCAGGGAAAGGGATACCACTGTGTTCCCAATCAGTCCGAAAAAGGCATAAGCGAAGGAGTTTGCAATAGGCTGGCCCAACTGGGGGTCCTCAAACAGATTAATAAAATTTTCAAAGCCGATATAGTTGTAGGTAGTATTTATGCCGTTCCAATCGGTGAAAGCAATATTGACGCCCATTAAGAAGGGAATTAAGACGGCAAAGCTGAACAGAACAAACCCTGGCAGGATAAAGACATAGCGGGAAACGGCAATGGAATGAAACCTTCGGCCCATGCGCTTTTTCCTCCTCCCATGCAGCCGCACACCATGATTACGAAACTTATTATACGGGAGATGGAGAGAAAGCGCCTTAATTTTAGTTTCAATTACCAATATTCAAAGCTAAAATACATGTTTCGGCGACTGTATGGGAGGATGTCGCCCTATTAAACGTGGAGAGGAATGCTAAACCATATGCGCGTTCCCCGCCCCACCTGGCTCTCAATGTGTAGTTGCCGACCGTAATATAGTTTGAGCCGCTTCATGACATTGTTTAAACCGATGCTGCGGGAGCCGGGAACTGGGGCATGACTCATGATCTCTTCCAACCGCTGAGCGGGAATTCCCACGCCATCATCGGTAACACATACATATAATTCCTTTTCTCTTTCTTCAATGGCGATGACGATATGAATATCGCTGCTCTGTTTCACTCCATGCTTGACGCAGTTTTCCACAATAGGTTCAATCATTAAGGGGAGAATGCGGCATTGGTCGGAAAAGCTGGTGCGGCTTTCGTATTGCACCCGCTGGCCAAAACGCGTATGCTCAATCGTCAAATAGGCCACGATTAGGTCCAGTTCCTGGGATACCGGAATGGGTTGCTGTAACTCCCGGGAAAATAAACTGGTGCGCAAGTAATCGCTAAAATAGCCCAGCAGCTCGTAAGCTTTGGTAGGCGCCTGAATGCACAAGGGCATAATGGTATTCAGGGTATTAAAGATAAAATGAGGATCCATCTGAGACTGCAAAAAATCCAGTTTGGCCTTCATCGTGTCGTCAATGGATTTTTTCAACATAACCAAAGATTTGAGCTTTTGCAGGAGCAGCGCTTGGGAAAAAGGCTCCACGATGACGTCGTTAACCCGCTCCAGCAAGGATTCGTTTAAATCGGACAACTGCTTTTCCCGAATCAGCAAAATAGGCAACTGCCCCAGGGTATATTCCTCCCGAATGGCAGCGCACAACTCCTGACTGCTCATGCGTAAGAATACCGTGCCTACTACGATGACGTCAATGCCGCCATTGCTCCGTATGTAGGAAAGCGCTTCTTGATCGCTGGTGAATACCACCAGCGTATAGGGTTCGTACTCTAGTTGTGCTCGAACCATTTCGATTTGCTCTGCAGCAGTGCTGATGAGTACTACCAAGGGTTTTCCCTTAGCGTAGACCTCCACCACCGGTCGCGCCTGTTCCTCCGGCAGCTGATTTTCCCATACAGGCAGTAAATATTGCACCTGAAGAATTCCGTTTTTGTTCACAACCGCCCTGGGTGGGCTGGCGTGGCTGGCTAGGATTCGATAAGCCATGCGCAGCGTAAAATCTTCTTCATTGGCCGTAGCTGGCGCCTGACTGCGTCGGGTAAGAGTACGGCAAAATTTGCGGATAGCAAAATATTGCTTGCGAATATCCACATAAATGGACAAGGTGACCGCATAAAAGGCGCCATCTCTGGGCCAATCCACATGCAGCGTTCTGCTGGCCCGCAAGGGGGCTAGGGCGGAAAGAATGGCTTGATTGGCTCGGATGAGGGCGTAGGGATCGCAAAGAACGCTGGCATCTCCTCCTTCTTGCACAATGGGTATGCGCCAGTCCCACTGGATATCAAAGCGCTTCATTTCCATGGACACATAGTCAAAAATGCTAGACAAGCTGGAGCGAATTTTGCTGCGGGTGGAAGAACGAGGCAGCGCGTCGTACTCCAAAATGTTATCCAAATGCTGGCTAAGCACATTAATTTCGTTTTCCGTCTTGCGCAGCAGGGTCTGCAGCGCCCCATCGCTCTGAGCTCCCCGCTGCTTGATTGCGGCGCGGTTATAGATGATAATCCGGCTCAACGGTTCGGCTACATATCCGATTAGCATCTTGGTCAGAGTGGCTTTATGCCTCAGGGATTCCTGAAACCTGCGGCTCTGTTGCCTGCCCATAAGCAGTCCAATTCGCTGATTCTGGTACACCATCGCAAATAGGGTAACCGCATATGCCCCCAATAAATAGGGCATAGTGTCCACCAAAAAGGTGAACTGCCAGGTGACAGCCTGGTAGCGGTACCCTTCTTCCATAAGTAAAAGCAAATAAACCGGCAGCATAAAGGCCAAGGCCGCCAGGGCCATCTGTCGCTCTTTGGGGTAGAAAAGAGCTACGCCCATCACCGTTAGAATCATCAAGAAAAAATACAGGGCGTATCCGCCGATTAACCAGCTGGAACGCATGGGTACCAAGGAAACCATATAAAGCGCCCCCGTCACCCCTATCAAGCCGTTGAACGTCAAAAAGGCCGGCCTATTTAAAGGCTTTAACTGCTTGAGCACTAGGCTGCCCAACGCGGTAGGAAAAAGTAGCAGCATAGCTCCACCACTATACATCACCGGCATCCGCTGGGCAGCCGGTGTATAAAACATGGCGTCCAGATCTACGTTGGTAATCACGATGCCAGCCGCCAGCAAAATTACCCAGGCGCAATCCATGAAAGCCGCCGATTCATAAGAAGAAAAATAGAGCGCTACACAGGCAGCGCCCAACGTCAAAAGAATAGTGGATAACATCAGTTTCATTACCAGCCTGGTCACCAGAGAATGAGTACTAATCATGCCTTGCTGCTTGGAAAGCAAAAAGTGAAACGCGCTAATGCCGCCCCGGGTAACCAAAGTTAGTAGTAGCACCATCCAGAAAAAGAGCAAAAAGGTTAATAGGTACCTGCCTATCCGCTTGCTCATGGAATGAACTTCACTCCCGTTCCTAGGCGCCTGAGCGGCGCAAATATGCATTTCGTGCGGCGAACCTGTCGTTTTAGGTCAGTATACAATATAATTTTTATAAACGCAATACGCCCTTGCACCGCACCGACAGGGAAATCCATCGGGATAGGAGGTTTTTGCCATGCAAACCAGTGCCGCTCCATCCGCCGCTCATCTGCGCAATACAAAGCTAACCTTTGGGCTCATCTACTTTTTTTGTATGCTGGCTAAAGCCATCTTTGGCCCCTTTATTACGGTCTTCCTGAGTGAAAAAGGCCTGTCCGCCGAACTAATTGGCATGGTAACTGGTATTAACTCCATCGTCATCATTCTCACCCAACCCCTTTGGGGCGTTATCACCGACCGGGTGGGCTCCACGGGTAAAACTTTGGCTCTGAGCATGGCGGGTCAAGCACTGCTGGCTCTGTCCCTGCTGTTGGCCAACAACTTTTTATTTATCGCTGCCGCTTTTTCCTGCTATACCATGTTCACCACGGCAGAAGGTCCGCTTCTAGATGTTTGGTGTCTAAAGAGCCTTAAAGAAGCCGGGGACGAAAAAGCCACCGGACAACTGAAGATGTGGGGATGCGTAGGCTATGCCCTGTGTAGCGTGGGGTCAGGCCTGTTCATCAACCGCTTCTCCACTAGCGCCTCCATCCCTATTTTCGCCGGAGTGTTGGGGCTCTTGGTCATCGCCATGCTGCTGATCAGCCGGGGAGAAAAAAGCCGCGGAGCCGTCAGTTTTAAGGAAATGCAGTTGGGACGTATTCTCCACGACAAGGTGTTCATCGCTTTCTTGGTCTATATATTCTTCATGCAAATCACCCACCGGGGCTCCTATACTTTTTATTCCCTGCTGATCAAGCAGTTGGGCGGCAGCACCTCCATTGTAGGGTACGCCAGCGCTCTCATGTTCGTATCGGAAGCAGTGGTGATGGGTGTACTTAAGAAAATGCTCAAGAGAACCCGCGCCCTATACCTGGTCATGATCTCTTCCTTTTTCTTCGCCGCTTGGTTCCTATTTATCAGTATTTCCACCAGTCCTTATCACGTAATGCTCTCCTGTCTCATGGACGGTCCCTCTTTCGCCCTATTTACCATGGGCACACTATACTATCTCCACGAAATTGCCCCGGACGAAATCCGTACAACCTATCAAACCGTGGCGTATTCCGTGTATTATGGCCTAAGCGGCATCGCGGGCAATGTAATCTGCGGCTGGATGATCGACAACCTAGGGTATCGCGTCATGTATCACTGCGGCATCGTCCTCACCCTAGCCTCTACTTTGGTCTTCTTCCTGTTCACCCGGCGCACTCAACGCCAGGCTCCCTGTTCCTGATCTGCCCTGCCCTTCTCGATTCTCAACAAGCCCCGGCCGAGAACGTCGTTCTCTCTGCTGGGGCTTGTATTCGTCTCAAGCGCAAACCTATGGCATAAATCGGCATTTTCGTTTCGATCGATTTGCGTGTTTCCAGCGGTTTTGTGTCATAGGCTGGGGGCAGCGCCTTGGGAGAAGGACTGAACGGCGGCGCCGGCAATACGCTCTGTTTGCCGCATTTAAAAGCTGCTGGCGTATTTTGATGAGTTTCTTTGCCCACCCGGGGTAGGATCATACAGATATCGCCTTCTTGACCTCGATCTTTCTCAGGCTTTGTCTTTTCATTCAGCCGTTGACTATGCCCAGAAAATAATCTGTTATGCAAAAAAAAGATTGCATGAGCTTCCAGTTTTTTATTTCCCGGGCCATTTAGGGGCCGCATCAACAGTGATTATGGCATGTCCGAAATCTTCGCGAATTTTGCCCCTGATCAATTTGCGGTGTTCCTCAGCCTTTCAAGCCAAATCGGAACAAGGCAATCTCTATTTATTGCATTACTATAATATAATATTTTTTGAAAGAATAGTCGTATCGGACACCGCAAAATCTCATGGTCAATGATTGATTATTCCAAAAAATTTATTTCGGGTGGATGGGTGGATAGGCTGCGTG
>DSLFC04102__coassemble_1009_pt1 | contig 20406 bp, 17 predicted proteins | sample DSLFC04102__metabat2_low_PE_004 | metagenome-assembled genome bin DSLFC04102
AGTTGACCGTGTCGCTCAAATACCTTATACTGGTCTTGCTTTTGATAAGTTTCTTGCATACCTCTATCTTAAGCGAAAAGACGAGGTTTGGATACCCCTTTGGGGTTCCTTGCCTCGTCTTTTTTTGCGGGGGTGTTTTGCAACGCGCCCTTGGAGGCCCAGGCTGGGCCTGGGCCTGGGCGATGCTGCCGCCTGAAAAACCGGCGGGAGCCCAGCGCCATGACGCCCACCCTATCCCCGATATCCCCGGCGGCGTCCCGGCCCGCCTGGTGCTCCAGGCGCTCCACGCTCATTAGGGCATTGTCCACCGTCTGATGGCTGGGCCGGCCCACAATCTCCACCCTCGCGCCGATATGCCGCAGCCGCCGTACTCGAACCGGGGCACGTACAGGGTTTTCCGTTCTTGGCCTGGGCATGTCACCGTCATCCGCCCTTTGCCATGGTTTGGACCATCTCCCGGGCCAATTCCACCAGCTTGCGGCCCGAATTCATGCTGGCCCGCTGCAGCGCCTGATGGGCCTGGGCCTCGCTGAGTCCCTGCCGCTCCATGAGCAGGGCTTTGGCCTGCTGAACGACCGCCTGCTCCGCCCCATCCCGCCGGGGCGCGGTGAGATGGGACAGCTTTTCCTCCATCTGGCACAGCATCCGCACGCTGGAGAGCAATTCAGTGCGGGTAAAGGGAACCGGCAGGGTGAAAATGTCCTGGCTGTCCAAAAACTCCAATTGGGGCTGAGGAGCCACCACCAGCACCAGGGCCCGCCCTTCCAGCTGATAGGCCAGCTCGTCCGCGTTCTGCCCGCCCATCTTGTACCCGGTGACCACGATGCAGCCGCCCATTTTCCGCGCTGCCCGCACCGTCTCGGCGGGGGTGGCCAGTAGACGCCCGGCGGGAAGCCCTCCTGCGGCCAGGATATCCCCGATCTGGCAGCGCTGCTTTTCGCTTTCAAACGCCACGATGAGTCTGTTCACGCCCCGCCCCTCCTCTCGCAAAACATGGCCGCCCGGTTTGGGCCCGCCCCGGGCGCGGCTCCGCTGGGTCATCCGACGCCCCAGACGGCAAACTCGCCGGCCGCCCGCATTCCCGGCGGCGGCTCCGCTTGGTTTGGGCCCGCCCCGGGCGGCGGATTCGCCTGGCTTTCAGGCCTTTCCGAGGCGGATGGGACCCCGGAAAGGGGAAAGGCGGCTCAGTAGGTGATGAGGTACTTGTCCAGCTCCCAGCTACTTACCCGAGTACGGTATTCGTCCCATTCCACTTCTTTGCCCGCCACGTACTGGCTGACCACGTGTTCGCCCAGGGTGTCCTGAATGAGCCGGTCCGCCTTCAGGGCCTGGAGCGCCTCGTAAAGGCTGCCGGGCAGGTTGTCGATGCCGTGGGCGGTCCGGGTGGCCTGGTCCATGGCGAAGATGTTCTCGGTGATCTCCTCGGGGGGCACCATGCCCTTTTCCATGCCGTCCAGCCCGGCGGCCAGGCACACGGCCAAGGCCAGGTAGGGGTTGCAGGCGGGATCGGGGCAGCGCAATTCCACCCGGGTGGCCTGGCCCCGGGCGGCGGGAATGCGAATGAGGGCGCTGCGGTTGCTGGCGGACCAGGCCAGATAGCAGGGAGCCTCGTAGCCGGGCACCAGGCGCTTGTAGGAGTTGACGAGGGGATTGGTGACGGCAGACATCCCCTTTACGTGGGCCAGCAGCCCGGCGATGAAGGCATAGCAGGCCTTGGATAGCTTGCGGGGGTCGCTCTCGTCGTAGAAGATATTGCGGCCCTGGCTGTCGAACAGGCTCATGTTGGTGTGCATACCGCTGCCGTTGATGCCGAAGATGGGCTTGGGCATGAAGGTGGCGTGAAGGCCGTTTTTCTGGGCCAGCGCCTTGACCGCCAGCTTGAAGGTCATCACGTTGTCGGCGGTGCGCAGAGCGGGGGCGTACTTGAAGTCGATCTCGTGCTGCCCGGCGGCCACCTCGTGGTGAGAGGCCTCAATCTCAAAGCCCATCTGCTCCAAGGTAAGGCAGATCTCCCGGCGGGTGGACTCGCCGTGGTCCAGGGGGCCCAGGTCGAAGTAGCCTGCGTCGTCGCCGGTGCGGGTGGTGGGCTTGCCCCGCTCGTCGGTCTCGAACAGGAAGAACTCGCACTCGGGGCCCACGTTGAAGCTGTAGCCCATCCTGGCCGCCTTGGAAAGCACCCGTTTGAGCACCCCCCGGGGATCGCCCTGGAAGGGCTTGCCGTCGGGGGTGTATACGTCGCAGATCAGACGGGCCACCTTCCCCTGCTGGGGCCGCCAAGGCAGCACCGTGAAGGAATCCAGGTCCGGGTACAGGTACATGTCCGATTCGTGGATGCGCACGAAGCCCTCGATGGAGCTGCCGTCGATCATCACCTGGTTGTTCACCGCCTTTTCGATCTGAGAGGCGGTGATGGCCACATTCTTCAGCTGGCCGAAAATATCGGTGAACTGCATCCGGATGAACTGAATATCCCCCTGGGATACCTTGCGGATGATGTCCTCCTTGCTGTAGCCAGACATAAATTCCCACTCCTTTCAATAAACAAAGGGCGAGAACGCCCCCTTCGGAGCGCCCTTGCCCTTGCATATTGACATTATACCCGTCCGCCCCCGGCTTGTCAATGCAATTTTGCTAATACGCGATAAACTTCGGGCAAATTTTCATCACGCCAACGGTAGCGCTCAGGAGCCTTAAATAGACCAAGACCGAAAACCGGACTGCCGGTCGTTGGGAAATCAACTATATGGGTATTTCATATGCAGGGATAACGCCTCTCTACCGATTGCCGTCCTTTCCATAAGGAAAGAATTCAGGGGGAATCGGAAGGCCATCGGCCCTCCAAATCGCTTTGAGTGAAAATAGACTGCTGAAGCCGTACAATCTTCGACAGCGATATTCTGAACCGCTGCGTATTTTGACCGATTCGGCTTGACACTCCGCTGGGCAATTGCCCAGCCAGCACGGTTCCGGCACGCGAAAACTCCCCCGGTCCAAGGACCGGGGGAGGGAAAGCACCCGTTACACCTTGAAGTTGACGGAGGTATCGCCCAGCTGGTTCTTGCCGAACTCGTAATCGTTGCCCGGCAGCACGGCGTTGAGCAGGATGCCCACCAGGGCGGCTACGGCCAGGCCGGACAGATGCACGTCGAACAGGCCGAAGAAGGAGAAGATGATGGCCCCTGCGCTGGAGAAGTTGACGCCCAGCGCCAGGGACATGATGAGGGCGGCGATGATCACGTTGCGGGTCTTGGTGAAGTCCACCTGATTTTCCACCACGTTGCGCACGCCCACGGCGGAGATCATGCCGTAGAGGATCAGCGACACGCCGCCGATGGTGGCGGTGGGCATGGCGCTGACCAGGGCGGAAAACTTGGGCGAGAAGGAGACGATCACCGCCAGCACTGCGGCGATGCGGATCACCTTGGGGTCATATACCTTGGTGAGGGCCAGCACGCCGGTATTCTCGCCGTAGGTGGTGTTGGCCGGCGCACCGAACAGGGCGGCCAGGGTGGTGGCCAGGCCGTCGCCCAGCAGGGTGCGGTGCAGGCCGGGGTTGGCGATGTAGTTTTCGCCCACCGTGGAGGAGATGGCGCAGATGTCGCCGATGTGCTCCACGATGGTGGCCAAGGCGATGGGGGTGATGGCGATGATGGCTTTCGCGGCCAGGGTGCCGTCGCCATTGCCGATCAGGGAGAATACGGTATCCTTCCACTGGAAGGGCAGCCCGATCCAGGGCGCCTGCGCCACCTGGCTGAAATCCACCAGGCCGCACAGGGCCGCCACCGCGTAGCTGCTCAGGGCGCCCAACAGAATGGGCACGATCTTGATCATGCCCTTGCCCCAGATATTGCAGGCGATGACCACCAGGATGGCCACTAGGGCGATCCACCAATTGGCGGCGCAGTTGTTCACCGCCGAATTGGCCAGGGTCATGCCGATGCAGATGATGATGGGCCCGGTGACGATGGGCGGGAAGAAGCGCATCACCTTGCGGGCGCCGAAGTATTTAAACAGCGCCGACAGGATGACGTACAAAAGCCCCGCGCAGGCCACGCCCAGGCACGCGTAGGGCAGTAGGTTGGCCTCCTTGTTGGGGGCGATCATGTTGTAGCCGTAGATGAAGGCGAAGGAGGAGCCCAGAAAAGCGGGCACCTTGCCCTTGACCAGGAAGTGAAACAGCAGCGTGCCCAGTCCGGCGAAGAGCAGCGTGGCCGAAATGCTGAGGCCGGTGAGGGCGGGCACCAGCACCGTGGCCCCGAACATGGCGAACATGTGCTGAACGCCCAGCAGCAGCATCTTGGGTACGCCCAGCGACCGGGCGTCCCGGATTCCCTTGTCTCCCATCGTGTCCATCCCCCTTTTCTATGGCCCAGCCTTGCCCGCGGCAGGGCTGTTCCCCGCCTCCGAGGCCCATCCGCGCAAAAAAAGCGCCCTGCCTATGGCAAGGCGCGCACGCGCAACGACCCTTCCCGCCGCCTTGCCGGTCCTTGGGACCGCCGGAAAGCACCCCGGATTCGTTTTCCGGCCAAGTATACCACAGCCAATCCGGATAAAAAAACGTCGGGAAGGTAAATTTTCGTGTGGCTTTGGGTATTTTCACCCGTCCGCTCCAGAGGACCATGGGACCGCCCGCTCCAAGGCATCCCCCAGACCTTGTGCGCTGCGGCGGGCGGCTGTCCATCCTCCCGGGCTCCCACCGCCCGAAAAGGGCCCGGTCCAAGGGGCGCTGCGGGGACCGCCCGTCGTTTTCGCGCCACGGCGGGCCGCTGTCAAAGGTTCCCAAAAAGAACCCGGTCCGGGGAGAATTTCCCGGGACCGGGCGATGGCGGGCAAATGGCCGCCGGAGCGGTAGGGGGCGCGTGGGCGGCTGCTCGGACGCCATGCCGTCTGGGCGATTGCCCTGGCTCCTTCTCCGGAAAAAGCGGCCCTTTCCTATTCCTGATTGGCCTCCTGGGCCTGTTCGGAAGCGGTCTGGAGGCCGTCCTGCTGGGCCGGCTGGTCCGCAGCGCTCTGGGGAGTCAGCACGCAGGCGGCGAACAGGGTTTGGCCGCTGGCCTCCTCCCGCACCAGCAGGATGAAGGGGCGGTCCAGGGTCATATTCACCGCGTCCTGGGGCGGCAGAGCGGATTTGGTCACCATCACCGCGGCGGTGGCGCTGGCGGCCTGGGTGCCTGCCTCGTCCAGGTCCAGCCGGGTGCGCTGCACCACCGGGCCCAGCTTCAGTCCGTCGTCTCCGTCCATGCCGGAAAAGTCGGCGTCGTTGCTGTTGGCCAGGCTAAGGCCCAGGGCCGCCAGATGACCCGACAAATCCAGGCCGCTGTCCAGGGACAGCTTGGGCAGGGCCAGGCTCACCTGGGCCGGCTCAAGGTCCTGGAAGAGCTGGTATCCTCGCGTCTTAAGCAGGCTCAGCGCCTGTTCCATCCCCTCCTCGGGGGGCAGGATCAGGTAGCAGGCCAGTTCCTCCCCCGCATAGGGCAAACGCAGCAGCTGCATGTCCTGGGCCAGGCCGTACTCCATTTGGCCGGTGCAGTGCAGGAAGCTGGCGTTGACCGCGCCCTGGGCCGTGTAGAAGGGCTGCTCATAGGTGTTGGCAGCGTCAAAGGGCTGGGCCCAATCGGCCTCCAGGGCGATGGCGGTGAGCAGGGCCAGCCGGGCGGTGTCGGGCAGCGGCTGGGTGAGCAGGGGGTCGATGCGGCCGCCGGTATGCTCCCGGGCCCAGTCGTTTACCGCCTCCATGCTGAGCCCTTCCAGGCAGGGTGCGCCGTAGGCCTGAAGGGCCTGGACGTAGCTGTCCAACAGGATCAGGCTGTCGTCAAACAGCGCGGCGGCGGCGGTGGTCACCCCCTGGGCGCTCACGTTCAGGGGCGCGGGGGCCTGGGTCTGCAGCAGGGACAAAAGCTCCTGACGGGTTTCTCCATCCGCCCCCTCGGCGGCCATGCTCAGGGCCTGGGCCAGGCCCCACGGGGAGATCAGGGGGTTTTCCCCCTGAAGGTACAGCTGTTCAAGCAGGGAAAAGCCCAATGCCTCCCCCGTGGTTTGGGCATTTGCGCAGAGGGCCAGGGGGCAGCAGGCCAGCAAAGCGCTGAGTATCAGCGCGGTTAGCTTTCGTTTCATGATCCATCCCTCCTTTTCTTTTCTCTTGGACGGGCGCGGGCTTCTCCCGGTTGCATCCCGCCGGGGAGAAGGGTATAATGAATGGGGAGGTGTTGGACATGGCGGTTATCACCTACCTGGGCCACAGCGGTTTCGCGGTGCGCACGGGCAGCCATTTGTTGATCTTCGATTATCTGGGCAAGGGCTTGCCCGAGCCTAGGCAGGCCGACCGGGCCATCGCCTTTGTGAGCCACGCCCACGCCGACCACAACCACCCCTCGGTGCGGGGCTGGTTCGACCAGGGCCTGTGCCGCCTGTGCGTGGGGGAGGACGTGCCTGGAGCCGGAGTGGAACGGTTCGAGCCCGGGGACAGCCGGGTGGTGGACAGCGCAATCATCCGCGCCTTCGGCTCCACCGACCAGGGGGTTAGCTTTTGGGTGGAATCCGGGGGTCTGAAAGTGTTCCACGCCGGGGATTTCAACCTGTGGCACTGGCGGGGCGACGGGGACGAGGCGTGGACGCGCCGGGCGGAGGCTGAGTTTTACGCCATTCTGGCCCAGATGGAGGGCCTACCGGTGGATGTGGCCTTTTTCCCCGTTGACCCGAGAATGAAGGAAGATTATGCCCAGGGCGCCATGGAGTTTGCCCAACGGGTGCGGCCCAGGCTGCTGTTCCCCATGCACTTTTGGGATAAGCCCCAAGCCGCTCTGGATTTTGCCCAGCGGCCGATGCCGGCGGGTACCCGCGCCCTGGCCCTGGTGCGCCCCGGTCAACAGGTGTGCTACGAGGACGCCTTGCGCGGACTGTAGCCCTCCCGGCTGGTCCGGCGCGGGTTTCCCCTGGCCCTTGCGGCGTTCCCCCGGTTGGGGCGAACGCCCTTTTTCTTTTCCGCCCCGGCTGCGCCCGCCGCTGGGATTTTTTTCCAGCAGGGGAGCTATGCCTTGACAGGGCGGCGAGAAAAGCATATAATGAACATACAAAACAGACCGGTGTACATATTTTTAAAAACAGACCGGGGCCGGAGTCTGTTTTTCAAAACCGACCGAAAGGGTGCGGGCGATGAAGAAGGGCGATTTGCGCAGGAAGGCCGTGCTGGAAACGGCGCAGCAGCTCTTTTTGGACAGGGGATACGAGAACACATCGGTACAGGACATCCTGGACCAGATGGGCATGTCCAAGGGCGGGTTTTACCATTACTTTGAATCCAAGCAGCAGCTGTTGGAGGAAATCTGCCAGCAGCGGGCGGAGAGCGCCTGCGCCCGGGGCATTCAGGCGGCGGAGGCGGCGGGAGCCGACCCCGTCGCCCGGCTCAACGCCCTGTTCCGGGAAGGGGGGTTTTTCGGGGAAGAGTCCATCAAGTCCATGTCCCTGATGCTGCGCGCCGCCTACGGCGGCCAGATGGACCAGCTGCGCCAGCGCACCCGCCGGATTACCCTGGAGGTGTTCGAGCCGGTCCTACGGCAAATCCTGCTGGACGGCATGGAGGGGGAGCTGTTTTACATCGCCCATCCGGACAGCGCCGCCCGGCTGCTCATCATGCTGGCCATGGACGTGACTGACGAGGTGGCCTTTATGCTGGCCCAGGGGCAAAGCGGCCAGCAGGACCTGGGGCGGATGATGGAACTGCTGGGCGCCTACCGGGAGGCGGCGGAGCTGATGCTCAACGCGCCCCACGGCTCCCTGGAACTGCTGGACATGGTCCGCATCGCCCAGGTGCTCAAGGCGCTGGGGCTGTTGACCGGGCCGGGCGCCTGACCCCAGGGCGCCGGGCCCTTCGCCGGCGGGCTGCGGCGGATGGAACCAAAGCGGGTTCGTTCCGTCTATATCTGGGAGAGGAGGGTTGGATGTCCATGAACGAATCAAGGCGGTTTTTCCGGTGGAAAGGGCTGCTGGCACTGGCGCTGACGGCGGCGCTGCTCTGGGCGCCTGCCCTGGCCCAGGAGCGGGTGAGCTTTACCACTGGGCTGGTGGGCGACGGCGGCGACCGGCTGGGACGGCTGGACGGGCTCATCATCGGCATAGACGCCGGGCACCAGGCCCAGGCCAACTATGAAAAGGAACCGGTATCCCCCGGCAGCTCCGCCACCAAGGCCAAGGTATCCAGCGGCACCCAGGGCGTGGTGAGCAAGACACCCGAGCACGTGGTCAACCTTCAGGTGGCCCTGAAGCTGAAGCAGGCGCTACTCAGGGAAGGCGCCAGCGTGGTCATGGCCCGGGAGAGCGCCGACGTGGATATCTCCAACGTGGAGCGGGCGCAGATGATGAACCAGGCCGGGGCGGATTTGGTGCTGCGGCTCCACTGCAACGGCGTGGACACGGCCTCGGCCCACGGCATGGTCATGTACGTGCGCAAGACCGGGGAAAAGGCCCAGGAGAGCGACCAGGCGGCCCATTGCCTGTTGACCGCCATGCTGGCGGCTACCGGGGCCCAGGACCGGGGCGTGGCCCACAGCGACGATTACTCCGGGCTCAACTGGTCCCAGGTGCCCAGCGTGCTGGTGGAAATGGGCTTTCTCACCAATCCGCAGGAGGAAGCGCTGCTGATCAGCGACGCCTATCAGGACAAGCTGGTGCAGGGCATGGTGGAGGGCATTGCGGATTACTTTGACCGTCAGGACCAAGACGCTGTCGCCCAGGCGGGCGAACCGGCCCAGGCCGAACCGGCAACCGGGGAAGCCCAAGCCGCCAACGCCCAAGCGGTGGGAGAATAGCCCTGCCTAGGCTCCAAAAAAGCGTTCAGCGCCTGTGTATCCCGGAGATTGGACCGTAGTACCGGCCCTGGGCGCCCTCAACGAGCCGGCAGGGCCCTCTGAACGGAAAAGCCGCCTTCGAGTGGAACTCGGGGGCGCTTTTTTCGCCGGCTCAAGGGCCTTGAATCTGAAGACGGCCCAAGGCGGATTGGCGGAATCGCCCATAGGCCTGAGCCTGTTCTTCCAGGGCCTGGCGCTGTTGAGGCGCGAGAGGCTGAAACAGGATGACTTCTATATCGGTGGCTTTGGGACGGGCTTTGCTGCGCCATATGCCCACTATCCGGCCGCCCACCGTCACCGCCCCCGGATTGCCCACCATGCGCCATAGCTGCCGCTGCTGCCCTTGATCCTCCAATAGAAGCGCCCGGTCCCAGGGCTCCCGCAGGTCCAGATAGGGGTCGTGGGGGCCCAGCAGCAGCAGCCGTTCCTGTTGGGGCGGCGGCGAGAAGAGGCTGTCCAGGTCTTGAGAGAGGGCGTACAGGGTTCTTTTCCCCACGTTTACCGCTGCCATATCCCCCTGGGCCTCCCGCCATAGCCGCTGGGCCTGGGCGGGCGAAGCGCCCAGCCAGCTGGCCAGGGCCTGGACGTTTGTGGGGCCGTAGCAGTGCAGAAACTTGCCCACCAACGCCCGGCCCGGCTGGCTGGCAGGGGCGGGGGGATGGCCTATCCAGTTTTCAAAGGCGGTGAAGGTGGGGCTGACGCCCTGCCGCCGGCCGAACACCACCAGCCCCGCAAAGGAGCAGGGACGCAGCAGGAAGGATACCGCCGCGCCTCCCACCGTCTGCCGGTCCGGCGCACCGTACATGGTGGGGGTGCGCCATAGGGGCAGCTTGTCCGGGGGCAAATGGGGCTCTACCGCGCCGGCCAGCGCCTGGTCCAGGGCGTCCTTGCCCTGCACCGTTCGAGTCCCCAGGATGCGTGCAGCCTCTTTCACCCAGGGCAGCAGCTGCTCGAAGGTGAGGCCCAAGAAGTCCAGGGCTAGGCCGATGCCCTGGGTGTAGATCCAGGGCTCCTCCCCGGGCAGGGCGGCAAGGGGCTCCAGAAAAACCCGGCTCTCCCGGGTGGGGAAGACCACCGGTGCACCCCGAAAGCTCCAGGCCGCCACCAGGACCTTGTCCTCATACAGGGCCTGGCGCAGCCCCGCCAGGGTACACCCCGCCAGGCGGTTGAATAGGGCGGTCTCCCAGGCCCCCGGCGGCGTGTTCTGCAGGCCGCAGGCCCCGGCGGCCCGCTCCCCCTCATGGGCGGCCAGGGGCCTGTCCAGGTGATGGGCCCGAAGGCGGTGGGCGAGAATCTGTCCGGCGGTTGGTTCCATGGCCGCATCGCTCCTTTCCCCGCGTCTGTCCCCATTATACCGCCAAAATTCGCCGGGAGCAACGGCCCCATTGGGCGATAAGGGGGGAAAATGGCCTAAATTTGTCCCACCTATGACAAGGGCGAGAATATTGTGGTACAATTGCGCCGTAGCCCTTGCGTTTTTTCGCCTGATCGCGCAAAATAAAAGGGGCTCTATTGCCCGTCATGGGCAGCCGCGGGCCCGCATAGCTTTGAGCAGAGGGGTGAATCATATGGCATTTTTTAAGGATTTCGGCAAGCAAGTGTCCGATATTGCCCAAGCCGTGGGCAAACGGACTGGGGAGGCCGCCGAGGTGGGCCGGCTGAACGGCCGTAAACAGGGCATATATCAGCAGATTGAGGAGCTTTACAGCCAGATCGGCAAGGCCTATTTTGCCACCCGGGACGGGGACGTTCACCAGCAGGCGGACGCTCTGTGCGGTCAAGTAACCCAGCTTCAGGGCGAAGTGGACCGGCTGAACCGGCTGATCGATACGCTGCGCCATCAGCGGCGCTGCCAGGAGTGCGGCCAGGTGCAGCCCAGTAGCGCCAGGTTCTGCGCCAATTGCGGCGCACGTTTGCCTGAGGACGCGCCGCAGCCCAAGCCCGCTCCCGCCCCCGCGGACCAGGATGAAAACTCCGGCGGGGATGTGGCGGTAGAGATCACCTGGCCGGAAGCGGAATCCCCTCGGGAGGACCAGTCCGATGGGGAGGGCCGGTCCTAGTCCCCGCGCCGGGGTCAGGGCAAATGCCGGCGGCTGCGGCTAGGCGGTCCCGTCAAGGGCAACGGCGACAATTAACTTGCCTGGCGTCCGGGGGCGTGCTATAATGACAAAACAGGCGTTGACGGAGAGGAGTAACCGGTCAGGGCGGCCCGACAGAGACGTGCGCCATGGGCTGAAAGCGCACGGGGCAGGCCGGCAGGCGAAGTTCGCTCCCGAGCTTTCCGGCTGAAGGGCATCTGGTAGGCCGGGACGGAGCCGTCCCCGTTATCGGGACGAGAGGCTTTCGGCCCTATGGGGCCACGAGCAATCTTGGGTGGTACCGCGAGCGCAGCTCGCCCCAACGTGGGGCGGGCTGTTTTTTACGGAGCAAAGTAGGAGGGAAAGGACATGCGCGAACAACTGGCGAAGATCGTGGAGCAAGCGCTGGAGCAGCTCAAAGGGGTGGGGGACAGCGCCGCCCTGGAGCAGCTGCGGGTGCGGATCATGGGCAAGAAGGGCGAACTGACCGCCATTTTGCGGGGCATGGGCCAGCTATCCCCGCAGGAGCGGCCCGCCATGGGGCAGTTGGTCAACGAAGCCCGGCGCAAGCTGGAGGAGGCCATAGAATCCTGCGGGCAGCGGCTGCAGCAGGCGGAAAAGGAGGCCCGGCTGGCCCGGGAGGCCATCGACGTCACCCTGCCGGGACGGGAGCGGGCTCTGGGGTCGCTGCACCCCATGAACATCGTGCTGGAGGACCTGCTGGAGATCTTCACCGGCATGGGCTTTGAGGTGGTGGAAGGGCCGGAGGTGGAGTACGACCACTACAACTTCGAACTGCTCAACCTGCCCAAGAACCATCCCGCCCGGGACGCCCAGGACACCTTCTACATCGACGATAACATCGTGCTGCGCACCCACACCTCCCCGGTGCAGGCCCGCATCATGACCACCCGCAAGCCCCCCATCCGCATCGTGTGCCCCGGCCGGGTGTACCGGGCCGACGAGGTGGACGCCACCCATTCCCCTGTGTTCCATCAGATCGAGGGGCTGGTTATCGACGAGCACATCTCCATCGGCGATTTGAAGGGTACCCTGGACACCTTTGCCCAGAGGTTATACGGGGAAGGCGTGGTGACCCGGTTCCGCCCCTCCTTCTTCCCCTTCACTGAGCCCTCCGCCGAGGTGGACCTGACATGCGCCAACTGCCACGGCAAGGGCTGCAAGATGTGCAAGGGCACCGGCTGGATCGAAGTGCTGGGTTCGGGCATGGTGAACCCCAAGGTGCTGGACATGTGCGGCATCGACTCCAAGCGCTATACCGGCTTCGCCTTCGGCATGGGCATCGAGCGGCTGGCCATCCTGCGCTACAATGTGCCCGACATGCGCTATCTGTATGAAAACGACTTGAGATTCCTCAGGCAGTTCCGATAAGGAGGAAGATGGGATATGAAAGCGCCGGTAAAATGGCTGAAGGATTACGTGGAAATCGATATGACCGCCCAGGAGTACGCCCGCCGCATGGTGATGAGCGGCACCGGGGTGGAGAGCGTGGATGAAGTGGGGGACGGCTTTGAGGGCGTGGTGGCCGGCCGGGTGCTCACCTGCCAGGACCATCCCAATTCCGACCACCTCCACGTGTGCACGGTGGACGTGGGCCGGGGCGAAGCGCTTCAAATCGTGTGCGGCGCGCCCAACGTGGCGGCGGGGCAGCTGGTGCCCGTAGCCCTGGAGGGAGCGCGTTTGCCCGGCGGGGTGAAGATCAAAAAGGGCAAGCTGCGGGGCGTGGAGTCCCAGGGCATGATCTGCTCCGGGCCCGAGCTGGACATCCCCCAGGGCCTGTATCCCCATGTGGGAGAGGCGGGTATTTTGGTGTTCCAGGAGGAGTATGCCCCGGGCACCGACGTGAAGGAAATTTTCGGCCTGGACGACCAGGCGGTGGATTTTGAAATCCTGGCCAACCGCCCCGACTGCCTGAGCATGTGGGGCCTGGCCCGGGAGAGTGCCGCGGTGCTGGACCAGCCCTGCCGCATCCCCCCGGTGCAGGTGGAGGAGCAGGGCCAGGGCCGCTTTGAGGACTACGCCCAGGTGCGGGTGATGGATGACCAGCTGTGCCCCCGGTACTGCGCCCGGGTGATCGAGAACGTGCGCATCGCGCCGTCCCCCAGCTGGATGCGGGCCCGGCTCCACGCGGCGGGGGTGCGCCCCATCAACAACATCGTGGACATCACCAATTACGTGATGCTAGAGACCGGCCACCCCATGCACGCCTTCGACCTGGACAAGGTGCGGGACCACACCATCGTGGTGCGCCGGGCCCGGCCCGATGAAAAGCTCAAGACCCTGGACGGCAAGGACCACGACCTGACCCAGGACATGCTGGTCATCGCCGACGCCCATAACGCCACCGGCCTGGCCGGCATCATGGGCGGCGAGGAATCGGAAATCTTAAACGATACCCGGGCGGTGCTCTTCGAGTGCGCCGTGTTCGACCGCACCAACAACCGCCTCACCTCCCGGGCTTTGGGCATCCGCACCGAGGCCTCCGGACGGTTCGAGCGGGGGGTGTGCGTGGAGGACACCATGCAGGCATTGGAACGAGCCTGTATGCTGGTGAATCAGCTGGGCTGCGGCCAGGTGGTGCCCGGCGCCTTCGACCATTACCCCAATCCCCAGCCCCCCCGGCAGGTGTGCGCCAGCGCGCAGCGCATCAACAGCCTGATCTCCACCCAGCTGACCCCGGAGGAGATGGCCCGGCTGCTCAACCGCCTTCAGATCGAAACCAGCTGTCAGGGGGATGCTTTGACCAGCCAGGTTCCGGCCTGGCGGGGCGATATCGAGATGGAAGCCGATTTGGCCGAGGAAATCCTGCGGCTGTACGGCTATGAGCACATCCCCTCCACCCTGATGAACGGGGTGACCATGGCGGGGATGCGCTCGGAAAACCAGCTGCTCAGTGACCGGGTCAAGAGGGGCCTGGTGGCCATGGGCTGGTTTGAGGCCATGAACTTTTCCTTCATCAGCCCCAAGTGGCTGGAAAAGCTGGGCCTGGACGCCCAGGACCGGCGGCTGAATCCGGTGCGCCTGCGCAATCCCCTGGGGGAGGATACCTCGGTGATGCGCACCAGCCTGGTTCCCTCCATGCTCAACAGCCTGTCCCTGAACATCAGCCGGGGCAATCCCCAGGCCGCCCTCTTTGAGATGGGCCCGGCCTTCTTCCCCACCCAGGAGGGCCGGCTGCCCCTGGAGGAGCGCACCTTGTGCCTGGGCCTGTACGGCGATCAGGCGGATTTCTATCAGCTCAAGGACGCCTGCGTGTGCCTGCTGGCCACACTGGGCATTCAGCCCCAGGCGGTTCCCGGCGGCGACGGCTATTACCACCCCGGCCGCAAGGCCCTGCTCCAGGAGGCGGGGGAGGTGCTGGGCCAGCTGGGCGAGGTCCATCCCGACGTTGCCCAGGCCTTCGGCATCGAGGGCAAGCGGGTGTACCTGGCCGAGCTGTCCATGGCCGCCCTGATGCAGCACAAAAAGCCGGTGCCCCCGGTGGCCGCCCTGCCCAAGTTCCCCGCGGTGAGCCGGGACCTGGCCCTGGTGATGGACGAGCAAGTGTGCGTGGGGCCCCTGATGGAGGCCATCCGCCAGGCCGCAGGCAAAGAACTGGAGTCCGTCAGCCTGTTCGACATCTACCGGGGCGCTCAGCTGGGCCCGGGGCGCAAGAGCGCCGCCTTCGCCCTCACCTTCCGCGCCGCCGACCGCACCCTCACCGAGGCGGAGATCGGCAAGGCCATGGACAAGGTGCTCCGGGCGGCGCAGCAGCAGTTTGACGCAAAACTGCGGGCTTAAATATGAATAAGTGATGATATTTTCAACAATATATTGACGCTGCCCTGTCAATCTCCTATAATGTAAGCGGAGAAAAACCAAAATTTGGAGGGAAGCACCATGAAAAGGGCACTGACCATCCTGCTGTTGATCGCGCTGACGCTGGGGCTGTGCCCTGGCACATTGGCCGCGGAAGAGACGGCGGTAGCCAAGATGACCCCCCTGGGCAACCGCATCACCGCTTACACCAACTTTTTGCAGGAATTGGTGGCCGAGGATACCCGAATCGCCTTCGTAGGCCTGGCGGATGTAAACCGGGACACCTACCCGGAGCTGTTCTACGTCGTAAAAGAGGATGGCGAACACTATGCGCGCTTCGCCTACTACGACAGCGGCGACGTCTATGACTACGACGTGGATTTCGATTCCCTGGGCACTTCTCCCAAGTCCCTCTCCCTGGTCCGACGGAATAAGAAGGGGACCAGCGAGCACTGCTGGGTGTTGAAGCTGCAAACCAAGGACACGGACAAGTGGAACCAGTTTTTGTTCTACACCTTCCAGCGCAGCGGCGATAGCCTGGTGAGCGAGCTCAAGTTCCAGCGCCGCTGGAAGAGCCGCAAGCAGTTCTTCGTCAACGGGGTGCAGACCATCAAGGTGCTCTACGAGAGCGAATTGGACAGCTACAACGCCAAGTGGCCGGTAGCCACCTCTACCAGCATTAAGAACCAAGGCGTCATCACCAAGGTGAGCAACGTCAAGAAATGGACCAGCGTGCGCAAAGCCCTGGCCACCTCCCTCACCAAATGGGAAAAACTGTAACCGATTCAAGCGCCAAAACGCCGCCGCCCAGCCGGGCGGCGGCGTTTTGCGTTCCGGGAGCGCAGCCCCGGAACGCCGCCTGGGGGATATCAGGCCATAGAATCCAGCCTGCCGCCCAAGCCTGCCACAACGGCGAATTGGGGTTGGGCGGCCAGTAAGGGTTTGCCCCCGGCGGGAGAAGGCCAGGCGGCGGGCCTGGCCTTCTCCCGCCGGTGCCCTTCGCTGACGGAAGGGAACCGGCGGGCGCGTTAGGGATGGATGGGTTTCATCGGGAGGTTGAGACTAGCGGATGTACTGATTGTACACGTAGCCCAGGGAGGAGCCCGCTTTTACCCGGCTCCAGCTGCCGGTGATGGACTGGACGGTCACTTTTGCGCCGGTGGGCAGGGTGCGGATCAGAGCGCCGTTGGGGCTCTCCCGCAGGTTGACCCGAGCGGTGGTATAGGCGGTATAGCCCAGGGATACGTACGTCTTGGAAATCCAGCCCTTGGTACCGCCCAGGGTAGAGGCGTAATACCAGTTGCCGGAGCTGGACCACAGCTTCAGGGGCGTGCCCCTGGACAGGGTGGCCACCTTGGCGTAGCCGGTGCCCGGCCCCTTGCGCAGGTTCACGCCGCCGCCGCTGACGCAGCCTGCCGTGGCGGTTCCGCTGGCAGGGGGCTGGGGGGAGGATTGGGTGTCGATGTAGATGTTCTTGATGTATCCCACCCGTCCGCTGCGGACCACCTGGATGCGGGTCCACTGGCTTCCGGTACTCAGGATACAGATGGCGTCCCCGTCTACCACCCAGCCGGATACCGAGTAATTGGTGCCCGGGCCGGAGCGCACGTTGAGGGCGGTGTAGCCCGAGGGCAGGTCCACGAAGGCTTGAGTGGAAGCCGCTGTGGCTGCGGGTGTCAGGGCCCCCAGGGCCAGGGTCAGGATGAGGACCAGGGTCAGCGCCTTTTGTTTCATGGTTCTTCCTCCTTTGTTGGAATCTGTCAGTTTGACCATGGTCGCGCCACACTTGTTGCCCTTTGCGCCATGGAAATGTTTGCCATGGCAGCCTGATTTTGCCACAAAAAAGGGCAAGGGCCCAGGAATATGGGGCCCTTACCGCTTTTACCGCGTTTTAGGAAAATATTGCCAGCGTCTTTTAAGGAATCTGCTGGGTCATAGCCGCGCCGTGTCCGCCCAGGATCAGCCACGATCCGGGGCCCAGGATTTCCATCAGCAGTTGGCGCTGCCGCCGCGCCGCCGGTGGGTCGGCGTCCACCGAGGTCATGAGATAGGGGGCCAGGCGGTTGAAGGCCTGCTGCTCGGGGGTGAAGCCCTTCAGATTCACCAGCAGGTCCCCGGTGAGGGCCAAACGACGCTGCCGTTCCACCCATACCGTCTCTCCGCCGATATGGCCGCCGCCGCCCTCGTAGACCTCAAAGTTCAGGCCGTGATAGGCCAGCTTCCCCTGGAGCGCCAGTTCCCCCGGCTCGGGCCGGGGTGCGCCCTGGCCCACGAGGCACAGCCGCCCCATATCCGGCGCTTGATAGGCCGACAGCAGCTTGCTGATGCCCACATAGGGGGCGTGGAGGCGGTTGCGCTCCCGAAAATTGCTCTCCCCGGCGTTTTCCAGGCGGAAGTTCTCATAGCAGCCGGGGCTGACGAACACCTGGCCGAACAGGGGGATCAGGCCGCAGTGGTCCACGTCGCCGTGGGTGAGGGCCATGGCTCGAGGAGCCTGGTCGAAATCGGGGCAAAGGCGGCGCAGCGCCTGGGCGGCCTCATCCCGATACAGACAAAAGCCTCCGTCGAAGGCCAGCAGCGCCCCCTGGCAGCGCAGCACCCAGGTATTGCTGCCGCAGGGCGGCTCTAGCAGCAGGATATCTACGTCCTGCGCCTGTAGGCGGGTGAGGCGGGGGGCGAAATAGTCGCCTCGAAAGGCGGCCAGGTTGTCGGCGAATTTGCCGATGTACTCGAAGGTCTTATAGGGGGGATTGTCCCGCTCGTCCAGCAGCTGCATCACCTGGTTGGACAGCACGATGAGCCGGGCCCGGTCCCCCTGGCTCAGGCCCATCTTTTCCCCTATCTGACCGGCGTAGGTGATATAGAACACCGTGTTGTCCAGGGCCCTGCCGCTGCTGTGGTAGTGGATCACCCGAACCGGGCACAGTTGGGACACCTGCTCCATAAATCGGGCCACTGCCGCCACGTCCTCTACGAACAAGCCCATTTTAAAATACTGGTGGGGGGTGCCGTTTTCCTGGGAACTGATGTAGGAGATGTTGAAGTGAAAGCGGCTAATCATCTCCAGCACGGGGGTCAACGCCCCCGGTTGGTCCTTCAGCTTGAATTCCAGCAAAATTACGCTGCCCGTCCCGGTTTGGCTGTGCAGGTAGCCCAACCTCTCCAGGCGGCGGGTGACCTGCTCCAAGGCCTCCGGTTCCGCCTCTACCTCGATGAACAGCATGTGGGTATCCACCGCCTTGTTGTAGCTTACCCGGGTGATGTTGGCCCCCAGTTCGCCGATGGCCTGGCTGGCCCGCAGAAAAGCGCCCACCCGGTCGGGCATGGTGGTGGTAAAGGTCTTTTTCATGAATCGCTCCTTCTGTCCAGGCAGAGAGACCGCCTTGGCGGGGGCGGCCCCGGAGGACGGGACTTAGCATGGCGGCCGGTCTGTCGGATGAAGCCGCTCAAAGCGCATAGGGAAGACCTGACGGAATCATAATTTTTATTATTCATTCGCCGCGCCTTGCGCCAATTCCTTCCAGGTGATACAATTCTGCCAGGAATATTGGGCGGCGCGAGGGGCGCACTGGGGGGCACGATATGGTCAAAATCGTGACGGCGGCGGCGGTATGCCGCCAGGGCAAGGTGCTGGTGGCCCGGCGGGCGCCGGGCCAGGCCCATCAGGGCAAGTGGGAGTTTCCCGGCGGCAAGCTGGAGCCGGGGGAGGACGAAGGGGCCTGCCTGGAGCGGGAGCTGTGGGAGGAACTGGGGATGCGGGGCCGGACGGGAATCCATCTGGCGGACAGCCCCTACGACTACGGCCAGGGCCGGATTTTGCTGCGGGCGTACCTGTTTAATTGGCAGGAGGGAGGGCCCGAACTGCGGGTTCACGACAAACTGGCCTGGGCGGGGCCTGAGGCGTTAAGCGCCCTGGACTTTACCCCCGCCGACCTGCCCATCGCCCGCCGGGTGAGCGCCTATCTAACCCAATCGAAGGGCGAGGGGGAAGACTGCCCAGGCGCGGACGCCCCTCTGGCGCAATCGGACGGCGAAACGCGGGAAGCCCGCCCGGCATGCGAGGGGCTTCGGGAGGAGAAGCGATGAGGACGGCTATCGTATATTATTCCCAGCATCACGGCAATACCCAAAAGGTGCTGGACGCCATCGCCAAGGCGGGCCCGGTGGACCTGATCGACGCGCAGAACGATGCCTACGCCGACTTGAGCGGCTATGACCTGATCGGATTCGCCTCGGGCATCTATTACCAAAAATTTCATCCATCGGTTCTGCGGTGGGCCCGGGAACGCCTGCCCCAGGGGAAAAAGGTATTTTTCCTGTACACCTGCGGAGCCAAGGGCGCCGCCTATACCGCCGCCATGGAAAAGGCGGTCCGGGAAAAGGGCGGGCGCATAGTGGGCGCATACGGCTGCCTGGGCTATGATACCTTCGGGCCCTTCAAATGGATCGGCGGCATCGCCAAGGGACATCCCACCCAGGAGGAGTGCCGGGAGGCCGCAGCCTTTTTCCAGGGCCTGCTGCAAGGGGCGGGCGGGCCGGAAGACCTATAGGACCGGCTGGCGTTTGTCCGACCGAAGGAGGAGATAACGCATGATGCAAGCAAACCGGGGCAAGCGGGTACACATCATCGCCACCGGCGGCACCATTGCCGGGGTAGGGGAGGCGGGATTCACCGGCGGCTACCAGCCGGGGGTGCTGTCCATCGGCCGGCTGGTGGAGGGCTTGCCCACGGTGGAACAGGTGGCCGACGTCACCGGCGAACAGTTCGCCAGCCTGAATTCCGACGACATCACCCAGGCCCATTGGCTGGCTATCGTAAACCGCATTCAAACCCTGTGGGAGAGCGGGCGCTACGACGGCTTCGTCATCACCCATGGCACCGATACATTGGAGGAATCGGCCTACTTTTTCCACCTGACGGTAAAATGCCCCGCCCCCGTGGTGCTCACCGGGGCCATGCGCCCGGCCACGGCCACCAGCGCCGACGGGCCGCTGAACCTGCTGCAGTCCATCGCCCTGGCGGCCAGCGACCAGGCCCGGGGCCACGGGGTGCTGGTGGCCTTCAACGAGGGCATCTATTCCGCCCGGGACGTGCGCAAGGGCAATTCCTTCCGCACCCACGCCATCACCGGGGGCGACATGGGCACATTGGGCATCATGCGGGACCTGAGCCCGGTGTTCTACCACCGCTCCCTGAAAAAGCACACCCTGGACACCGAGTTCGACGTGCGGGGCATGGAGCGCTTGCCCGACGTGGCGGTGGCCTCCTTTCACGTGGATGCCCGCAGCGAAATCGTGGATTACCTGGCCGGTACCCATCAGGCCCTGGTGATCGAGGGGGCGGGGGACGGCCAGGTGAGCCGGAGCTGGGAAGAAAGGATGCGCTATTGGGCGGCCAAGGGTCTGCCCATCGTGCGGGCTACCCGGGTGCCCGACGGCTCGGTGTACCGGGGCGCCGGTATGCCCGACGACGAGATGGGCACCGTGGCCGCCGGCACCCTGTCCCCGGAAAAGGCTCGGGTGCTATTGATGCTGGCCCTCACCCGCACCAAGGACCCCGGCCAGATTCAGGCCATGTTCGACCGCTATTGACAGCCCCTGCCCCGGCATAGGAATAGCTGCGGGGCTAGGCCATGGGGGGCTTCGCCCCCCATGGCGGGGAGGGG
>DSLFC04102__coassemble_1016_pt1 | contig 20283 bp, 12 predicted proteins | sample DSLFC04102__metabat2_low_PE_004 | metagenome-assembled genome bin DSLFC04102
GGCTTCGCCCCCCTGGACCCCCCGCCGGGTCACGGCGGCACAGAGCTCCGCTTCCTCCGCTTTCGTCTCGCGCCCAAGGGCCTACACCGCCTTCCATGGGATTTGACAAAGCCCCCGCCTTCGTGTATAATAAAATATAGAAGCTGTGTCCTGCGGTTGGAATCCGGTTTGGCCCGCCTCGCCCTTCAAAATAGATCGGCTGTTTTCACACGACTGACTTTGATTTGGAAGGAACCCTTTCACAATCTGATGACGTTGCGTTGAGTTTCGTGACCGATTTTCCCCTTGTGGGAATTCTGAACATCTTCGGGCAGGCGAGCCAATTTTGTGTCATCGGGCAGATGGAGGAGCGCCTTCATCTGCTTTTTCTGTTTTGCCTTGCCGGGCCGGGCGCCCGGCGTACTGTTTACAACTGGTTCACACTTGGGCCACATGGTTTTGCTACATTAACTCCATTCAATTTGCAACAGGAGGTGCGCAATTTTGAAATTTAACAAATCTCTCCGCACGGTTTTCGCCATGGTGCTGATCCTGGCCCTGGCCTTGGGCCTGCAGGGCCCCGCCTGGGCCGAAAGCGATTTGTACGCCCTGGGCGACACTATGGAGGACTTTACCGCCCAGCTGTGCGACGGCACCCAGGTTTCCCTGTCCGGCCTGTTGTCGGAAAAGAAGGCGGTGTTTCTCAATTTCTGGGCCAGCTGGTGCGGGCCCTGCGAGATGGAATTCCCCTACATGCAGCAGGCTTACGACCAGATGTCCCAGGACATCGCCGTGGTGGCCCTGTCCATTGAGCCCACCGACACCTGCGAGGTGATCCAGCAGTTCAAGGAGGACAACGGCCTGACCACCCTGCCCATGGGCCAGGACCCGGGCATCGCCGACCGCTTTGGGGTGGCCGCCATCCCCACCTCGGTGATGGTGGACCGCAACGGGGTCATTTGCTGGATGGACAGCGGCGCCATCCTGGAGGTGGAGCCCTTCCTGAACCTGTTTAGCGTGTTCGCCAGCGAGGATTACGATGAACCCTTGCTGCTGGAGGGAATTCCGGAGCAAATGCCCACGGTGGAAAACCCCTCCGAGGCCGATCTCAGTCAGGCGCTGAACGCCCCGGGCGGCAATCTTGCCTTCTCCAATTCCAGCAATCCCTTCCACTGGCCCTTCCTGCCGGGAGATGAAGGGGCCAGCGCCAGCGGCGCCGGCAGCGGCGGCACCAGCTGCGTCCAGGTCTCGGTGAACACCCAGGCCGGTCAGGCCCTGGCCTTCTCCTATAAGGCCGGTATGTGGGAGGGAATCGACACGCTGCGGGCCCGGGTGGACAACCAGGACGCTTGGTTTTTCTCGGGCAGCGCCCCGGAATGGACCGTGGGATACATTCCTTTCAGCACCGGCGGCGTCCATACCGTGTCCTTCCTCTTCTCCGACGGCACCCTGGATCCGGATCATTACGTCCAGATCAAGGACGTGTCCCTGGTGAATCAAGTGCCGGAGGACCCCCGTCCCCGTACCCTGGCAGGCTGGGAAGTGGAAATTCAACCCCTGAGCCCGGGTGTCAGGCCCGCCGTGGTGGAGATCAGCGGGGACCCGCTGGTGGCCCAGTCCATGGATGTGCTGGTATACGAGGGCAGCGCCCTGTCCCTGCGCCTGCTGCTGGGCGAAGAGGTGGACCCCAACAAGGCTTTCTTCTTCGATGACCAGAACCTGCGCATGGTGGGCAATCTTCCCTACGACCAGACCGGCTACCTGGTGGACGTGGAAATCCCCTATGAGGACGGCATCCCCATCTCCTTGACCATGGGTCCCGACTACGACACCAACGACGGCATGGACATGGTCACCCTGTACCAGAGTGCGCAAGACCTGGATGCCTTCGTGGAGCGCATTCGGAATGAAGCGGCGCTGTACGGCCTGGACATGGATTGCTCCTGGCACTATCTGGATGATCAGGCCGCGCCCGACGCCCAGCAACAGGAGGGCGTTCAAACCCAGATTGCCATCGTTCCCGGAGAGTACACCGTCATCTATACCGACCAGAACGGCGACCCGGTGCCCGGGGTGATGACCCAGTTCTGCGACGCGGGCACCTGCACCGTGGTGGTATCCGACGAAACCGGGGCTGCCACCTTCGTGGGCGTGGATTTCGCCTATGAGGTTCACGTGCTCAAGGCCCCTGACGGCTATGCCGCCCCGGATCAGAATTTCCTGATGACCTCCGGCGGCGACGTGATCCAGATTACCCTGGAAAAGCAATAGCCCCCATGGGGCGGCCTGGTTCAGGCCGCCTCGAAAAAGCGGTCCGCCGCCTTGCCCCCGGCAGGGCGGCGGCAAAAAGGAGCCCCGTCCATGAACGAAAATACGCTGACGCGCCTGGCCAGATGGCTGCTGGCGGCGGCTACCCTGCTGCTGGCGGCGCTGCTCACCGGCCATTGCGCCGCCATCTATCTGGCGGGCGCCTCGGATTCTTCCGCCCTGCGCCCCATCTATTCCCCCCAGATTGTAGCCCAACACCTGGGCGATATGGCCTGGGCGCTGTGGGTGTGGCTGGGCTGTCTGGCCCTGGCCCTGATCTCGGGCGCCCATCGCTCCGCCCCTTCCCGGCCGGTTCCGCCCCCCTTGGAGGAGCGGGTGTACCTGGCCGCCCGCCGGGCGGAGCCTACCCCCGCCATGGAGCGGGAACGCCGGCTGCGCCGGGGGCTGAACTGGGGATTGGGGGCGTTGATCCTGGCGTGCGCCTGCCCCATGATCCTGTACCTGACCGATTCCGCCCATTTCCCCACCGGCGACCTGGAAGGGGCCATGGGCGGGATGCTGTTGGCCCTGGGGCCCTGGTTGGCCCTGATCCTGCTGGGCCTGATGGCCGCCGCTCAACTGCGCTGCCGCAGCCTATCCCGGGAGCTCCAGGCCGCCGCCCAAGCGCCCAAAGCGTCCGGCCCGGCCTCCGGCCCCGATCGCCCTTTAGCGCACCGGGATAATACCGGCCTGTGGCGGGGCCTCTTGCTGCTCTGCGCCGCGGCGCTCATCGCCGCAGGCGTCCTCAACGGCGGCCTGCACGACGTGCTGGTCAAGGCCGTGAATATCTGTACGGAGTGTATTGGCCTTGGATAGACAACATAAGCCTTCCCGCCTCGCCCGGCTGATTCCCACCCGGCGGCGGCTGATCCAGCTCTATGCCGCCCTGCTGTACAACGCCCATCTCAAGGGCTTCATCCAGGGCGATATCTATACCGGCCCCCTCAAGGCCCTGTGCGTGCCGGGCTTCAATTGCTACTCCTGCCCCGGCGCCATCGGGGCCTGCCCCCTGGGCGCACTGCAAAACGCCCTAGCCTCCTCGGGAAACCGGGGCCCCTGGTACGTGCTGGGCATCCTCATGGTGTTGGGGTTATCCTTGGGCCGGGTCATCTGCGGCTGGCTGTGCCCCCTGGGACTCATCCAGGAATGGGTGCATAAGCTGCCCACCCCCAAGCTGGGCAAGGGACGCTTTACCCGAGCCCTGAGCTGGCTCAAGTACGTGATCCTGGCCCTGTTCGTGGTGGCCCTTCCCCTGGCCTACGCCCTGGCGCGCTTCCCCCTGCCCGCTTTCTGCAAGTATATCTGTCCCGCGGGCACCCTGGAGGGGGCCATCGGCTTGCTGTCCAACCCGGTCAACGGGGACAAATTCTCCATGCTGGGCATTCTGTTTACCCGCAAGTTCATCATCCTGGTGGTTATCCTGCTGGCCTGCGTCTTTGTCTACCGGGCCTTCTGCCGCTTCCTGTGCCCCCTGGGCGCCATCTACGGCCTGTTCGCCCGCATCTCCCTGGCAGGCGTGCGGGTGGAACCGTCGGCCTGCACCCACTGCGGCCGGTGCGTCTCCCAATGCAAAATGGACGTCAGGCGGGTGGGCGACCACGAGTGCATCCATTGCGGCGAATGCGCCGGCTGCTGCCCCACCGGGGCCATTCAATGGCATGTGGGCAGGCGGACGCTGGCCGCCGCTCCCGCTTCCAGGGCCCGCCGGGTCATTGCCTGGGCCTGTGCCTTGGCCCTGCTGGCCGGGGTCTTGTGGTATGTAAACCGCCCCGCCCAACCCGTAACCGCCCCGGCGCAGGACGCCGCCTCCGGCGTCGCCAGCCCCTCTCCCCAGGATTTTCCGGCGGAAAGCGGGACATCGGCCGATATCTCCCCTTCGCCCGGCGCGGCGGAAGATGAGGCCCTGTCCGTGGGCAGCCAGGTTGGGATGCTCTGCCCGGACTTCACCGTGCCGCTGTATGGCGGCGGCGAATTCTCCCTGTCCGGCACGGCGGGCAAGGTGCGGGTCATCAACTTCTGGGCCACCTGGTGCGGTCCCTGCGTGGCGGAGCTGCCCCACTTTGCCCAGCTGTCCCAGACCTACGGCGATCAAATCGCCCTGGTGGCCATTCACTCCAACCTGGTCACCGACGACGTACCCGCCTTTATCGCCCAGACCGGCCTCTCCATTCCCTTTGCCCTGGATCAGGACGGCAGCGTCATAACCAGCCTGGGCGGCTCCACCATGCTGCCCATGACGGTGGTGGTGAACGCCCAGGGCCGCATCGTATATAACCAGGTGGGCAGCGTCACCTACGAACTGCTGGAAAGCCTCATTCAGCCTCTCCTCTAGCCATGGCCTTTCCAGCCTTCCAAGGCCTCATTTCAGACACAGCGATTTCCATCGCCGTCTGAAATGAGGCTTTTGCGATATATCGCTCCATCAGCAGCGCCCATCGGCCCAATTCCTCTTCCCCCGCCTACCTGCCGCCCCCGGCACGGAAAGGCCGTAGCTCTACCCATATGCCAGCGCAGATGGCAATTCCAAGGGAGCTATCCCCCTTAGTGGGGGCGTAGCTCCCCTCCGATACGGCGTCCCACCCGCCGGAAGGTTGGCGGGTTCCTTGACTGGTGAAGAAAAACGCGAAAGCACCAGTGCTTCCGCGTTGAGACGATGCCGTGCCGGCTAGTCTTGGATTTCTACCGGCGTTCGGGCCGGACATTTTTCGTATATCAGCCGGGCGTTTTCCAGGCTGACCATGATGCCGCCGCCTTGACTTGGCGAGCCCAGAGCCGAGAGCAGCGCGGTGTTCACCTGGCCGCCCTTGGCGTCGTAGGGCACGGAGTGGATGTACAGGTCCCCTCCCAGCCAGAAATTGTAGGCAACCCATCCCAGGCCATCCACCTGCCGCCATTGCTGGTCCGGTCGGGTCAGGGTCTGGTAACTGCCCGCCGACACCTCCGGGCCGGTGGAGCAGCTCATGGTATAGCTGAGCTTGCTGTACGCATTTTGCTGCCAACGGTATACGTATAATTTTTGCTCGCTCAGATCCACCACCAGTTTATAGGGCTTCAGCGCTTCCGGCGCTTCACTGGAAAAGAGAAGCTCTACCGTCTGCTGGTTGGCGTTTCCGTTGGCCTTGAGCTGGGCGCGCTCCTGAAAGGCCTTGACCGCCGCCTGGGTGTTGGCCCCGTACCCGCCGTCGGCGTCCTGGTCCAGGTAGCCCAGGGCGCTCAGCCGCCGCTGGAGCCGGTATACGTCCTGGCCGCTGTCCCCCTCCGCCATGGCCTGGGGCAGGGGGAAATCGCTGTACAGCGTGGCCAGCACCAGGGGATCGGCCACGCCGTTCAGGTCCATGCCCAGCAGGATACCGGGCCAATCGAACCGGCCCGAGGACTGGATATAGGTTTGCAGCGCCTTTACTCCCAGCACCGTTTGGCTGCCGTACTGGCCGTCCAGATCGCCGCTGAAAAAGCCCAGCTGCCACAGCCTTTGCTGGAGTTCCAGCACCCTTTTGTTCTGCATGCCTTTGGACAGCACCGGATATTGGGCGGCCTGGGTTTGGGCGTTGAACAGCGCGGCGCTGGTGTCCGCTTCCAGTTCCCCGGTGAGGGAGAGGCCCTGGTCCTGCTGAAACACCAGCAGCGCCCGCCGGGTATTGGCGCCGAACCGGCCGTCCGCCGCATCCGACAGGTAGCCCAGCGCCCGCAGACGCCGCTGCACCAGCAGCACCGCCTCGCTCACGTCCCCTTCCGACACGGGACCGGTTATGGGCTTGAGCTGGCCCGACGCCCAGGCGCCGGCCAAGTCCTCCTCCCCGATGTTCAGGCCCTGGCTCTGGGCGTAGCTCAGCAGCCGCTGGGCCGCTGCCTGGGTGCGCTGGCCATACTGCCCGTCGGGGACCTGCTCCATATATCCCATGGCGTACAGCACGGTTTGCAGCTGGGTTACCGCCTCGCCGCTGTCCCCGGCGGTGAAGGCAAAGCAGGGAAGCGCCGCCAGCAGCCCTGCCAGGACTGCGGCCAGCGCCGCCCATACCTTCTTCCGGGATATTCCCCGGAAATCCTCTCGATTAGCCATTGAGCTGTTCCTCGACCTGGGTTTCCGCCGCCGCATCCACTCGGGGCAGCGTGATCAAAAACTCCGTGCCCTCGTTGACCTTGGAGTGCACTTCGATCATGCCGTTCATGGATTTGACGATGTGCTTGACGATGGACAGGCCCAATCCGGTGCCCCCCATGGCCCGGGAGCGGCCCTTGTCCACCCGGTAGAACCGCTCGAACAGCCGGGGGATATTCTCCTCCGGGATGCCGATGCCGGTATCGGAGATGGACAGGTTCACGCTCTGGGGCGTGTTATACAGGGACACGGTCACCGAGCCGCCCTGCTTGTTGTACTTGATGGCGTTTTCGATCAGGTTGATGAGCATTTGCTCCACCCGGTCGGCGTTGCCCATCACCACGCTGTGTTCTTGCGGATGATTGCAGGAGATGGCCACCTGCTTTTCCGAGGCCAGGATGCGCAGCATTTCGGATACGTCGTCGGCCATCTCGTCCAGCTTAATGCGCTCGTTGGGCGCCGCGTCCTTGCCCGATTCCAGCTTGGACACGGTGAGGATGTCGTTGATCAGCCGGGTGAGCCGGTCGGCCTCCAGCATGATGATGCGCAGGAACTTCTGGGCCATCTCCGGGTTCTCGATGGCGCCGTTCTGCAGCGTTTCCACAAAGCCCTTGATGGAGGTCAAGGGGGTTTTCAGCTCGTGGGACACGTTGGCGGCGAAGTCGGTGCGCACCTGCTCCAGCCTGCGCAGCTCGGTCACGTCCTCCACCAGGGCCACCGCGCCCACCACCTGGTTGTCCTTCATCATGGGGGTGATGTACAGCCGGATGGGGGTCTGGCCCCGGCCCACGCTGGCCCGCACCGCCACTTCCTTGGTATAGACCCCCTCCTGCTCCATGCCGCTGCGCAGCACCGCGTCCAGCTTCACGTCCTTGCTGGCCGCCTGGATGGGCATTCCTTCCGGCGAGCCTACGATGCGCAGAAGCTGCTTGGCCGAGGGGGTGACCAGGATCACGTTGAGGTCCTTATCCACCGCCAGGATACCGTTTTGCATCCCGTTGAGCACGGTGCTCAGGGCCTGGTTGCGGGTCTTTTGCCGGAACACCCGGTCCTGAATGCGGCCGATGATCTCGTTGAACCGGGCCACCTGCTCCAGGGAATCCCCCTGCTCTCCGGTAATGCGGCTGTCAAACTGGCCCTCGGAAAAGTCCTCCAGCACCCGCATGACGCTGTTCACCAGCCGGTCGGTGCGGTTGTTGGCCATGAGCATCATGCCCAGCACCGCCAGGGCTGCGGCCATAGCGGCCAACACCAGCAGCAGGGTATTGCCCCCCAGGGCGTCGTACAAGCTGTAGGCGGAGCGGGACAGGCACAAAAAGCTGCCCTCCGCCAATTTGGTCAGGGCGTAGAGGTATTCGCCTCCCACCAGGGCGTTGGCGCTGGTGAAGGTGGTCACCTCGCCCTGCCGGGCCCCGCTGAGCCGGGCCTGGGGCAGGGTATCGGAAATATAGGGGCGGTTGGTGTACAGCGTCTCCCCCGTCTGGTTGTAGATGGTGAACACCATGCCCGATGCCGATGCGACCTGACGGAGGAAGGTCAGCCCTTCCTCATTGTCAAATGCCGCGCTGTCCAGTTGCTGGGCGGACAGGCGGCATATTGCGTCGATCTCTTCAAGTGCGCTCTCGTTGAGCGCGGAGCGGGCTATGCCCGCCGCCGCGCCCAGAAAGCCGATACACAGAAACAGCGTCAGCAAGGTCGCAATGATTGCAACCTTTTGCTTCATAGGCGGTTCTCCTGCCGGTCGTTGAACTTATAGCCAACGCCCCGGATGGTTTCGATGTAATGGGCGTCGTCGCCCAGCTTCTGGCGGATGTGGCGGATATGTACGTCCACGGTACGGGTCTCGCCGTAGAACTCGTAGCCCCAGATCCGATCCAGCAGGAAGTCCCGGGTGAGCACCTTGCCCCGGCTGATCACCAACAGCTTGAGCAGCTCAAACTCCTTCAGGGTGAGGGACAACTTTTCCCCGTTGCGGAAGGCCTCGTAGTTGCCCACATCGATGGTCAGGCTGCCCACGTGGAGGATGCCCTCCTCCTCGTTCTGGGGCGCGGCCCGGCGCAGCAGCGCCTTAACCCGGGCGATCAGCTCCCGCACGCTGAAGGGCTTGGTGATGTAATCGTCCGCGCCCAGCTCCAGGCCCAGGATCTTGTCCACCTCGTCGCCTTTGGCGGTAAGCATGATGATGGGGATATCCGCCGTGGTGGGAGCGCCCTTCAGACGGCGGCAAACCTCCATGCCGTCAATACCGGGCAGCATGATATCCAGCAGCACCATGGCAGGACGCTCATGGGCGCACACGACCAGCGCGTCCTCGCCGGTAGCGGCGGTTACCACGCGGTATCCGGATGCCTCCAAATTGAAGGATAACAGCTCAAGGATGTGCGCCTCGTCATCCACCGCCAGTATCAATTCGTTTGCCATGCTCGTCTCTCCTTTTCTGTCAGTGATATCGTTGAGAAATATGTCAACCGGCGGCGACGCCGCTGGATCATCCAAACTCCTTATCCATGAGCAGCTTATTCAGCTCGTCCATAAAGGTCTGGATGTCGCGAAACTGGCGATAGACCGAGGCGAAGCGCACATAGGCCACTTCGTCCAGCTTCTTTAGCCCTTCCATCACCATTTCGCCGATGGCCTGGCTGGTAACCTCCTGGTCATAGCCGTTGTAGGCGCGCATTTCGATATCCCGCACCAAGGCGTCTATGGTCTGGATGGACACAGGCCGTTTCTCGCACGCTTTGATTATGCCCGCCTTTAATTTGTTTGAATCAAAGGTTTCCCGGCTTTTGTCCTTTTTTATGACCATCAGCGGCACCGTGTCGATCTTCTCATAGGTGGTAAAGCGCCTGCCGCACCCCTCGCACTCCCGGCGGCGGCGAATGGTGCATCCGTCATCGGTCTGCCGGGAGTCGATTACCCGGCTTTCCGTGCAATTGCAGTACACGCATTTCATGGCGCCATGCCTCCATTTCTCATACGCTTCTATTATACACAAAAGGCCCGCTTTCGTAAAGCCCCCTGGCTGTTATTTCTTAACATATTAAGGGTTTCGGCTTTTTCTAACAATTTCAACCCCCATTTTCCAGGATACTTGGGTCTATTTCTACTAAAATGACGTCGTCTCCAAACCGGCGGATTCGGTTCCAAGGGATTACCGTGCCCGGCCGGTCCCGGGAGAACAGACCCGCCATGGAACAGGGCGCGGGCACCACGATGGCCTCTACGCAGGCCCGGTCGTTGAAGATCAGGTCTATGGGCTTGCCCAGCTTGCGCCCGTCGCAGATATTGATTACGTCCTTGCGCCGCAAATCGGAAAAGCTCAACAGCGCCACCCCCTCTCTTCATCCTATGCGCCCACCCGCCCTTGGGGGCGGTTGCATCGCCTTTTCCCAAACCGGCTTTTTTCCGCCTTGGACCGGCTCCGTGGGGCAACGCCCCCTGTTTTCCCGTTTTTTTCCAAAGAAAAGGGGAGGTGCGGAGGAATTGCGGCAAAAATACAGCAAAATTTCATCGCATCGTAACATGACGCCTTGCACCCGGCGTTGCTTTATGATAAACTGGTACAGTTTGGAGGAGATATTCATATACTAAAGCTGTGCGCTTTGGTTTTCTGAGTAGGGAGGCATGAACACATTGAATCAGGATTCCATCCGGCCCCAGTGCTTTTCCAAGGACAAGATCGTCGCCACCATCAGGAGCAAGCTGGACCGGCATTACGGCTGCGAAATTGAAGATGCCAGCCAGGACCAGCTCTATCAGGTGATCGCGTCCACGGTGCGGGACGAGATCATGGAGCGGCGGGCCCTTTCCCGGGGCGTGCGCAAGAAGACCGGCAGCAAGAAGCTGTATTACCTCTCCGCTGAATTCTTGGTGGGCAGGGCGCTGCACAACAACATGGTGGCCCTGGTCAACGAGCAGAATTACCTGGACGCCTTTGAGGAGCTGGGCATCGACAAGTCCGTCATCTTCGAGCAGGAGCCGGAGCCCGGCCTGGGCAACGGCGGTTTGGGCCGTCTGGCCGCCTGTTTTTTGGACTCCCTGTCCGCCCTGCAGCTGCCTGCCATGGGCTGCACCATCCGCTACGAATACGGCCTGTTCCGCCAGAAGATCGTGGACGGCTACCAGATCGAGCTGCCCGACAACTGGCTGGCCAACGGCAATCTGTGGGAGATTTGCCGGGCCGACCAGACCCGGGAAGTACACTTTGGCGGCGAGGTAGAGGCCTATGAGGAGGACGGGCGCACCAAGTACCGCACGGTGAACCATTCCACCGTGCTGGCGGTGCCCTACGAGATGCCGGTGCTGGGGTACGACTCCACCATGGTGAACATGCTGCGCATGTGGTCGGCCAAGAGCCCCAAGCAGCTGGACATGAAGGAGTTCAACCGGGGCCAGTACGCCCGGGCCATGGAGGAAAAGACCCTGGCGGAGGTTATCTCCAAGGTGCTCTACCCCGAGGACAACCACAACGAGGGCAAGGAGCTGCGCCTGAAGCAGCAGTATTTCTTCTCCTCCGCCACAGTGCAGTACGCAGTGTGGGATTTCCTCAAGGTCCACGGGCCCAATTGGGACATCTTCCCGGATAAAGTGGCCCTTCACATTAACGATACTCATCCCGGCATGGCCATACCCGAATTGATCCGCATCCTGGTGGACGAGCACGACCTGCCCTGGGATCAAGCGGAGGACATCGCCCGCCGTTCCTTTGCCTACACCAACCATACGGTGCTCCAGGAAGCCATGGAGCGCTGGCCGGTGGACATGGTGAAGCGCCTGCTGCCCCGGATTTATATGATTCTGGAAGAGCTGAACCGGCGCCTGTGCGACCGGCTGTGGAAGGTGTATACCGGCCAGTGGGAGCGCATCGGCCGCATGGCCATCATCGGCTACGGCTGCGTACACATGGCCAACCTGTGCGTGAGCATGTCCCACACGGTGAACGGTGTGAGCCAGATCCACGCCGACATCCTGCGCCGCACCACCTTCCACGACTACTACCTGGTGGAGCCCGGCCGGTTCCTGGGCATCACCAACGGCATCACCCACCGGCGCTGGCTGATGCAGGCCAACCCGGGGCTGACCCAGCTGATGGACGAGGCCATCGGCACGGCCTGGAAGAAGGACCCGGCCCGGATGGTGGAGCTGCTGCCCTTTGCGGGGGACGCGGCTTTCCGGGACAAGTTCGCCCAGGTGAAGCGGCAGAACAAGCTGCGTCTAGCGGAGCGGGTGCAGCGCGTCCAGGGCATCGCCCTGGACCCGGACACCATCTTCGACGTGCAGGCCAAGCGGATGCACGAGTACAAGCGCCAGCTGATGAACGCGCTGCACATCCTGATGCTGTATAACAAGATCGTGGAGGACCCCAACTTCACCATGCCGCCCCGCACCTATATCTTCGGGGCCAAGGCGGCGCCGGGATTCTACCGGGCCAAGCTGATCATTCGCCTCATCAACGCCATCGCGGAGCTGGTGCACCAGCATCCCCGGGCCCGGCAGATGATCAACGTGGTATTCCTGGAGAACTACTGCGTGTCGGCGGCGGAAGTGCTGATGCCGGCGGCGGAGGTATCCGAGCAGCTGTCCACGGCGGGCAAGGAGGCCAGCGGCACCGGCAACATGAAGTTCATGATGAACGGCGCGGTGACCATCGGCACCATGGACGGGGCCAACGTGGAAATCTACCAGGCGGTGGGCAAGGACAACATCTACATCTTCGGCCTGTTTGCCGAGGAGGTGGAGGCGGGGTACAGCACCTACCGCTCCCACGAGATGTACGAGAGCAGCGCCGCCATCCGCCGGGCCATGGAGCAGCTCATCGACGGCACCCTGTCCCCCAACAATCCCCACGAGTTCCGGGAGCTGTACCACGCCCTGCTGTTCGGCGACGGCGGCGGAATGGCGGACCCCTACTTTGTGCTCAAGGACCTGCCCGATTACCTGAAAACCCAGATGCGCCTGGGCCGGGACTATCTGGATCAGGAGAAGTGGATCAGGATGGCCATTCACAACACCGCCTGCTCCGGCGTCTTCTCCTCCGACCGCACCATCGCGGAATATAATGAAAAGATTTGGCATCTGAAGCCGTTGGATTTGTAATATGCTGCACCACGACTCGCGTCACCTGATGTACCGCACGCCCGCCGGCCCGGGGGCGTGCGGTGCGCCCGTTACATTGCGCCTGAAGGCCCATCCCCCGGTGGAAAAGGTCACCCTGCGCCTGTGGTGGCAGGATGCGGAGAAACTGCTGCCCATGCAGCACGCCGGGGACGGGCTGTGGACGGTGGACTTTACCTTGCCCGACACCCCCGGCACCCTGTGGTATTACTTCATCGCCGATTCCGGCCTGCGCCGGATGTGGTACGGCAACGCCACCGACCGGATGGGCGGCGTGGGCGGGGAGTATCCCGGGGAGCCCCCCAGCTACCAGATCACCGTGTACGACCCCGCCTACGACACCCCTCACTGGATGCGTGATGGGCTCATGTATCAGATCATGGTGGACCGGTTCGCTCAGGGCCGGCCCTTGTCCCAGCATCCCCAGCCCGACGACGGGTGGCTGCACCAGGATTGGTACGAAGCCCCGGCGCTGCGCCTGGACGGGGAGGACAACGAAGCCAACGATTTTTTCGGCGGCGACCTGGCGGGCGTCATGGAAAAGCTTCCTTATTTAAAGCAGCTGGGGGTGACGGTGCTCTACTTCAACCCCATATTCCGGGCCCGGTCCAACCACAAGTACGATACCGGGGACTACATGGCGGTAGACCCCAGCTTTGGCGACGAGGCGGATTTTGCCGCCCTGTGCCGGGCGGCGGAAGAACTGGGCATCCGGGTGGTGCTGGACGGCGTGTTTTCCCATACCGGGGCGGACAGCCGTTACTTCAACATCAAGGGCCGGTACGACAGCCTGGGCGCTTACCAGTCTATCGCCTCCCCCTACGCTGGGTGGTATACCTTCGACCGTTGGCCCGACAAGTACGATTGCTGGTGGGGCTTCCCTACCCTGCCCAACGTGCGGGAGATGTCGGAAAGCTATCTGGACTTCATGCTGCGGGACGAGGACGCGGTGTGCGCCCACTGGCTGCGGGCGGGCAGCTCGGGTTGGCGGCTGGACGTGGCGGACGAATTGCCCATGCCCTTTTTGCGCATGCTGCGCCAGCGGGTGAAAAAGGAAAATCCCGACGCCTGCCTGCTGGGCGAGGTGTGGGAGGACGCCAGCAACAAACTCACCTATGGGGAACTGCGCAACTACTGCGTGGGGGACACCTTGGACAGCGTGATGAACTATCCCCTGCGGGATATGTCCCTGGACTTCATGCTGGGCAAGCTGGATTCCCCCGCCTTCGTGCGCCGGTACCTGCATTTGCAGGAGAACTACGCCCCCGCCTTTTTCTATTCCCTGATGAACCTGCTGGGCAGTCACGACAAGCCCCGGATCATCGACGTGCTGTCGGGCAATCCGGAGCTGGACCCGCCCCGGGAGAAGCGGCGGGTTCGCGCCCTGACTCCCCAGGAATACCAGTTGGGCCGGCGGCGGTATCTGGCCCTGTGGCGCTTCATCTGCGCCCTGCCCGGTATGCCCTGCATTTATTACGCCGACGAGGCCGGGCAGACCGGCATGGCCGACCCCTTCTGCCGGGCCACCTATCCCTGGGGCCGGGAGGACAAGGACCTGGTGCGGCGGGTGGGCGCTATCTGCCGGGAGCGCATGGCCAGCGACGTGCTGCGCACCGGCGAAATGCGTTTGTATGCGCCCCTCCCCCACGTGCTGGTGGCCGCCCGGCGCATTCAGGGCGGCAAGGACCTGTTCGGCAAGCCCGCTCAGGACGGCCTGGCGCTGTGCGCCCTCAACCGCTCCCCCAAGCGGGTCAAGCTGCGGCTGAATCCGGACCGCTTTTTGCCCCAGCCGGTGGAGCTCACCCTGGCCCCGGAAAGCGCCCGCACCCTGTGGATCAATTAAATACAGCCCCATGTCAAACCGGGACGCCCGACTTTGGGCGTCCCGGTTTTTCCGCTTTGCGCTGTCGTCCTTTGCTTCAGGCCAGGCCCGCTGCCTTCAGGAGGGCGCCGGTCTGGGCGGCGTCCAGCACCGCATCCGCCGCCTGGCGCAGGTCCGCCAAATGGGCCATGCGGGATACCCCCGCGATGGGGAAGGTGGGGAAGGGCTGATTGGTCAGGTAGGCCAGCGCTCCGGCGGCCACGGACAACCCCGCCTGCTGGCAGAGGGCCTTCAGGGACTGGTACAGCGCCAGGTTGTGCTGGCTCAAGTAGCGGCCCCGCACCTTGGCGCTGAGGCCGGCCTCGCCCACCTGGTCCAGCTTGGAGAAAAAGCCCTTGGCCTGGGAGGTGAAGGGCACGCAGGCCATGCCGCCGGCCCTGTGGAAGGCGTACAGCTCCCCGTCCATCTGCACCAGCCGCTTGGAGGCCAGGTCCCCTTGATCCTCGTCCCGGGCCAGGCTCCACATGGGCTGATCGGCGCAAAAACCGGCCAGCCCTTCCCGCCGCGCCGCCTGCCCCGCCTGCTCCAGGCGCTGGGGCAGCCAGTTGGACGCCCCGATGGCCTTGATCTTCCCCTGCTGGATGAACCGGTTTAAGGTGTACAGGATCTCCTCTACCGGCAGCTTGGGGTCGTCCCGGTGCAGCCAGTACAGGTCTATCCGCTCCACGGCCAGGTCCTTGAGGCTGTTGTCCAGATCCTCCTGCAGGCTGGCCGGGTCCAGCCGCCCGTGGCCCATGTCGTCCAGGGGCGGATGCCCGCCCTTGGTGGCCAATATGACCCGATCCCGGCAGCCCCGGTCCTTCATCCATTGCCCGATCACCTTTTCCGAGGCCCCAAACCCCACGCCGTCCGGCTCGCCGTACAGCCTGGCAGTGTCCACAAAGTTGCCCCCCATCTCCAGAAATGCGTCCAGTACCTGAAAACTGCTCTCCCGGTCCATGGACGCGCCGAAATTCATGGTGCCCAGGCACAGGGTGCTTACCCTGTCCGACAACCCTTGTATGCTCTTGTAGATCATGCCCTCGCCCTCCCTCTTTTTTCCTTATTATACCACGTCCGCCCCCTCTTTGAAAGTCCTCCCCCGCCGCAGCTGTGGAGGCGGAACAAGGCCGGGGAAACCGCGCTCTCCTCAGAGCCGCCGCCCGACCACGGCAGCTCTAACGCGAAAAGACCGTGGCCACGAAGCGCTGCTAGAGAGAACCTCGCAGCAAAAGCCGAGGTGAGTGCGCTGCGGGGATTCCCGGGGGCGGGAGCTTGTGCGCTGCAGGCCGGGCTTTGAAGCGGGGGAAGGGGGTTGAAAATTTGCGGCTTCTGTATAAATGTGTGCACAATTTGACGCTTCAGTTGAATTAGAATGCCATTCATTGACCGAGGGGCGCGGGGGCCATATAATGAAAGTGGAGAATAATAAAGAGGTGTGGGCGCATGTTTGCCAAGATGAGCGTACAAAAACCTTATACGGTGGCGGTGGGTATCATTTTGGTGTTGGTGTTGGGGGTCATATCCTTCATGAATATGACCACCGACCTGCTGCCCAGCATGAATTTGCCCTACATCGTGGTATATACCACCTACGTAGGGGCCAGCCCGGAGACGGTGGAAAACGAAGTCACCCGTCCCCTGGAGGCGGCCATGGCCACGGTGGGGGACTTAAAGAACATCACCTCTACCTCGGCGGATAACGTATCCACCATCACCCTGGAGTTCAACAACGGCGCCAGTATGGATACGGCCATGCTGGAGCTGAGTGCCAAGATAGACAGCGTGGCGCCTTCCTTCCCGGACGGGGTGGGCACCCCCACCATGGTGAAGATCAATCCGGACATGTTGCCCGTGGTGGTGGCTGCGGTGGACATGGAGGGAAGCGACATCATCGCTTTGTCCGAGTATGTGGATGGTACGCTGATCAACGAACTAGAGGGCATCGACGGGGTGGCGTCGGTATCGGCCTCTGGCCTTATTGAGGAAGAAATCACGGTATCCATCGAGCAGGAGCTCATCGATCAGGTCAATTCCATCATCCTCAAGGAGGTAGACGAAGAGCTCTACGAGGTGGAGCAGGAACTGATAGACGGAGAAAAACAGCTGAACGAGGCCAAGAGCCGGCTGGCCAAGGAGGGCAAGGCGGGCCTTCAACAAATCGACGACGCCTTGACCCAGATTCAGCAGGGCCAAACCCAAATGCCCCAAATGATCGCCCAATTGCAGCAGCAGAAACAGCAATTGCAGCAGCAGCTGGAGCAGACCCAGGCCGCCATTCCCCAATTGGAGGCGGCCCTTGACGCCATGGGCGATATATCCATGGGCGAACAAGAGCAGCAGATGCTGGAACAGTTGGAGAGTAGACTGGCCCAATTGCGCCAGGAGAAGGAGGCGGCCCAAGAGCAGCTGGATCAGGTGAACCAGCAGCTGGCGGGGGCAACGCCTACCCCTGCGCCCACGGTTACTCCGGAGCCTACGCCCCAGCCCACAGCTAAGCCCAGGACCACGCCCCGGCCCATCAAGGAGCAGGAAGACGCCCTAGCAGCCTTGGTGGGCGGCGCTACGCCCACCCCTGCGCCTACTGCGGGAGGAGATGAAGGGGAAGAATCACACGGGGGACAGGCTACCGCCGCGCCGTCCCCAAAGCCGTCGCCCGCGCCCTCCAGCGCGGCCATTGGGGATATCGAGCAGATAGAGGAGTCGGCCAAGTGGCTGGGCGCTTCGGTGGCCTATGCCGCCGAGCTGGATGCGGATCTGGAGGAACTGGAAGCGGAGAAGGCTCGGCTGGAAGCCCAGATCGCCCAATTGGAGGAGCAGATCCGGCAGATTGAAAGCTCCAGCAGCTATCAGTCCCTGACCCAGCTGAGCCAGGCGGCGGCCCAGAAGCAGCAGCTGGAGAGCCAGCTGGCCCAGGCCCAGGCGGCCATTCCCCAGCTGGAGGCGGGGATTCAGCAGATGGACCAGGCGGCGGCCAAGCTGGAGCAGGGCATTGTGCCTGGCGGGTATATTGAGGGCATCGACGAGGATACCGACCTGGCCCAGGCGGAGGAACAGCTTATTCAGACCCGGGCGCAGGTAAAGACCCAATTGAGCAAGGCGGAGAGTCAGATCGAGGCGGCCCAGAAGGAGCTGGGGGAGGCCCGCAAGGAATTCGAGGAAAAGCGGGAGGAGGCCTTTGAGGAAGCCGATTTGGACGGGGTGATTACCGTAACCATGATCGGGCAGATCATCGGCGCCCAAAACCTGTCCATGCCCGCAGGGTATCTCACCGAGGACGGGCAGGACTACCTGGTGCGGGTAGGCGAGGAATTCCAGAGCGTGGAAGAGCTGGCGGACACCATCCTGTTCACCTTGGATTTGGACAGCCTCAAAGAGGTGCGGCTGAAGGACGTAGCCACGGTGGAAATCACCAACAACGCGGACACGGTGTACGCCAAGGTGAACGGCAACGACGGCATCATGCTCTCCTTCCAGAAGCAGGCCACCTTCTCCACCGCCCAGGTGGCGGACAACATCCTGGCCAAATTTGAGGAACTCCACGGCCGGGTGACGGGGCTGCGGTTTACCCCCCTGTTGGACCAGGGCGTGTACATCGACATGGTGATCGATTCGGTGCTCAGCAACCTGATGAGCGGCGCGGTGCTGGCGGTGCTGGTGCTGCTGCTGTTCCTGGGGGACTACCGGCCCACCCTGATCATCGCCCTGTCCATTCCCACCAGCGTGGTGGTGGCCTTCGTGGTGATGTACTTCACCGGCATTACCCTGAACGTGATGTCCCTGGCCGGCCTGGCCCTGGGGGTGGGCATGCTGGTGGATAACTCCATCGTGGTGCTGGAGAACATCTACCGGCTGCACAACGAACGGGTGCCCATCCTGCGGGCCTGCGTGACGGGCACTACCCAGATGGGCGGGGCCATCTTCTCCTCCACCCTGACCACGGTGTGCGTGTTCCTGCCCCTGGCCTTCATCACCGGCATCGCCAAGGAATTGTTCACCGACATGGGGTTGACCATCACCTACTCCCTGCTGGCCAGCCTGGTGGTGGCCATGACCGTGGTGCCGGTGCTGGCCGCTAAGGTGCTCAGGCGGCAAAAGCCGCGCAAACACCGCCTGTTTGGCGCCTTCCTGCGGGGATACGATAAGGTGCTGGCCAGCGTGCTGAAGTTTAAGCTGCCGGTGCTGGTGCTGACGGTGGCGCTGTTGGCCTATTCCCTGAATTACGCCGCCTCCATGGGCACCGCCTTCATCCCCGAGGTGGACAGCACCCAGATGACCGCCACCCTGAACACCCCCCTGGACGCCACCTTCGAGGAAAAAACCGCCCTGGCCGACCAGGTGCTTCAGGAGCTTTTGCAGGTGGAGGAAGTAGAGACCATCGGCGTGTTCGATTCCGGCGGAGCCATGAGCACCATTACCACCGCCGGGGCCGGGTCCATCAGTTACTACATCCAGCTCAAGGAGGATAAGGCCCGCCGCAATACGGACATCGCCCTGGAAATCCAGGATAGGATGCGGGAGATGGGGGTGGATCTGAGCGTCAAGACCAACAATATGGACATCACCACCCTGTACGGCTCGGGCATCAGCGTGGAGGTGCGGGGCCCTGAATTGGACCAGCTGCGGGCCTACGCCACCGATATCGCCCAAAAGCTGGCCCAGATCGAGGGCACGGTGGACGTGTCCGACGGCCAGGAAGAAACGGTGCCCGAGGTCACCCTCACCGTGGATAAGGAAAAGGCCATCGCCAATAACCTGACCGTGGCCCAAATCTACCAGTACGTGGCCATGCTGGTGTCCGACGGGGTGGAGGTGTCCACCATGACCGCCGACGGCAAGAGCTACGCGGTAATGGCCGTGGACAATGAAAACCTGAACCTGACCCGGGAAGAATTGGCGGACAAGACCATCGAGGTGGAAAAGACCGACGGCACCATTATCCAGGTGCGGTTGGGGGACGTGTGCGATATCAGCGAAACCCTCAGCTTGTCCTCCATCAACCGCACTCAACAGCAGTACGTGGTGGCCGCCTCCTGCGGCGTGGACGAGGACCATAACGTGGGCCTGATTAACCGGGAGGTGGAGGAGCTGGCGGCCAGTTACCCCCTGGAGGAGGGCTACTCCATCACCATCACCGGCGAGGGCGATACCATCGCCTCTACCTTGGGAGACTTGATCACCATGATCGCCTTGGCCGTGGTGCTGATCTACCTGATTATGGTGGCCCAGTTCCAGTCCTTCCTGATGCCCTTCATCGTGCTGTTCACCATCCCCTTGGCCATTACCGGCGGCTTGCTGGTGCTCATCTTCACCGGCATCGAACTGAGCATGGTGGCCATGCTGGGCTTCCTCATCCTGGCCGGCGTCATCGTGAACAACGGCATCGTGTTCGTGGAAACGGTGAACCAGCTGCGGGAGGAAGGCATGGAGAAACGGCAGGCCCTGCTTCAGGCAGGCCAGCTGCGGATGCGCCCCATCCTGATGACCGCCCTGACCACCATCCTGGGCATGTCCACCATGGCCCTGGGCAGCGGCATGGGCGCGGAGCTGATGCAGCCCCTGGCCCTGGTCACCATCGGCGGCCTGACCTACGGTACCCTGCTCACCATGTTCGTGGTGCCGGTGCTGTACGACCTGTTCACTCGCAAGACCTACAAGGTGCGCAGGATCGAGTCGTTCCAGCAGGAGAACCAGAACCAGGAGGGCCGGCAGGCGGCCCCCGCCCAGAGCGGAACCGCCCCGGCGGAGGCGCAAAACCCCTCCGGCCAAGACATGGACCCCCCGCAGAGCCAGGAGGACCTAGACGCCGAGTACGCCGCCTTTGTGGCGGGGGTGGAGGACGAGGAGGATAACCCGCCTGCCCAATCCCCCGATTGATCCGCCTGCCCTTGCCGGGGGCGCGGTGGGGCCGGGGCGCGGTGGG
>DSLFC04102__coassemble_1068_pt1 | contig 19227 bp, 15 predicted proteins | sample DSLFC04102__metabat2_low_PE_004 | metagenome-assembled genome bin DSLFC04102
CAAAACCATTGATTTTATTAGCTTTTTGCCGCTATCGCTATCACACCTCATTATTCGACAGCCCTGGTTTCTTATACCTTTTTTCGCTTTGGCTGGTTCCTTTTTGACGCTATGCCACCGTTTTTCTCTTGATTTGTTTGCAAAATGGGCGTGCCGCAGAAGTTGCTTTCTGCAACACGCCCCGCAGAGAACCGCCCCGCCTCCAGTTCCTGGAGGCGGGGCGGTTCTCTGCCCGGCGCCCCCTGGGCTTTCGCCCAGGGGGCGCGAAATGGGGCTGGAATGGGATTACAGGATGTCCACCCAGTCGTTCACGGTGTCGGTGTTGAACACGTTCAGCTTGTTCAGGTACAGGATGGTGGCGCCGGAATCGTCCTTGGCTTCCACGGTGAGGGCGTAGTCGCCCGCGTTGACCGCGTCGCCCACCGCGCCGGTGATGTCGCCGTTGATCAGGGACACGGCGGCGTAGGAGGCCACGTAGCCCAGGTCAATGGGGTTCCACAGGAAGGTCTCGTCGCAGATGCCCGCGTCGATGAAGGTTTTCATGTCGGAGGCCAGGGTCAGGCCGGTCACCTTCACGTCGCGGCCCGCGTCCTGGATGCACTTGGCCACGGCGGGAGCGCCTACCGTGGTGGGCACGATGAGGCCCTTCAGGTCGGGATACTGGTTGAGCAGGGCCTGGGTCTCGTCAAAGGACTTCTGGTACTCGTCGTCGCCGTACACCACGCCCAGGTACTCCAGGTTGGCGTAAGCCTCGTTGGCCTCCAGCTCCTCCTCGATAAAGGAGATCCACAGGTTCTGGTTGGGGGCGGTAGCCATGGCGGACACGATGGCGATCTGGCCTTCATAGTCTACCGACTTGGCGATGGACTCCAGCAGGGTGAGGCCGATGTTCTTGGCGGAGGAGGGCTGCACATCCAGGTCGCGGCCGGGATAGGACACTTCCGCGTCGTAGGAGATCACCTTGATGCCCTCTTCCATGGCCTGGGTGCACACGTCCACCAGGGCGTCGGGATCGTTGGCGGAGATGATCAGGGCGTCCACGCCCTTGGTGATGTAGTTCTCGATGATGCGGATGGCGCCGTCGTTGGAGCCGTCGTCGGGTCCGTCGTGCTCAAAGGTGAAGCCCAGTTCGTCGGCCGCCTTCTGGATGCCTTCCACGGAAGCCTGGAAGTAGGCGTTGCCCGACTGCTTATACACCACGCCGATGTACAGGCCGTCGCCCGGCTTGGCTTCCGCCATCGCTACGCCGGCTACCAGGAACAGAGCCACCAGGACCAGAGCTAGGATTTTTTTCATGGACCAATAACCTCCTTGTATTTTTTTGCCCGAAGGCAAAACCGGAATCATCATGAAGCGAGTTTCCTCCGGCCGGCCCGGGAAGAATTCCCTGGGCGGGGAAGGCGGCCTACGCCTTTTGCATGGCGGTTTGAGCCCGCTGCTTGCGCACCCGGTTGGCGTTCTTGATGTCCTGGGAGATGTTGGGAATCAGCACCGATAGGATCAGGATCACGCCCACGGACAGGTTTACCGAGCTATCCGGGAAGCCGAACAAGGTGCCCAGGCCGATCTTCAGAATGCCGAAGATGAACAGGGAGAGCACCGCGCCGATGACGCTGCCCTTGCCGCCGTCGGTGGAGAAGCCGCCCAGGATGGCCGCCGCGATGGCGTACATATGGTAGCCGTCCATGATGTCCGCCTTCACCGAGGAGGACGTGGCGCCTACGAAAAAGATACCGGTGACCGCGCTCATCAGCCCGGCGATCACGTAGCAGATCATCTTAATCCGGTCCACCTGAACGCCGGAATACCGGGCGGTGGTGGGGTTGGTACCGATGGCGAAGACCTTGCGCCCGCCGGAAGTCAGGTGCAGCCACACGAAGAACACCGCAGCAAAGGCCAGGAAAATGGGAATCATTACCGGCAGCTTCACCCAGTCCAGGTCGATCAAGCTGTTCAGCTCCTTGAGCAGGGCGAAGGTGTCGTCCTTAAAGGTAATGGTCTCTCCGCCGATGAGCAGGTAGCTAAAGCCCCGGAAGAACAGCTGGGTGGCCAGAGTAATAATCATGGGGAACAGCTCCTTGAACCGGGTGACCAGAAAGCCGTTGACGCCGCCGCAGAGCACTCCGGTGACCAAGCAGGCCAGGATGGAGAGCACGAAGGCCAGCATGTTGTTCATGCCGCTCTGGGTAAAGAAGCGGTACACAATGGCCAGCATCACCACGCTGAGGGTGGCGATGGCGCCCACGGAAATATCCATATCCCCCAAGGCCAGGATCAGCATCATGCCCAGGGTCATAAAGGCGTAGAGCAGGTAGGGCCGCAGGGAGCGGACGATGTTTACGAAGTTGAACACGTCCTTTTTGGCCAGACCCGCAGCCAGGTTGGCCTGGTCCTTCAGTTCAAAAATGGCGCAGGTCACCGCCAGCAGGCAGATCAGGAAGAACTCCCAGCTCTTGAAAAAGGAAAGCACTTTTTTCATCAGATATTCCTCCTAGCCAGGTCCCGCCGGTTGGCCATACGCTGCAGGATCACGTTGAGCAGGATGGCGAACAACAGCAATATGCCCTTCACGAACTCTGTAATCATGGAATTGCCGATGCCCAGCATGGGGATGGCGTTGTCGATGAGGGCGATCATCACCGCGCCGATCACCACGCCGGTGATTTTGCCGTAGCCGCCGGTGACGCTGACGCCCCCCAATACGCAGGCCGCGATGGTGAACATTTCATTGCCGTTGGCGGTGCTCTTTTCCACGGCGTTGTAAAAGCTCAGCCACATGATGCCCGCTAGGCCCGCCGTGGCGCCGCAGATCACGTGGGCCAGCACCTTCACCCGGTTGATGGGCACGCCCCGCATCTGGGCCGCCTCGGCGTTGGAGCCCACGGCGTACAGGTTACGGCCGGTGCAGGTGTATTTGAGGAACACGCCGGTAATCACCGTCACCGCGACAGCCATCCACACCAGCAGGGGAAGGCCCAGGAACTGATTGCCCGTGAGGAAGAAGGCGAAATCGTTGGTCAGGTCGGTGGGGTTGATCTTATTCATGCCCATCAGCCACTCCATGGGGATCAGCGCCCGCACGATGTAGCTGGTACCCAAGGTGACGATGATGGCGATGACCCGGCCATAACTGGCCAGCACCCCGTTCACCGCGCCGATGGCCGCGCCGATGACCACGCCCAGCACAAACATCAGCCAGGTGGCCTGGATGATGCCCAGCCCCATCAGCTTGCCCGCCACGCATCCCACGAAGGCCAGTATGGCGGTGATGGAGATGTCGATGGAGCCCACCAGCAGCACGCACAACATGCCGCAGGCCATCACCATGTTGATGGAACCGTTTTTCAGCACATTCATATAGGACTTGGGAATGTAGCCCGGCACCCGGATGCTGATGGCCACCAAAAGCAGCGCCAGCACCGCCAGCAACGGAATTTCCCTATGCTCGATCAGCAGCGCGTACAAGGCCTTGCGCTCTTTTTTTGTCTGCATGGTGTGCGCTCCCTTCCCTCATTCCTTGCTCTTGGGCATGGCGGCTTTTAAAATGACGTCCTGGGTCAGGCCCTGGGCCTGGAACTCGGCGGTTACCTTGCCCTCGCTCATCACGTAAACCCGGTCGGACATGTTGATGACCTCCGGCATCTCCGAGGAAATCATCAAAATGCCCATGCCCTTGGAGGCCAGGTCGGACATGATCTCGTAGATCTGGGCCTTGCTGCCCACGTCCACCCCCTTGGTGGGCTCGTCCAGGATGATCAGCTTGGGCCCCGCCGCCAATTGCTTGGCCACCACCACCTTTTGCTGGTTGCCACCGGATAGGGCGCCGGTGAGGGTGTCGGTGTCGGGCGCTTTGATGGCCAGCAGCTTTTTCAGGTCCTGGGAAATTTCGTATTCCCGCTGCCGCTGCAAAAAGACGCCTTTCCGGCACCGGTCCAGCACCGACAGGGAGATGTTGTAGTTGATGGACCAGGGAAGCAGCAGGCCCTCCTTTTGCCGGTCCTCCGGCAAAAGCCCCAGGCCCATCTTCATGGCCTGAGCCGGTGAACAGCCGGTGACCCGCTTACCCTGGAAGTATACCTCCCCCGAGTCCGCCTTGGTGACGCCGAACACCGCCTGCATCACCTCGGTGCGCCCCGCGCCCACCAGTCCCGTAAGCCCCACGATTTCCCCAGCCCGCACGGTTAAGCTCACATCCTTGAAATAGCCCGTGCGGCACAATTTGTCCACCCGAAGCAGCTCTTCGCCCACCTGGGCAGCCTTCTTCGGGAACAGCTGGGTGATCTCCCGGCCCACCATGTGGTTCACCAGCACGTGTTCGTCCACCGGCATATCCCAGGTGCCGATATACTGGGCGTCCCGGAACACGGTGACCCGGTCGGCCAGGCCGTATATGTCCTCGAAGCGGTGAGAGATGAGGATGATGGCGGTACCCTGGTCCCGCAGCTTGCGGGAAATGGCATACAGGTCCTCGCTCTCCCGCCGGGACAGGGCGGCGGTAGGCTCGTCCATAATCAAAATCTTGGCGTTCATGGACAGCGCCTTGGCGATCTCCACCAATTGCTGCTGGGCCACCGACAGGGACCCGACGGAGGCCGTGGGGCTAAAGTCGGCGCCCACCGCGTCCAGCAGCTTCTTCGCCTCCCGGTTGGCCTTGCCCCAGTCGATAAAGGGTCCCGACTTGAACTCGTGGCCGATGAAAATGTTTTCCGCCACAGATAAGTCGGGATAGGAGGCCGCGTGCTGGCAGATGGCCGCGATGCCGTACTTCTGGGCCACGATGGGATCGCTCATGACCACTTTTTGCCCTCCAGGATGATCTCACCCCCGTCGGGCTGGTGTACCCCAGTGAGCGTCTTGATGAAGGTGGATTTTCCCGCGCCGTTTTCCCCTACCAGCGCGTGGATTTCGCCCCGCTTTAGGTTAAAACGCACGCTGTCTAGAGCTTTGACGCCGGGAAAAATCTTGGTGATGTCATTCAGTTCCAGAATGTACTCCGACATGCGATTACCTCCGCCTCAGGATCTACCGGGACAGTTCCTTGGGTTGGGCAGTTCCGGAAATTAGCCGGAAGGGTTTTAACGGAATTTTTGCCGCCGGCGCCCTGCCGCCATGCCATCCAAGGGGATACGCCCCTTGAATGTTTGAACAATTCAATATATAATAGTATAAATCGTTAAATCCGAATTTGTCACTTCCCATCATTGGCGCATAATTACGGGATCTTGGCCTATTCCTTGGGGATAAGGCTTTGGGAAGGAGGGGTTATCGTGCCCCAGGTGAGGCTGCATTTTAACTTGGACATCGACCGGGAATCGGTGTGGCTCACGGTGACGGCGGCGCAGCCAGCCCGCGCCTCCATCGCCTATGTCCAGGAACTGGGGGATTTTCGCTGCGGGCCGGATTACTTTACCGACCGGGAAAACCTGCCTTCTTATCTCATCAAGCTGTGCCTCAACGGGGAGGGGACGCTGGATTACGAGGGACAGCGCTATGGGATCCGGCCGGGCCAGCTGTTCTGGATCGACTGCATGAAGCCCCAGTACTACCGCACCGCGCCGGGGCGGGACCATTGGCACGTGCTGTGGGTCCACTTTACCGGCGCGCCCTGCGAGGCCTATTACCGGCTGTTCCTGGCCCAAAACGAGGGCAAGAATGTGATTCATCCCGGCTCGGACATGGCCATACGCAGTACGCTGGAGACGCTGCTCAACCTATACCGGGAGGGGGGCAATACGCTGCTGGACGACGTGCAGGCATCGGCCATGCTCATCCAGTTGATGAGCCACTGTATCCACGTTGCGGGCAGCCCCAGCGGAGTCAACCGCCTGCCGGGCTACGTCATCGACGCCCGCAGCTACATCAACCTGCACTACGCCCAGCGCATCACCCTGGACGGCCTGGCCCACGCCCTGTCCATCAACAAATTCTACCTGCAGAAGCTATTCAAGCGCTGTATCGGCCTGTCGCCCAACGAATACCTGATCTATACGCGGCTGACCAAGGCCAAGCAGCTGCTGCGTACCACCGCTAACCCCATCAGCCAAATTGCCCTGGACGTGGGCATTCACAACATCGGCCACTTCATCACTCTGTTCAAGCGATACGAGGGCATCACCCCCGGCGCCTACCGCCAATACTGGTACAACTCCGATTCGGCCGCCGGCCCGTGACGCAAGGGGCGCCGGAAAGGAGCACTATCATAAAATTGCGTTTTGAAATACAAGGAAATACTTAAGGGAGGGCTCTCCAAATAGTTGCTTGGATACATCGGCAACGGAAAACCGCCGGTGACGGCGGTGACCCGGCGCCGGCTGCCGCAGTGAACATTGCGGAATATGGCGGTTTTCACCCACTGAGTTCGGCGGTATCCATGCGGTAGAGTTTCTCCTTGCGCGATGGAGCAAGCTTCAGCGCCTGGGCCATTCCGCTGCCGTGTACCGTTCTGCTTGCTGACAGCTCAACTTTTATGATAGCATTCCAACGCCGCCGGGGAGGACCGGATATGACGATGGGCGCGGTCTGGGGCAAATCAGTTTGCACACCGGCCTTCGCTGCGGGGATATGCAGAACCCTGGCGGTTGAAACCCGCATTCTTCCTGACGGCTCTGTATAGCCTGACGCTCCACGGCGGAAGGCCATGACTGCCCAAAATGGGCCCGGCCCCCGGCGGAAATCTCCGCTGGGGGCCGGAAGGCCGCAGGGATAAGGGGGATTAGCCCAGGTACTCGGCTACCTTGCCGCCGGCCACATAGCCGGACATGAGGGCCCAGCCGTTGTCGGCGCCGCCATAGGTGACGTAGGCCTTCTCGGGGGAGTAGACCACGCCCTGGCCGTCGGCGCCCACGGCGTACAGGCCGCCGATGGCGGTTTCGCCGTCAGCCTGGAGAACCTGGAAGTTCTCGTTGATGTCCAGGCCGGCGCAGGTGCCGTAGCAGTGCATACCGGCATGGATGGCGTAGTAGGGCCCCTCTTCCATGGACTCCAGGAACTCGGCGGGCTTGCCCAGGGGGTCCACGCCGGTGGCGCAGGCCTCGTTGTACTTGTCCATCTCCGCCTTCAGGGTGTCGGGATCCAGGCCCAGCTCCACAGCCAGCTCCTCAATGGTGTCGGCCTTGCTGATGAACCCGGCCTTCACGCCGTCCTCCATGACCTGGATGGCGTTGGGCAGCTTGGTTCCCCGGGGGATGGGTACCTTGAAGAGCAGGTTGTCGAAGTTGCTCTTGATGTGCTGGGCGGTGTCGTCGATGTCGATGCCGTTGACGGCGATGTCCTGGATCTGCTTTTCGGTGACGATGACGCTGATGTCGGGGCCGCCCTTCCAGGCGTCAAAGGTGGCCAGGGAATTCTCGGGCAGATAGCGCACGCCCTCGGAATTGACGGCGAACACCTTCTCCCAGAAGCACAGCATGGTGGGCAGGTCGCCCTCGCTCCACACCGCGGGCAGGTTGGTCTTGGTGGTGAACTGGCCGGGAATCTCCACGTTGGGGTAGTTGTTCAGGAAGCCGTCCGGCCCGAACAGGTGGCACACGGGGGTCATGCCGATGTTGAAGGTGCCGGCGCCGATGTCGATGGCGGCCTGAATCATTTTGCCGTCGTTCTGCCAGGAGCCGCACACGTTCCACTTGCCCTTGAGGGGATAGTACTCGTCGCTCAAGTACTTGACGCTCATTTCCTCGCTGCCGGCAAAGCCGCCGGTGGCCAGGATGACCGCCTTGGCGTTGATGGTGTAGGTGGTGTTGGTGACGGGGTTGTAGGCGATGACGCCGGTAACCTGGTTGGTGTCCGGGTCATAGATCAGGGACTGGCCCTCGGTCTCCAGCAGGTAGTCGCCGCCGTAGGCGGTGAACTTGTTGTACAGGTGATCGAAGCACTTTTGGAAGGTATCCTTGGAGATACGGTTATTGGTTTGCGTGGGGGCAAAGCGGTATTTTACCAGGAAGGTCTTGGTTTCTTCGGTGTTGCCGCCGCTGAGGCCGCCGGCGGGGGTATTGAAGTCAAAGCCGTTGTGGCGCAGCCAGTCCATGGCGTTGCCGGACTCGGTCATCATCAGGGAGATCATTTCGGGCTTGGCCATTTGCACTCCGTCGCTGGAGGTGGTGTAGGCGGTCCAGTCCTCATAGAGGGCATCGGCGTCCACGTAGTCCTGGCCGTCGTTGTACTCCTCCTGGAAGGTCTTGGGGTTGATCACCATGGCCTCGCTGGTGAAGATGGTGGTGCCGCCGTAGTTGCCCGCCTTGTCGATGGCCAGCACGCTGGCATCGGCGGCGGGGTCCTTCAGCCGCATTTCCTGGGCCACCCGCAGGGCGGCGTAGGAGCCGGAGCCGCCCATGCCCACCACTACCACGTCGTAGTTCAGCGTCTCGTTCTTGGCCTCCTTGACGATGGGCTGCTGGAAGTTGATGATGGCGCTCTCGCCGCAGCCGCCCGCCGCCAGCGCCTGCTGCACCGCCTGGGTGATGGCGCCGCGAATACCGGCGCTGGAGCCGGTGGCGCCGGTGATGGCGTCCACCGCCAGGCTCTGGCTCTCCAGGATGCGGGGCACCATCAGCTGGGCCGCGTTCTCCAGCTTCACCGAGGATTCGTACAGGTTGTCCATGTCTACCTGGATGTCCAGAATTTCGTTTTCGGAAACTTCTACGGTCGCTTTGATTTTTTCTACTTTGTTAAAGCCCCAGGCCTCGCCGGTGTAGGTGCCGGGGGCCATTTTGATCTGGGCCTGGCCGGCCTGCTCGCCCTGGGCCTGCTTCAGCGCCTGCTCCACGGCCAGCTGGGCGGCGGAGGAGGTAATGCTGGCGCCGGTGACGCCGTCCATTTCCGCGCCCTGGGCCAGGGCGTTGGCCGCCAGCTGCTCCAGAGCCGCGCCGCCGATGGAGGGGGTTTCCCCGTCACCGGTGATCTGCACCGCGGTGATGCCGGTGCCGTCCACCGTCACGGTGGCGGTGACCTGCCCGCCAAAGCCCATGGCCGAGGCGGTGTAGGTGCCCGGCGTCATCTGGGCGCTGGCTAAAGCAGCGGGGAACAGAGACAGGGCCATGATCAAAGCGAGCATGGCCGCAAAGATACGGGAACCTTTCATACATACACGTCCTTTCATCTAAATACCAGAGATATCATCCATACCCCGTAACGCATGTATCGTAGCACTTGGGCCAGACCGCGTCAAGGGAAAGGCTTGTTGACAGCGCAATATCAAACGGCAGAAGGAATGTTAACCGTGTCTACGCATTAGATAAAACTATGGATATCTTCAATGCCCGCCGCGCCCTGTTTGGGCTGAAGGCCCGGGCGCTGTGAGAACCGTCCGGTCCAGATGCGGAAGCGGCCCATGCCGGCGGACCCGGCAAAGAGGACTTTGCCGGGCTAGCGGCGCCGGACTAACCTCGTAGCGATGAAATTGCCGTAACCCAGCGCGGGCCCGGCCCAAGCCCGAAGCACTTCCTCAGGGGCGGCAAAAGCAGTTATGGCCTTATGGACTGCGGCGCGGCGTGGGCACGGGCGGAAAATCTACTCCTAGCGGCCACGGCGGAGGACTGGGCAGCGTCGAACATATCTCCGACAAATAGGGGCTTGAATACATCGAGGACTGCCTAAAATCCCGAGGGCCGGCATTTTCCCGCCTTGGTTGTGCTCGGCTATCCCGCTAAAAATGCGTTGCTGCAGTCCCGGGTCAAGGCTACGATGGAAAACAAAAGCCATTGGAATAAAGGGTGGCCACCGCCCGGGAGGCATTCCCCGGGTTGCCATCACCCAGCGAAAAGAGTGCGCCGCCGGTCCAAGGGGCAGGGGAGAGGCGTATGGCCCAGGGTCATTTCAGGGCTTCGCTGGCCGCTCATGGCCTGGCTGGGCGAGGGAAAAGGCTTGCCTTGTTCCGCAGGCAAAGAATAATCCGGGAGCGTGGACAGTATGCACCCTCTCCCAATCCGCGAGATAAGGGCCCGGTGCGCGGCGGCAAATTCAACCTGAGCGTATATCAATACCCGGTAAACCCTTGCGTGGGCCGTAAAAACGACGGGGACGGCCCGTCCAGCCGCCGGCGCAGGGGCACATGGCGCCCAAAGGGCGCCTAGGCCCAGGACCGTCCTGCGGTTGGCAAGGGCGTTATTTGACGGCCCCAGCCGTCATGCCCTGGATGAAGTACCTGGACATGGCCAGATAGAGGGCCAGCATGGGCAAGATGGCGATGGAGAGGCCGGTAAAGAGCAGGTCCCATTGGGTGGCGTGCTGCCCGATAAAACTGGACAGCCCTACCGGCAGGGTCTTCAACCTGTCGGACTGGATGAAGACCAAGGGGAAAAAGAAGTCGTTCCAGATGGGCACCGCGTTGTAAATGGTTACCAGGGCGATGGACGGCGCGGACATGGGCAGAATGATTTGCCGGTAGATGCGCAGGTCGTTGCACCCGTCCATGCGGGCGGCTTGCTCCAGGGAGCTGGGGATGGTCTTCATAAAGCCGCAGAGAATAAACACGGTAGAGGGCAGACCCATGGCGGTAAAAACCAGGAGCAGGGACAGAGGATTGTCCATCAGCCCCATGCCCTTCACGATTTGGAACAGCGGAATTACCGCCGCCTTCAGGGGCAACATCAGGCCGCTGAGGAAAAGCAAGGATAAGAGGGTATTCCCCCGGAATTTGTACCGGGCAAGGCCAAAGGCGGCCATGGAACCCAACAGCACCACCAGGAGCATAGAGCCGCCGGTAATCAGCAGGCTGTTGAGAAAGTACCCCCCAAAGCCCTTGCCGGACCAGACCAGGGCATAGTTGTCCCAGGAAACCCGCTGGGGTAGGGAGAAGGCGTCCAGCATGATGTCCCGGGGAGATTTCAAGGAAGACATGACCATGTGGAACAGGGGGTAGAGTATGAGCAGCGCATAGGCGGTGAGCACGCACTGAACCAGCAAGATAAACGCCTTTTTGCCCGGACCTGCCTTGCGCAGGCGCATCGCGGATTTCATAGCTCCACCTCCTTGGACTTTGCCAAGCGGATGGAGATCAGCGAAATGACAAAGGTCATGAGGTAGATGACCACGGCGATGGCCGAGCCCACGCCGATCTCCGGCGCACCGGAATCCACCGAGCCAAAGGCGGTGCGGTAGAACAGCGTACCGATGGTATCGGTGGCGTAGTTGGGCGGCCCATCCAGCCCCGCCATGGTGTACACCTGCTCGAATACGTTCAGGCTGCCGACCACGGTCAGAACCGAGACGATAGCGATGGCGGGGACGATCAGGGGCAGGACGATCTTCAAAAAAATCCGCCATTCCCCCGCGCCATCCAGATAGGCCGCCTCCACGCAGCCTTCCGGCACGTTATCCACGGCGCTCATGAACACCAGGGTGGGAAAGCCCACCCAGCGCCAGATGTTCACCGCGATGAGGGCGTAGGTGGCGATGGCGCCGTCTCCCAGCCATGCACGGCGCAGGTCCGGGCGTCCGAGCAGGATGAGCAGGTTGTTGACCATCCCCTTAGGTTTTAGGTACAACCCCCAGAGGGAACCAACCGCAATGAGAGAAAACAGCACCGGGATGAACAGAATGCGGATGTAGGCGCCGCGGCCGGCGATGCGGCGGCTGAGCGCGTATCCAAAGAGAAGGCCCAAGGTGTTTTGCACCAGCATGGAAACCACAAACCATTTGAGGTTGTTGCCCAGCGCGTTGATAAAGCGCTGCCGGTAGGGGTAGCCGTTGAAGAGCTTATAAAAGTTTTCCAGCCCCACAAATTCGCCGCGAATCAGCTGATTCCAGTCAAACAAGCTGTTGAACAGCGACATAAACAGGGGCAGCAGAATAAACACGAACACCACGGCGGCGCCGGGCAATACAAAAAAGGTAATCCAGGCCGCCTTTTTCCCGTCGGATGCCTTGATCATCATCATACCTCCTAGCGGCGAAGGCCGCCGGACCCGTTCTCGGGAAAGCGCCAGGGCCTTTGCGCCCCGGGAGCAAAGAGGTTACGCCCAAAAGGGTTCATAGTAGACGGCCACCCCCTCTTGAACGATTTGGCAGGTCTGCTCAGCCGTGGCCTTTCCCACCATCAGGTCCTGGGCGGCGGACTGGAATAGCGACGAACCGGTGGGCTGCTTGTAGCGAAAGCCCACCAGAAAGACGTAGGGGGTGGCGTTTTCCTGCAGCGCCAGCACCTGGGCGATGAAGGGATTGGCGGACACGTCCACGCCGGGCACCGAAGAAACCATGGCAAGCTGGTCCACCATCTGCTGGCCAAACCGGGGGCTGGCCAGGTATTTGAGAAAGCGCAGAGCCGCCTCCTGCTTGCGGCTGGCGGCGGAGACGGAGAAGTTCATGTCCGCATACACGGACACGTAGGCGGGGTCTTCCGCCTTTTCCCCGGGAATGGCGAACACGCCGTATTCTAGCTGGGGGTTTTGAAGGCTAAAGTAACCGGCTTCATAGGAGCCGCCAATAAAGTGAACGCCGATTTCATAGATAAAGCTGGCCTGCATGTCCGCGTAGTCCACGCCTTCAAACAGGTCGGGCATATAGGGCGCCAGGTCCTGGACCTTCTGCACCGCCTCCACAAAGGCGGGGTCCATGAAGGTGGTTTCGCCCCGTATCAGCCGGTCGTAGAACCCGTCGCCGCCGTAGAAGGAGGGCCCCACCCCGCCCAGGAGGGACTCGCAGCACCATCCGTCCTTGGTGCCGTTGGCCAGGGCGTCGTAACCCGCCGCCTGGCAGGCTTCCAGGTTTTCCAGAAATTCATCCCAGGTGGCGGGCACGCTCAGGCCCAACTCCCGGTACACGCCAGCGTTGTAAAAGCAGAGCATGGTCTGACTCACGGCGGGTACGCCATACATCTTGCCGTCGGTAACCGATAGAGCGCCCCCTCGGGCGAATTCGGAAAACAACATGAGCTCGGGCATCAGCTGGTCCAGCGCCAGAATATAGCCCGAATCGGCGAAGGTTTGCAGCCCGCCGTAGGCCCGGCTCATGAACACGTCCGGCGCCCCATCTCCCGAGGCCAGGGCAGCGGCCAATATGGTGTTGTACTCGGTGTTTTTGATGGCGTTCTGAACCACCTTGATATCCGGATTGAGCGCCTCGAAATCCGCGATGACGGATTCGTAGAACGCCGTATCTTCCGGACGCCATGTCCAGAAGGAGATTTCGGTGACCCCTTCTCCCCGGGCGGATGGGGAGCCAAGGGCGGTCAGGAACAGGCACAGCGCCAGGCAAAGGTACTTTGTCACGGGAAGGCTCCTTTCGCCTCAATTTTCCGGGAAGGCCGGAAAGACGATTTCAGCATAACAAACCATTCGGCTTTCGTCAAGTCCCTTTCCTTTTTATGGCAACCCATTCTTCCCGGGTAACGAGGCGGCGCCTTGGGCCGCCTGCCGCCTACCGGCGAGCAAGGGCCGGGATGGACGGCCTGGACAGAGTGTCGGATGCCTTGCCCCCTTTCTTGCAATTTCGCCCGAGGAAGCGCTCCTGTCCCCCAAATGCTTAGCGGGCGCGGGCCTGTGATTGATCCTCCCAATACCTCCAACGCCACATATTTTTTGCCGCCAAGGCCAGGCGGATGCCTGGCCTTGACGGCTAGAGAATGCCTCGGGCGCAACTGGAATGGGGGAGAGGCGCCAGATGAAAGAGCCCGAAGCCTTCCAGGGTCGACGGCGTAACCCTACCTGCCCAGAATCTGGGCGGCGTTTTCCGGACCGTACTGGATCATGTGCTGGGCGATTTCTTCCAGCAGGTCCTGGTTGGAGATGTTGCCGCTGTGGCCCACCCGGGGGAAGGTAACGCTGTAGCCCTCGTAGGCGGGCTGGGTGGTGCTCTCCAGGAAGTCGCCTACCAGGTACTGGGACAGGTTCAGATAGTAGTTGTCCATGTCGCCGCCCCGCAGGTGGATCTTGCCCACCAGTTTGGGCCCCAATTCTTCCCAGTTGGTCTGCATATAATAGTTGAGGTCGAAATTTTCCTGCCAATAAGCCACTACATCCTGATTGATATCCCCGGTAATGGGATCCCATACACGGGCGGGATAGCCGTCCTCGTCCACCGGGCCGTACACCGCTTCCCAGATGGCCCACTGGCCCAGGCTCACCGCGTCCAGGCCGCCCAGGGCGATCTCCCAATGGTTCTCCTGCTCGATGGTCCAGCGCACGTTGCCCAGGGTATCCCGGGAGGAGGGGCGGGCCACCTGGGTCCAACCGTTGTCGATGTAGTAGGCGTTGTCGTCCTCGTACAGGTTTACGATTTGATAGGCGTGGAAGTCCATACCGTCGGGGCACATGGGCCAGGTACCGCCGAAGAAGTCGGGATAGAACAGCTGCATGGCCATGGATTCCCAGCCGCCGGTGGAGCCGCCCGCCAGGGCTCGGGCCCAGGGTTCGCCCACGGCGTTAAAGGTGTCCTCGATGTAGGGGATGAGCTCGGTGACGATGGCGTCGCCCCAGGGGCCCAGGTTGGCGCTGTTCACCGAATAGGAGGTATCGTAGTACATGTTGGCGTCCCGGATGGTGACCACGATCATGTCCGGCGCTTCGCCGCTATCCCAGTAGGCGTTGAAGGCCTCGTAGTTCTCGCTGCCGGTGCGGCCGTAGTTCAGCGGCGCGCTGCCACCCGGCCAATGGCCCTGGTAGTACAGAACCGGGTATTCCTTGGCGGCGTCGTAATCCTTGGGCAGCAGCACGTTAGCCCCGATGTACATATCGCAGCCCCAGAAGTCGCTGAGCAGCTGGCTCTTGATCTTCACGTACTTCACCATGCCGGTGTCCTCGTAGTTGCCCTGCTGATCCACCTGGCCCTCCTGCAGCTCGTAGCCCAGGGGGATTTCGTGGGTCAGGCTCAGGCGCACCGTGCCGGAACCCACCGTGGCCATCTGGGCGTCGCTGTACAGGTTATAGGGGTTGTCGGTGATACTGCCGCCGCCGCCGTGGTCGGCCATGCCCCAGATGCTGGCGCCGTCGGCCCGGTTGAACTGGGTGTAGCGCACGAACAGCGCCTGCACCGCGTATTCGCCCTGAGGGACCTCGCCCAGCTGCATGGGATAGCCATATACCTCCGGGTCGCCGGCGGTCATGGTGATTACGTCCCCCGCCTTCAGCCCGTACACCGTTTTGCCGAACACCGGGCATCCGGTCACGTCCAAATTGTCGAACACCTGGCCGCCCTCTTCGGGCATCTGGGCGTCAAACATGAACAGGAGCCGCCCGTTCAGCTCGCCCTCAAAGTCCTGGGGAACGCTCACCTCCACGGTGAACCCGCTTTCTTCCGCCATCGCTGCCGGCGCCGCCGCCGTCAACGCCAGGCACAGGATCAATAGCCAAGCCAACCCTTTCATTTTCATGGACCCCCTCCAATTTATAATTATGCGTGAAGTATACATCTGATCCCGTAAAGTGTCAAGAGATAATGGCGATTATTTTGCTGAATATGCATTATTTTACAGCGAAAGGGGATAAAAAGGCCCGGCGCTGGGCAACGGCGCCGGGGTTGGGCGAGATTAAGACGCGCCCTCCATCCACGCAAGAACTTCTTGGGTATCCATAGAACCAGAACGGTTAAGGCGGCCCAGGGATTGGAGGCTGGAGAGATGGGGGGAGATTCGGTTCACGTGCTCCTCGCTGGTCATGGTGACCAGGAAGCCGGATTGTTCCAGGATGCTTTGCGCTGTGGCGTCCAGCTGGCCATAGGGATAAGCGAAGGCGGGCTGGAGGGTGATCTGGGCCTGGCTGCATAGGCTGGTCATCCGTTGGATATCGTTCAAAAGGACCTGGCGGTAAGCGTCTTCGCTTTCGCAGGGCAACCGGGCGGCGCCGGGGCGCTGGTGGTAGACATGCAGACCGGCGGAATGACTTTGGAGCGCCACCAGCCCGGACTGGGCGACGTGGCGCAGCTCGTCCCAGTTCATAAAGGCACCAGGTTCGGCGCCAAGGTTCTGGGCGGCTTCAGCTTGTTCGCCGATAACGGATACCACCGCAGGGACGTCATGGGCTTGGAGCAATGGAAAGGCCAAGGTAAGAAAGCTGCGGTACCCATCGTCGAAGACCAACAGCACCGGTTTGGAGGGAAGATCCCTCTTGCCTTCGCCGTAAGCGATCAGCGCCTGGAGGGAAATGGGCGTCCAGCCAGCCCCTTTCAGGGCGGTTAGGTCCTGCTCCAACTGTTGAGGGGAGATGGTATAATCATCCAGGGCCGCAGGGTTTTGGGACAGGTGATGGTACATGAGGATGGGCAAGCGCAAGCTCGGGGCCGGTTGGTCCTGGGACAACCGGGCGGTATCCGTCGCGGCCGCTTCCGATTGGGCCCGAGCGCTTTGAGCCAGGGCCCAGGGCAGCAGCGCGTAGAGCATAGCGGCCAGAATGAACAGAAAGAGCAGCATACCGATCAATCCCTTTTTACGGGACATGAAAATACCTCCTTATTGCTTCCAGGCGGGAGCACGTCCGGCCAACGCCCGAGCGTATCCCCACAAGGAGCAGATCGATTGAATGGGCTGAAACAACAATAGAAAACCGAAAAAGCCAGTCCAGCTATTGTGAAAAGACACCATCGGAATGTGTTTCTGGAAGCGATAGGTTCCTGCTAGCGTGACGAGCACCCCAGGCAGCAGCAGAAGGGTGAGCCACCCGACAAAATAGGGCAGTCCCGCCAGCGCCACTCCGGCCAGAAAGCCGAACACATACGCCAAGTCTAAATACACGACGGACAGGCTAAGCGCTTGAAAATAACCGCCATATAGGGAGGGTTGCTGCCAGGGCTTTACGGCGCGCAGCCCTTCAAACAGGCCCTGGGCCCATCGGCTGCGTTGGCTGCATAGCGCCTTAAGAGTAGCCGGTACCTGGGTGTAGCCCACTGCCAGCGGTTGGTATAAGGATTTTCTCCCCGAGGCCAGCAGACGGTAGGTGAGCACGATGTCCTCCCCCACGCCCTGAGTCCAGCCCCCCCCCCCACGGCGCGTACCGCTTGAGCCTCATAAGCGCTCAGGGCGCCCTGGGCTACCAGTGTGGCGCCATAACTGCCTTGATAACGCTTGACCGCAGCAATGGCCAGCAGATAATCGTACAACTGCATCTTCTGGACCCAGGTATTTGTCTGGGCTACAAGCAGGTTACCCGCCACGCAGGCAGCCTTGCCGGACACCATTTTATCCATCAGAGCGGCTACGGCAGTGGATTTAAGCTGCGTATCCCCATCCACGGTGAGAAAATAAGGCGTTTGGATGTGTTCCAAGCCTTGGTTTAATGCATAAGGTCTTCCCGGGAGTAGGGCAGAAAAGCAGACGAATGGTCCGCCCCGGCCCCTGAAAATCGGCGGCGGCCCGGGCCATCTCGTCCCAGGTCTGGTCAGAGGAACCGTTATCCACACACAAAATACAGATAGGTCCCCCATAGCGCTGGGAGGCAATGCTTCCCAGGGTAGCGTAGATGCTTTTCGCCTCATTCCGGGCGCAGACCAGAACGGTAACCGGCTGGCGGCAGGAACCATTGACCGGAGCCGGCGGCGCCTGGTACAGGGAATTGGAGAGAAACATGGCGCACATCAGGTAGCCCGGAAGCAAGGCGATACCTGCCACCACCCATACTGTGTAGCCCAGGGGCAGGCTTAGAGCGGCCTGACGCACCCAGAGCCGGGCCAGAAGGGCGGATAGGGCTAACCAGGCTATGGCGCCCGCCACGCTCAGGATAAAACCACGAGACGGTTTCACCATATAAACCACCTCTCAGCCATGGTATGGCGGGGAGGTAAAAGGTGTGCAGCGGGTGGAAGAATTACCGGGAGGCTTCCGCCTTCACCAATTCGCGGTACATTTTCAGGTAGAGCAGCAGGGAGAGGGCCACCGTGGCGGCGTCGGCCATCAGCTGGGTCCACACGATGCCGTACAGGCCGAATATCCCGTTCATGATGAACAGCAGGGGGATATTCACCAGCCCCTGGCGGCAGGACGTGAGCAGCAGCGATTTGGCGCCCTTGCCCATGGCCTGGAAGGTGTAGCTCATTTGAAAGTTGCAGATCATGAAGGGGGTGGCCAGCACGGCGATGCGCAAAAAGTCGGTGCCGTAGCGGATGGTTTCGGCGTCGCCGATGAACAGGGCGATAATGGCCGGGGCGAAGGACTCGAACACGGCGATGCAGCCCAGGGCGAAGATGATGCCCGCCAAGCGGGCCGCGTTGGCGAAGGCGTGCATCCGCTTGTAGTGCCGGGCGGCGTAGTTGTAAGCCACCAAGGGCACCATGGCCTGGCACAGCCCCATGCCCACGTTCATGGGCAGCATGTCCAGCTTTTTCACGATGCCCATGGCGGCCAGGGCGAAATCGTTGTAGCCCGAGGTCAATTTGTTGATGACCGTGTTGGACAGGCAGGCCAGCAGCGTGCCCGTGGCCGAGGGCAGTCCCACCGAGAACACCGACAGGACCGAACGCCTGGTGGGCAGTGCCATGCGGGGGGATAAGCACAGTACCGTCTTTTTGCGCAGGCGAAGGAATACCGCCAGGAAAAACAGCAGCGAGGCGCAGTTGGACAGCATGGTGGCTACCGCCGCGCCCAGCACCTCGTCGCCCGGCGGCATGATGACGAACATGAACAGGGGGTCCAGCAGGATGTTCAGCAGCCCGCCGCCGCCCAGGCCAAAGCTGGCGTACTTGGCGTAGCCCTCGCTGCGCAGCAGGTGGGCCATGGCCATGCTCAGGCAGGAGGGAATGCCCCCCGCCACGATCACCCACAGGGTGTACTGCCGGGCATAATTCAGGGTGTTGTCCGTGGCCCCCAGCAGCCGCAGCAGCGGGTTCATCCAGAGAAAGCACCCGCCGCAGTAGAGCAGGGAAACCAGGATGGTGCTGTAAAAGCTGAAGGCGCACACCTTGCGGGCCTCCTGGTCCCGGCCCTGGGCCAGCAGCCGGGAGATCAGGCTGCCGCCGCCCACGCCGAACAGGTTGGACAGGGCGGTGAGGATGAAGAACAGGGTGTAGGACAGGGAGGCGGCGGCCACCATATAGGGGTTGTTGGTCTGGCCGATGAAGTAGGTGTCCGCCAGGTTGTACACCATGGTGATCAGCTGGCTGATGATGGTGGGTATGGCCATCTTGGCCAGGGCCCGGGGCACCGGCATGGTTTCAAACAGTTCCGTACGGTTTTCCACATCCATCCTCCCTTTCCCATCCTCGGGTTTTCGCCGCGTTGGCCCAGGACGAGGGGGTATTCCGCCGCGGCGAATGCCGCGGCGGAATGCCCGGCCCCAACCGCCCCCCAGCCGGCCCGCAAAGCGGGCCGGC
>DSLFC04102__coassemble_1069_pt1 | contig 19223 bp, 15 predicted proteins | sample DSLFC04102__metabat2_low_PE_004 | metagenome-assembled genome bin DSLFC04102
AGGTGGCGGCGTAAAACACCACGCAGGTGACCAGAAAATATAAAAGCAGCGCCCCCAGGTCTTTTTCCAGCAGCAGCACCCCGCACAAAACCGCCGCGTAGCCCACCACCGGCAGGCACTTGAGCAGCCGGGGCTTGCCCGATAGTCCGGCGGCCAGGCACAGAATCAGCACCGGCTTTACGAATTCCGAGGGCTGCAGGGAGGGCGCGTCGTCGCCCTTGCCCAGCTGTATCCAGTTCTTGGCCCCGTTCTTCACCTGGCCGATGACCAGGGGCAGCAGCAAAAAGAGCAGCGCCAGGCCCATGGCCCAGTACAGGTACTTGTCCCACCGCCGCAACCTGCGCATCAGGACGATGCCCGCCGCCATGGCCACCAGCCCGCCCCCCGCGTAGATGGCCTGGCTCAGGGGGGTACTGGCGGAACGGGTGATGTCCTGCAGCGTCACCAGCCCTACCGAGCACAGAAACATCACCAGAATCATCAGCGCCCGGTCCACCTGCCACAGCTTGCCGTACAGGTTCACCGCCCCCCAGGTCACCAACGGCAGCACCCCGGCCATGATCAGCGCCTGGGTGTCTATGGGATTGGTCTTAAAGGTGAGCAGCAGCATCCCCGTAGCCTGAAACAGCATCACCGCCGTCATCAGCAAATGGGTATTGCTGCGCAGCAGCGCCTGCTTCATCGCTTCGCTCTTCAATCGTCGGGCCATAATTCATCCTCAAAGGCTTGTAGCTCGTCCTGTTGGGCCGCCTGACGCCGGGACCGGGCCTCTCCCACATCCGGCTTTTCCCGCCGCCGGGACCGGGCGTGCGCCCGCTCCGGCTTTTCCCGCCGCCGGGCGCTCTCCTGAACCGGGGCCGCCTCCCCCTGCGGCTGGGCGGGCCGCTGCGCCGGGTCCGGTCCCCAGATATGCTCCTCGTCAAAGGGCTGTTCCTCCGGCTGAACCTGGAACAATACCAGCAAGAGCTTGGCTTTGCCCAGGGTCAAGGTGTCTCCGTCCTGGGCGAACAGCTTGTCTCCGGTGAACTCCTTGTTGAGCACCACCTGGGCCCGGGGACGGGGCCGCACCAATAGCCCGCCGGGCCGGGCCTCGAAGGAAAAGTGGAACCGCTTGATATCCCGCCCCCGCAGCCGCACGTCCGCCCTGCGGGAAGAACCCAGAACGCCTTCCCTGGGGATGGGCAGCACGTCGTGGTTTTTGCCACGGCCCGGGTCCACCACGAACTGGCCTACGCAGCCGGTCTCCGGGGACCAATCCCGCAGCAGCTTGGCCCGGCGGCTGTCCTTCACGGTCATGCGCCACGCCCGCAGGGCGATGAGCAAAATCAGGGCTATAAACCAATATCTGGCCGCCATGGCCAAGATCGCGTACAGCTCCGAACTCATCGCCTCACACCCTTCGGGCCTTTATTATACCCCATTAGCCCCATCTTTTCAAGGACGGAGCGCGTCCCCCGTTTGTTCCCGTTTTTTTCCTGTGCACATTCCCCGGGTTTTCTCCTGAACGCGAAACCAATGGGTACGGCGGTATCATGTCATGGCGCACAGGTACAAAAAATAGCGGCAATCAAAAAACCAAGGCGGCTAACCCCCTGCCACCCAGCTCCGCGTTACCGGCGCTCCTCTCGCGCCCTCTCGCCGGCCAAAGCCCGCTTCCCCTTATCCGGCTTGCCTGCGCTTCCCTTCCGGTGCGCCTTCCCCATACCATCATCTTTGGATATATATATCTCCCTGCCGGTCCATCCATACCCGATACCCCAGTCCTTGCTCTGCCAAAGCCCGGCGGATACCTTGCAGGGTAGCGCCGCCGCGCTCCGCGCTCAAGAGGGCCAGGGCCCGCTCCTCCTCGTCTTCAAAATCCACCAGATACACCACCGGCTTATCCAGCCAATCATCCGCTTCCTGGGCCTGAGCTTCCCGAAATACCCCGTATACCGCCCTGCCTACCAGGATAATCGCCACGATGAACAGAATCGCAAACAGCAGGGACAAAAACTGCCGCATCGCCCTTTGCCCTCCTTTCTCTTTTTCCTTTCTATGACTACCCCAATCCCCGAAATGTGCCCGCCCAGCTTCAGAATTGCCCATTTTTTAACATGCCTTTATGCCCCTACTCTCCTTTACAGTTTGTGAATCATTCATCATTTTTGTCGCCACATCCCAATTTCACTATCCCTATTTTAAAACATTATAAGTAATATTTCATATATTTATCCGTTCATATTGACATTAGTTGTCCTATTCTATATAATGCTTATAGAAATTATATTTATGAAAGTCACTTAAATTACTTTTCTATTCTGCTCCCTGAAAGATTGGCGGGGCGCACTTCAATGCCTAGGCAGTATGACGAAGGAGGAGCTTCAAACATGGCGGAGAAAAATCGAGCGGCTGTGCTGACGGGACTTAAGACGTTGGAATTTCGGGAAGTGCCCATGCCCCAGGTGGGGCCGGATGAAATCCTGATGAAGATGGAGGCTGTGGGGGTGTGCGGCTCCGACGTGCATTATTACAGCCATGGGCGCATTGGGGATTTCGTCGTAGAGTTTCCCTTTATCCTGGGCCACGAGTGCGCGGGCACCGTGGTGGAAGTGGGCAAAGATGTGAAACACCTTCAGGTGGGCGACCGGGTCGCCCTGGAGCCCGGCGTGCCCTGCGGCAAATGCGAGATGTGCCGCACCGGGCACTACAACCTGTGCCCGGACGTCAAGTTCTTCGCCACGCCGCCCTACGACGGATGCCTGATGAACTATGTATCCTTCCCGGCGGAATTCGCCTTTAAGCTGCCGGACAACGTATCCACGGTGGAGGGCGCTTTGGTGGAGCCCCTGGCCATTGGCATCAACGCGGCCCTCACCGGCGGCGTAAAGCTGGGGGACACGGTGCTCATCTTCGGCGCGGGCTGCATCGGCTTGGTGACGCTGCTGGCCGCCAAGGCCTACGGCGCCAGCCAAGTCATCGTGTCCGACGTGATCCCCCTGCGCCTGGAGGTAGCCAAGAAGCTGGGCGCCATCACCATCAATTCCAAAGAAGAGGACCTGCTGGCCAGGGTCAACCAACTCACCCAGGGCCGGGGTGCGGATGTGGTGCTGGATTGCGCCGGTTTCAGCCAAACGGTGGCCCAAGCCGTACGCGCCGCCCGGCCGGCCGGGCATGTGGTGGTGGTGGGGCTGGGCGCCGACCAGCTGGACGGCGTCCCCCTGGGCCCCATTAGCGCCAAGGAGCTGGTCCTCACCTCCATCTTCCGCTACAAGAACCTGTATCCCACCGCCATCAGCGCCATTGCCAGCGGCCGCATCAGCATTCAGGGCATCGTATCGGGCACCTATTCCTTCGAGGAGACCCCGGAAGCCTTCCGCACCGCTTGCGAATGCGCCACCGAAACGGTAAAAAACGTCATCGTATTTCATTGATTTTCTGCTTTGGGGGGCAGGACGCTAGCGCGCCCTGCTCCTTTTGTGTTATAATCCTTGGGAAGTTCAGTATATGGTGGGGATGATGGGATGCAGCGGCAAGGCGTCAACAACATAAGCGTAAAGCGCATCAACCTGGACGCGGTATACTGGTTCATCTATGTTCACCGCCAGGTATCCGTCCGGGATATCGTCACCGGGCTCAACCTGAGCCTTCCCACCGTGACCCAAAACCTCAAGCAGCTGATGGCCTTGGGCCTGGTGGTCAGCAAAGGCGTGATGGACTCCACCGGCGGGCGCAAGGCCCGGGCCTATACCCTGAACAACCGCACCCATTTTACCCTGGGATTGGATATCACCCGTCGCCGGGTAGGCCTGGTTCTGCTGGACTTAAGCGGCAATATCGCCTATCACGTGCGCCATTCCCTCACCTTTCAGGATGTGGAATCCTATTACGCCGCCGTGGGCCATTTGGCCCGCTGCGCTCTGGATTGCCTGGGGCTTCAGCCCTCCGACGTGTTGGGCGCGGGCATCTCTCTGCCCGCCATTCTGTCGGGAGACGGTTCTCACGCGGTGAACGCCGGCCCTCTTGGGGTGCTGAAGATCGCCCGCAGTTCTTTGGAGGCTTTCTTGCCCTTTGCCTGCGCCTTGTGCAACGACGCCAACGCGGGCGGCTTTGCCGACTTCTGGGCCATGAGCTCTGCTGGGAACTTTGGAGGCCGCAGCCTGGCCTACTTATCGGTCAGCGATACGGTAGGCGGTTCCATCATGATCGACGGGCGCATGTACACGGGGCTTCACCAGCACAGCGCCGAATTCGGGCACATGACCTTGATTCCCGGAGGGGAAAAATGCTATTGCGGCCAATTGGGCTGCGCCTACGCCTACCTCAATACCCGCAGGCTGGCCGAAATGGCGGGCGGCGAACTGGAGAGCTTCTTTCAGCGGTTGGAGGCGGGTGAACCCCGTTTCCTCGAAGTATGGGATCAATACCTGGATTATCTGGCCCTGGCCATCAACAACATTCGCATTGCCTTGGATTTGGATATCATCATCGGTGGATATCTGGGCCGGTATATTGGGCCCTATATGGCAGAACTGAAAAGGCGGGCGGGCAAACGCAATATGTTCGAGGGCACGGGCGACTATTTATTGGCCAGCACCCAGGTATGCGAGGCTGCGGCGGTAGGCGCGGCGCTGATGCAGCAATACGTCCAGGTCAAACGCCTCTTGGGAGTGGAGACAGAGGAGACGTGGGGGAACCAAACGCCTTGAGGGCGCGTCTTAATGGCAAGAGGGAGGGATTGGCAATGAAACGGACAATTCGCACTTTGGCCCTGGTATTGGCGCTGGTCTTGACGGCGTGCCCTGCGACGATGGCGGTGAGCGCCAACACCTATATCTACGACAGCACTTCCGCGCTGCGCAACAACATCGATCTGGCCATCATGGCCCTGGACGGGATCACCGTATGGTCCGATGACACCTTCTCCTTCAACGACCTGGTGGGCCCCCGCACGGCGGCCAACGGCTTTGAGAAGGCGGTGAACGGCCGGGGCGTCACCGTAGTGGGGGGCGGCGTGTCCCAGGTGGCCACCACGCTGTACCTTGCCCTGAAAAAGCGGGGCGACATCGCCTATATCGACAAGCAGGTATACGGCAGCCGGTTCACCGGGGATTACGTGTCCTCGGGCAGCGACGCCATCGTCACTGACTACAAGAACGACATTGATTTCTCCTTCATCAACGAGGGCGATTCCTTCACCATTGAGATGTGGCGCTCCGGCTCCACCGTGTACTGCTCCCTGGAAGATGCCGATGACTGGTACGATTGGGACGAGGGCGATTGGGACGATTACGCCGACAGCTATATCTTCCCCCAGTCCAGCTATGCGTACCTGTCCCGTTCCGACATCCTGTCCATTCCCATGAGCATGTGGGGCTACGCCCGCAACGAGATCTACGCCCGTCACGGCTACGTGTTCAATACCGCCCGCTACGCCGCCTACTTTGAAAACCAGGATTGGTACTATCCCGGCGGATTCGATACCTCGGACCTGAACGAGGTGGAGTGGTACAACATGGAGCTGATTAAGTCCATGGAGGAGGAATACGGCGCCACCCCCGGCGACTACAGCCCCTCCACGTCCGGCGGCAGCTATATCTTCCCCAATTCTTCCTGGAAAAAGCTGACCCGCTCGGACATCCTCTCCATCCCCACCAGCCAATGGGGCTACGCCCGCAACGAGATCTACGCCCGCCACGGTTATGAATTCAGCACCGCCAAGTACCGCAATTACTTCAACAAGAAGAGCTGGTATTATCCCGGCGGCTTCAGCACCTCGGACCTGAACGAGGTGGAGTGGTACAACATGGAGCTCATCAAGTCCATGGAGGAGGAGTACGGGGTAGATTAAAATTAACATTTCCCGGGGTTGACAAAACCGGAGGGTTGGCGTATAGTACCACCAAGCAAACAAAAACCCGTGACGGAGAAGAGTAAACCGGGAAGGTTCCTTTCAGAGAGCCGCAGGCGGTGGGATTGCGGCAGGGTACGCCGGGTTGAATGGACTCCCGAGGGCGGTACGAACGGCATGGCCCAGTAGTTACCGACGGCGTCGCGCCCGTTATCAGCGCGGTACGCATGATGGTGCGTACACAGAGGCGGTCAAGCAATTGGCAAGATGGGTGGTACCGCAGGATATCGATCCTGTCCCGTAATACGGGGCAGGATTTTTTGTTTGCAGGAAACGGAGGGAAAAAAGATGACCTGGCGATGGCGACGGCAGCAAGCCCTACAGCCCCAGGGCCGGAGGCGGCCCCACAAAGCTCCCCATTCTATATGATTTTCAGGAGGAAAAAAACATGAAGCGCACCGTTATTTCCCTGCTGTTGGTTCTGTGCCTGGTAATCCCCGCCTGCGCTCTGGCCCAGGATGTCACCGTGGGCATCATCCAGTACGCCAGCCACTCCTCTTTGGATAACTGCACCCAGGGCTTCCTGCTGGGGCTGGCCGAGGGCGGCTACGTGGAAGGCGAAAACCTGACCGTGGATTTCCAGAACGCCATGGCGGATATGTCCACCAGCGACATGCAGGCCAAGCTGATGGTCTCCCAGGGCGAGGACATGCTGGTGGGGGTGGCCACGCCGGCAGCCATGAGCGCCTTCTCCGCCACGGTGGACAGCCAAACCCCGGTGATCTTTGTGGCGGTATCCGACGCGGTGGCGGCGGGCATCGTGGAGAGCAATGAGGCCCCCGGCTCCAACTGCACCGGCGTGTCCGACGTGCTCAACCTGGAGGAGCAGGTGAAGATGATCCGGGCCTTCCTGCCCGAGGCGGACACCATCGGCGTCTTGTACACCATCAGCGAGCCCAACTCCATCACCCACCTGAGCCGGCTGGAGGAAATCGCGCCCCAGTACGGCTTCACCGTGCAGTCCATCGGCGTCACCAACGCCTCCGAGGTGGGCACTGCGGCGGTGTCCCTGTGCCAGCAGGGCGTGGACTGCATCAACAACTTCACCGATAACCTGGTGGTGGAAAACCTGCCCGCCGTGCTGCTGGCGGCGGAAGAGGCCGGCATCCCGGTGTTCGGCAGCGAGGTGGAGCAGGTCATCAACGGCTGCCTGGCCACCCAGGGCATCGACTACGTGGCCCTGGGCAAGGTGGCGGGGCTGATGGCCGCCAGCATCCTGGACGGCACGTCCGACCCGGCCACCACCCCGGTGTCCCTGGCCAGCGAAGTCACCCCCGCCTACAACAGCGAAGTGCTGGCCACCCTGGGCCTGACCCTGCCCCAGGATTACCAGGACGCCCAGGACGTGTGCGCCTGAGCGCCCCGCCCGCCATCCATTCCCCCTCCCTCCTTCCCGGAGGGAGGGCCTTTCCCCGCCCAACCCCGGGCCCACGGCCGGACCTATGACCTCTCGGTCTACGGCCGGACCTGGGGCGGCCCGCCGTGGAGCCCGGCGGTTACAGGCAATTATCATTAGGAAACGGAGCCGTTTGACATGTTCGCGTCCATCCTCATCAACATCTTGGAAGAAGGCTTTATCTACGGCATCATGGCCATGGGCGTCTACATCACCTATGCGGTGCTGGACTTCCCCGACCTGTCGGTGGACGGCACCCTGCCCCTGGGCGCCTGCGTTACCGGCGTGCTCATCGCCGCCGGGGTCAACCCGGTGCTGGCGCTGCTGGTCTCCTTTCTGGCGGGCTGCGCCGCCGGGGCGTGTACCGGCCTGCTCCACGTGAAGCTGGGCATCCGGGACCTGCTCAGCGGCATTCTGGTGATGACCGCCCTGCTCACCATCAACCTGCTGGTGACGGGCAAGCAGTCGGTGATCTACATCAACAAGCTGCCCACCATCTTTACCGATGGACTGGTGACCCTGCTGCCCGAAGCGCTGTACGCCTATCGCCGGGTGATCATCCTGCTCATCGTGGTGGCGGCGGTCAAGCTGGTGATGGACCTGTTCTTCAAGACCCGGCTGGGCCTGCTGCTGCGGGCGTCGGGCAGCAACTTGCAGTACGTCACCTCCCTGGCGGTGAATCCGGGGCACATGAAAATCCTGGGCCTCACCTTGGGCAACGGCCTCACCGCCCTGGCGGGGTCGGTGCTGGCTCAGCAGGCCCGCTCCGCCTCGGTATCCAGCGGTACCGGCATGGTGGTCATGGGCTTGGCCTCGGTAATCATCGGCACCACCCTGTTCAAGCGGGTGCGCTTCATCAAGGCTACCACCCAGGTGGTCATCGGCTCCCTGGTGTATAAGGCCTGCCTGGCTATCGCCACCCTGCTGAAGCTGGATACGGTGTACCTGAAGCTGTTGATGAGCGTCCTGTTCATCATCGCCCTGGTGGGCGGACGGGCGCTGGAAAAGCGGGGAAAGGGGGGACATCGCCATGTCCATGGATGAGCGGCCCTTGGTGGAAATGCGGGATATCCTCAAGATATTCGGCGAGGGGACGCCCGACGAGATGGTGCTGTTCGATCAATTCAATTTTTCCATCCGCCGGGGGGAATATATTTCGGTGGTGGGTTCCAACGGCTCGGGCAAGACCACCATGCTCAACATCCTGTGCGGCTCGCTGCCCATTGAGGGCGGGCAAGTGCTGCTGGACGGCAAGGACCTGAAAAAGCTGGGCGAGCACCAGCGGGCCGCCTTTATCGGAAGGGTGTTCCAGGACCCGGCCCGGGGTACCTGCGCCGATTTGACGGTGTTGGAGAACATGGCCCTGGCCGGCAACAAGGGCAAGCCCTATAACCTGCGCTGGGGCGTGGACCGCAGGCGGGTGGAGGGCTACCGGGCCATGCTGGAGCCCCTGGGCCTGGGCCTGGAAAACCGCATGAACCAGCAGGTGGGCAGCATGTCCGGCGGCCAGCGCCAGGCGTTGGCGCTGCTGCTGTGCACCATGACCCCCATCGACCTGCTGATACTGGACGAGCACACCGCCGCCCTGGACCCCCGGGCCGCCGACACCGTCATGGCCCTCACCGACCAGCTGGTGCGGGAAAAGGGCCTGACCACCCTGATGGTGACCCACAACCTGAAATACGCGGTAAACCACGGCACCCGGCTGCTGATGATGCACCAAGGCAAAGCGGTCATCGACGCCAGCGGCCCGGACCGGGCCAAATATTCCGTGGACGACCTGCTGGACACCTTCAATCAGATCAGCATCGAAGTGGGCAACTGACCTGCCGGCGCTTCGGCGCGGGCCGCCCCGAAAGCGATGGCCGCTTCCGGGGCGGCCTTTTTTCATTTTTGCCCCATTCATACAAATATTGGCAAATCATTTCAGGAATGCTCTTGCACGAAAGACAATTTTCCTCTATAATAATTACAACACGTTTTACAATATTGGCCCGGAGGGATGTACATGAAACGGGAACCCAAGAAGCGGCCTTATAAGATCCTCAGTATAGACCCTTGGCTGGCGCCCTTTGAGGAGGATATTCAGCTGCGCATGGACCGCTTCGCCGAGATCCGGCGGGTATTTCTGGGCGGCAAGCGAGACCTTTCGTCTGTGGCCACCGGCCACCTGTACTACGGCTTCCATCGTACCCAGGATGGCTGGGTATACCGGGAGTGGGCGCCGGGGGCGGACGCCCTGCATCTGATCGGCGACTTTAACGGCTGGAATCGGGAGAGCCATCCCCTGACCCGGCTGGAAAACGGCGCTTGGGAGATCCAATTGCCCGGGAACGACGCCTTGCGCCATGGCCAGCGGGTAAAGGTGCAGGTGACCAAGGACGGCAATCGGGTGGACCATATCCCCCTATACATTCATCGGGTGGTACAGAACGAGTACCACGACTTTGCCGGCCAGATCTGGGATCCCAAGCGCCCCTTCGCCTGGACCGACGGCGGGTACGCCCGCCGTAAGATCAGTCCGCTGTACATCTACGAATGCCATATCGGCATGGCCCAGGAAAAAGAGGGCGTGGGTACCTATAAGGAGTTCACCCAGAACGTGCTGCCCCGCATCAAGGCCACGGGCTACAATGCCATTCAGCTGATGGCGATCATGGAGCATCCCTATTACGCTTCCTTTGGCTATCAGGTGACCAACTTTTTCTCTGCCAGCAGCTGGTATGGAGAGCCGGAAGACCTGAAGGAGCTGATCAACACCGCCCATAGCATGGACATGCTGGTACTGTTGGACCTGGTGCATTCCCACGCCTCCGCCAACGTGAACGAGGGCTTAAATGAATTCGACGGCACCGACGACCAATTCTTCCGCACCGGGGAGGCGGGCTGGCATCCAGCCTGGGGCTCCAAGCTGTTCAACTATGGCAAGCACGAGGTGATCCACTTCCTGTTATCCAGCCTGAAGTACTGGCAGGACGAATACCATTTCGACGGCTTCCGCTTCGACGGGGTTACCAGTATGCTTTACCATGACCACGGCCTGGGCGCCGCCTTCGACAGCTACGAGAAATATTTTTCCATGAATACCGACGTGGAGGCGGTTACTTATTTGCAATTGGCCAACGAGCTGATTCACGAGGTCAACCCCTTCGCCGTCACCATCGCCGAGGACATGAGCGGTATGCCCGGTATGTGCCTGCCCTTGCGCACCGGCGGCATTGGCTTCGATTACCGGTTGGCCATGGGCATCCCCGATTTCTGGATCAAAACCCTGAAAGCATCCGACGATGCCTGGGACATGCATCGGTTGTGGCATGAACTCACCACCCGTCGGCCCCAGGAGGGCAGCATCGGCTATTCCGAGTGCCACGATCAGGCTTTGGTGGGCGACAAGACCATCATGTTCCGCCTGGCCGACGCCGAAATGTACTGGGGGATGAACAAGGAACACCATTCCCTCATCATCGACCGGGCAGTCGCCCTGCACAAGCTCATCCGCTTCGCTACCCTCACCATGGCCTGCGACGGATACCTGAACTTCATGGGCAATGAGTTCGGCCACCCGGAATGGATTGACTTTCCCCGCCAGGGCAACGGCTGGTCCTATAAGTACGCCCGGCGGCAATGGTCGTTGGCAGATAATCCCGACCTGAAATATGAATGGTTACTGGATTTTGATCGGGCTATGCTCAAGTTCTCCCGCAAATACCGCATTATGGTCAAACGGGACCTCGTGAACCTATGGATTGATCAGGACCGCAAGATTATCGCCTTCTCCAAGGGCGGCTTGCTGTACCTGTTCAACTTCCATCCCTCCTATTCGGAGACGCACTTCTTCCTGCCCGCCCATACCATCGGCGAAGGCGATTATCAGGTGGTGTTCGACACCGACGGCGACCAGTTCGGCGGCCAGAACCGCATCGACCACACGACCATCTACCATGCGCAGTTCCATGAAAATCTGGGCGTAGGCTTCTACGTTTACACCCCTTGCCGCACCGCCATGGTGCTCAAGCGGATAAGCGAACCAGCGTCCGGCGTCTGATCCCGTCTGCCTCCGTCGCTCCCGGTCCCGCCTCCAGCGGGGCCTTATTCTTCGCCATGATGGCGAACAAGGGGCCTGAAGGCGCCGGTGCAAGGCAGGATGAAGCAAGCTTTTGTCTATCCCCCAGGCGGGCACCGTATTTTTTCTTCCGCCGTTTCCACTGTGCGCTCATGTAGGGGTCTTATCCCTTTTCAGCGGAAGGGGAATCCCCCTCATAATATGCGTCGTTCCGCCCTAATGCCTTACGGGGAAGGTTCCCTTGTCTCGCTGGCTTTGCAAAACTGCCTCATGGCCCCAAACGCCGCCCGGCTTCTCTCCTTGGCAGCGCAAAGCCCAGGTCCGTAGACCTGGGCTTTGCGCTGCCAAGGCTCCCGGGCAAGCTGCGCTCCCCCCTCCGGCCCCCTCTCATCCCGCCGCGGCCGGGCGACGGAAGCTGGCGGGGCGTGCAGAGGGGAGAGGTTGAGGATGATGCGGAAAAAACCGGCGGGGCCGCGCCCGGCCGGGAGGGTGTGCGCCTCGGGTCAGGGCAGGGCGCGGATGCTGTCGAAGGGAAAGATCACCAGGCGGGCATGGCCCACGACTTGGCTTTGCTCGATGGGCCCGATCAAGTGGCTGTCGTTGGAATTGGCGCGGTTATCGCCCAGCACAAAATACATGCCCTCGGGCACCGTGTACTCAGCCATTTCGTAGGTGGGCGGATGGTCGATATAGGGTTCGTCCACCGCTTCCCCGTTCAGGTACAGGACGCCTCCGGACACCGCTACCCGGTCGCCGGGCAATCCCACGATGCGCTTGACGAAATAGCCTGTGCGCCCCGGATAATGGCAGATGACGATGTCGAACCGGTCGGGTTGGCCCAGCAGGTAATCGTACTTGGTGACCAGCAGCCGCTCTCCATCCTGGAGGGTTTCGGTCATGGATTCGCCGTCCACCCGGATGAACTCCAGCACATAGGTGCGTATCACCAGGGCCACCGCCACCGCCACCAGGATGGACAGTACCCAGCTGAGCGCCTCCCGGGCCGGAGTGCGCTGGGTCTTTTCCTTTTCCGCCATGGAAAGGCCTCCTTCCAGTTCTATCGCCGCCTGGGCCAGCGCCGCAAAATCATTCGCCGCGGGATCAGGCGCAGCGCCCCAGGGGCATAGGCGGGGCTCAGCTGGCGTTCCGGGCCGATGCTGACGGTTGGTTCGCCGAGCCGGGTCTAGCCCCATATTGACGGGCCGGGGGGGCCTGAATATCAGCCCACGCCCCAGGCCATGACCGCAAAGACGGCGATGGTCACCAGGGTGAGCATGCACAGGGAGGAGGACACATAGGAGCGCTCCTGGGGATCGTCGGCGAAGATGGGCAGCACATAGGGCGGGGGAAGCATGAACATGAGCAGCACCGCGCCGCGCAGGTAGATGTCCCCGGGGAACATGAACCCGGCTACCACCAGCATCAGCGCCATCAGGGCGCCGTTGATCACCAGGCGCAGGGCGCAGGTCTTGAGGCCCGCCTTGAGCTGGCCCTTATCCATGGCCAAGTCATAGCCGATGGTGAGCAGGATCACCGCGCCGGTGGGCGCCGACACGAAATCGGTCACCGCGGTGAGCAGCTGGTCCCCGCCCCAAGCGCCCATGGCCCGGTACAACCCGGTGGCGCCCAGGGCTACGCCCGCCAGAATGGCCCATATGGTGGGGGAGGAGGCCAGGCTGTGCAGGGTTTGCCGGGCGCTCATCCGGCCGCCCTGGGTACGGGTGAGCAGCACCTTGTACACGGTAAACACGAACAGCACCTGCCCCAAATCCAGCAAGGCGAAGCTGGCGGTATGCTCTTGCCCATAGAGCATGGCGAACAGGGCATAACCCAGCATACCGGCCTCGTAGCCCGAGGCCATATAGGGGGCGTAGGGGGAGGACAAGCGCAGCATCCGCCCGCCCAGCCGCCCCAGCCCCAGGGCCGCCAGGCACACGGCGAACATAATCAGGGGCAGCAACAAGCTGTTCAGGGTGTACTCCGCCCCGGCGAAAGCGCCCACCAACACGGCGGGCAGGGTGATATCCATGACCACCCGCTTCAGCGCACCGATGCCCTCCCGGGACAGCATCCCGGTCTTGCGGGTGAGCACGCCCAACAGCAGCATAACCACCACCGGCAACACGGTGAGCAATACCTGAATCGCCTGGTTCATAGGGGCCCCTCCTTCTCCATCCACATGTCCCGGCACCTTTCTTCGAGCCGCTCCCTGGCGTTTTCCCCAGCCGCCCCAGAGCTTCCCTGGGCCCCCGGCTTGCCCAGGCCTTTCCCTGGCGCATCAAGGCGCGGCCCGGCTCAGGCTCAATCCATATACTTGCGAATCAGCGCCTGGGTACCCTCGTCCCCGTAACCGGCTTGATCCAGCTGCTGGAACATGGCCAGCACGGTTTGCAGCACCGGAAGCTCCAGCCCCCGGTCAGCGCCCTCTTCCCCGGCCAGCTTCATATCTTTGATGAAGTGCTTGATGTAAAAGCCCGGCGCGTAATCCCCCGCCACCATTTTGGTGCCGTTGCCGGTGAGCTGCCAGGAGCCCGCAGCCCCGGTCTTAATGGTGTCGATGAGCAGGGACTGGTCCAGTCCCGCCTTGCGGGCATAAGTCAGCGCCTCGCACACCCCGGCCAAGGTGCCGGCAATGGCGATCTGGTTGGCCATCTTGGCGTGCTGGCCGCAGCCCGGTCCGCCCTCGTAGCGGATGTTCTGGCCCATGGCCTCAAATACCGGCATCATCCGGTCAAACGCTTCCCTGTCGCCCCCCACCATGATGGCCAGGGTGCCCTGGCGTGCCCCCGCGTCGCCTCCGGACACCGGGGCGTCCAAGGCCGCCAGGCCCTTGGCTTTGGCCGCCTGATAGATGCGCTGGGACAATTTGGGGCTGGTGGTGGTCATGTCGATGAGCACCGCCCCCGGCTTCGCCCCCTCCAATACGCCTTGGGGGCCAAAGTACACCTGCTCCACGTCCTTGGGATAGCCTACGATGGTGATCACCGCCTGGGCCTGAGAAGCCGCCTGGGCCGGGCTGTCCGCCCACCTGGCGCCCGCGTCCAGCACCTCCTGCGCCTTGGCCTTGGTGCGGGTATACACCGTCACCTCATGGCCGCGCTTGAGCAGATTGGCCACCATGCCCCTTCCCATGACGCCTACGCCGATAAAGCCGATCCTCATGGTTCTCTCTCCTATCTCCCATATTATTCCCCTGCCGCCGGACCGGAAACCCCCCGTTCTTTCCGGGGCTCTGGCCGAAAACCCGCCGGAACGCCGCCTCGTCTCCAGGCCGCCCGCCGTCCCGGTTTTTCCCATTATAGCATACTTACCTATCCCCGCGCCCGCATAAAATGTTAACAGGTACGCGGTTTTTTCCGCCATATTGCCAGGCTATAATTCATAGCGTGCTATGCCATATGAAAAGGGGGACCAGGGCGGATGGCGTATCTGGGGAGCCGGATCAAGCAGCTGAGCAACGCCTACGAGTGCGAAGCCAATCATATGCTGCAAAGGCATGGGCTGACCACCGCTCAGGCGGAGATTTTGCGATTGGTGATGCTGTCCCGTTCGCAAGGGGAGAGTCTGAATCAGAAGGACATCGAAACGGCGTTGCGGCTCAAGAATCCCACGGTGACCGGCACCCTGAACCGCCTGGAGGCCAAGGGGCTGATCCGTCGGGAAAGCGATCCCCGGGACGGGCGGCGCAAGCTGATCCGGCCTACGGAGAAGGCGTTGGCGGCTCACGTGGAAGTGGGGCGGGCCTTCCTGCTATGGGAACAACGGCTGCTGACCGGGATAGGTCCCCGGGAACAAGAGCAATTGCTGGGGCTTCTGGACCGGGTGCTGGAAAATATCCAGGAGATGAGGGAGGACGAAGATGAATAAACTGATGGCCTATGTGGGCAAATACAAAAAATACGCGCTGCTGGCGCCCCTCACCATCATCGGCGAGGTGATCCTGGAGGTCTTGATCCCCATGGTGATGGCCATGATCATCGACGTAGGCATCCAGGGCGAGGGGGGCGTGCCCTATACGGTGAAGATGGGGCTGGTCATGGTGGGCATGGCGGTGCTCAGCCTGGTGTGCGGAGCGCTGGCGGGGAAATTTGCCGCCCAGGCAAGCACCGGGTTCGCCAAGAACATCCGCAAAGCGCTGTTCGACAAAGTGCAGGACTTTTCCTTTAAAAACGTGGACCGGTTTTCTTCCGCTTCTTTGGTGACCCGGCTGACCACCGACGTGACCAACATGCAGAATGCCTTCATGATGATGGTGCGCATGGCCATTCGTGCGCCCATCATGCTCATCGGCGCCGCCGTCATGGCGGTGTCCATCAACCCCACCCTGTCCTTGGTGTTTATCATCGCCCTGCCGGTGCTGGGGGTATGCATCTACCTCATCATGTCCAACGCCCATCCCCGGTTCGAGGCCATGCTGAAGAAATACGACGGCCTCAACGCCCGGGTGCAGGAAAACTTAATCGCCGTCCGGGTGGTGAAGGCCTTCGTACGGGAGGACTACGAAAAGGTAAAATTTGAAGAAGCGGCGCAGGCGGTGCGCACCGCCCAGGTGCGGGCGGAAAAGCTGGTCATCCTCACCATGCCGCTGATGCAGATCATGATGAATTCCTGCATCGTGCTGGTGATGTGGTTTGGCGGCGGCATGATCGCCCGAGGAACCTTCGCCATCGGCGAATTGTCGGGCTTCATCTCCTACATCACCCAAATTCTTATGTCCCTGATGATGTTGTCGGTGGTCTTTATGATGCAGGTGCTATCCCGAGCTTCCGTGACCCGTATCAACGAGGTGCTGGAAGAGCGCATCGACATCACCGACGAAGGGGCCGACCCCAACCTGACCGTGGCGGACGGTTCCATCGATTTCGACCACGTGTCCTTCAGCTACTCGGGGGACGAGAAGCGCTTTTCCCTCAAGGACATCAACCTGCACATCAAATCCGGACAGACGGTGGGCATCCTGGGGGGCACCGGCTCCTCGAAGTCCACCCTGGTTCAGCTGATTCCCCGCCTGTACGACGTCACCCGGGGCTGCGTGCGGGTGGGCGGCCACGACGTGCGGGAATATAATATCGAAACTCTGCGCGACAGCGTGGCCATGGTACTGCAAAAGAACGTGCTGTTCTCCGGCACCATCCGGGATAACCTGCGCTGGGGCGACGAGCACGCCACCGATCAGGAAATCGAGGCGGCCTGCCGGGCGGCTCAGGCCCACGACTTCATCATGTCCTTTCCCAAGGGCTACGATACCGACCTGGGGCAGGGGGGCGTCAACGTATCCGGCGGACAAAAGCAGCGGCTGTGCATCGCTCGGGCGCTGCTGAAAAAGCCCAAGGTGATCATCCTGGACGACTCCACCAGCGCGGTGGATACCGCCACCGACGCCAAGATTCGCCAGGCGTTCCGCGAACAGCTCAGCGGCACCACTACCCTGATTATCGCCCAGCGGGTGACCTCGGTGATGGAGGCCGACTTGATCCTGGTGCTGGACGAGGGCGGCATCGCGGACATGGGCACCCACGAAGAACTGATGCAGCGCAGCGAAATTTACCGCGAGGTGTTCACCTCGCAGCAAAAGGGGGTGGCGTAAATGCCCGGACCGCGAGGAAACCGCATGGTGGCTCCCCAGAAGGTGGAGAATCCCGGCAAGACCATCAAGCGCTTGATGAGCTATATGGGCAAATACAAGGGACTGCTGGGGCTGGTGGTGCTGTTCATCCTGATGAGCAGCGGCGCCCAAATCCTGGGAACCAGCTTCCTGCAGCGCCTGATCGACGACTATCTCACCCCCCTGCTCCAGGGCTATGACGCCCAATTGCTGGCCCAACTGGCCAAGGTGCTGGGCGTCATGCTGGGGATCTACCTGATCGGCGCGGCGGGCACCTACCTCTACAGCCGCATCATGCTCACCATCTCCACCGATACCCTGTACAATTTGCGGGTGGATATGTTCAACCGCATGGAAGACCTGCCCATCCGCTATTTCGACCGCACAACCCACGGCGAGATCATGTCCCGCTATACCAACGATACCGACGCGGTGCGCCAGCTGCTGTCCAACAGTATCGCCAGCTTCATCTCCTCCGCCATCACCGTCATCAGCGTGTTCTGCGTCATGTTGTACTATTCCTGGCACCTGACGCTGATCGTGGTGGCTATGCTGGTGGTCATGCTCAAGGTGGTCAGCGTCATCGGCGGCCGGTCCGGCGCCTACTTTGTCAAGCAGCAGCGTTCCTTGGGCAAGCTCAACGGCTATATCGAGGAGCTGATTGAGGGGCAAAAGGTGGTCAAGGTATTCTGCCACGAGGATCAGTCCAAGGCCGCTTTCGACCTGCTCAACGAGGAGATGTGCCAGGCCTCCACCAACGCCAATACCTTCGCCAACATTCTCATGCCCATCATGGGCAACCTGTCCCACGTGCTGTACGCCATCGTGGCCATCGCCGGGGGCGTGCTGTCCATCAGCGGCGTGTTGTCCTTGGGCACCGTGGTGGCTTTCCTCCAGTATACCCGCTCCTTCTCCCAGCCCATTACCCAGGTGTCCCAGCAGTTCAACTCGGTGCTGGCCGCTCTGGCCGGCGCGGAGCGCATCTTTAAGCTCATCGACGAGCCCGTGGAGGAAGACGGAGGCTACGTCACCCTGGAAAAGGACCAGCAAGGCATACCGGTGTGGCGGCATCCCCACCACGACGGTACGGTTACCTACACCCCGGTTCAGGGCGGCGTGGTGTTCAGCAACGTGACCTTTGGCTACGATCCGGATAAGGTGGTGCTGGACGACATCTCCCTGTACGCCAAGCCGGGGCAGAAGATTGCCTTTGTGGGCTCCACTGGCGCGGGCAAGACCACCATTACCAACCTGATCAACCGCTTCTACGATGTGCCCGACGGCAAGATCCGCTACGACGGCATCAACATCTGCAAGATCAAAAAGCCCGACCTGCGCCGCTCCATGGCCATGGTGCTCCAGGACACCCACCTGTTCACCGATACCGTGCGGGAAAACATCCGCTACGGCAACCTGGAGGCCACCGACCAACAGGTGGAGGACGCGGCCAAGCGCTCCGGCGCCGACGGCTTTATCCGGCGCCTGCCCCAGGGCTACGATACCATCCTCACCGCCGACGGCTCCAACCTGTCCCAGGGGCAGCGCCAGCTGCTGGCCATCGCCCGGGCCGCCGTGGCCGACCCGCCGGTCCTGGTGTTGGATGAAGCTACCAGCTCCATCGATACCCGCACCGAGGCCTTGGTGGAAAAGGGCATGGACCAGCTGATGGAGGGCCGCACCGTGTTCGTCATCGCCCACCGCCTGTCTACCGTACGCAACGCCAACGCCATCATGGTGCTGGAGCACGGCAAGATCATCGAGCGGGGCAGCCACGAGGACCTGCTGGCCCAGAAGGGCAAATATTACCAGCTCTATACCGGCGCTTTCGAGCTAACCTGATTTTGTTTTTGCGCCAAGCGCCCAGGATGCCCCGTTTTCCCGGGGGCCTGGGCGCTTTGGTTTGCCTGCGCCGCCACGATTTTCGATGGACCGCTTTCCCGCAGCCGCTCCGCTCAAGGGAAAGCAGCCGCCCCTGGCCTCTCCGGGACAGCGCCGCCGCCCTACGGCAGCGGCGCTGTCCCGCCCGGGGGGCTCCGCCCCCCGGGCCCCCCGCAACGGCCTTGACCCGGCTTATTCTGGTTTGTCCAGGCTTTTGCGGCGGGGGTTCTGTCCGGCGGCAGTTCATACCCCCGGCGTCTCTCGCGGGAGGGCCGCCACCCTGCGGCGGCGGCCCTCCCGCGCCCGGGGGGCTCTGCCCCCCGGGACCCCCTGACGCGGGCGTTGGGGCTGTTGGTGGTCTGGTGGGGCGTGAGTGCTGCGGTGTGGAGGG